>Ga0210248_100771_pt1 | contig 27317 bp, 16 predicted proteins | sample ChrtobMetP3_32mM_FD_155493 | JGI IMG/M metagenome (GOLD analysis project Ga0210248, IMG submission 155493) | Chrysochromulina tobin associated microbial communities from unialgal haptophyte culture, Seattle, Washington, United States - P3_32mM | ecosystem: Host-associated > Algae > Haptophytes >...
TGAGGGAGTGAGGGGGTGAGGAGGTGAGGGAGTGAGGGGGCGAGAAGGTGAGGGGGGTAAAAGGGGGCAGCACGCACGATGAGCAGCCGCGCGGCGCGCCTCCACTGCCGCCACAGACTGCGGCGAGCCATAGCTGAGCTCGAGGTCGAGATATGCCTTCCACAGCTCGCGCGAGGCGGCACATGCGGCTTGTGGAAGCGAGCGCTCGAGCACCGCGCGCGCGTTGATGACGTCGTGGTGGGCGACGAGGAAGCGCACGCAGTGGAGGGCGAGGGCAGCATCGCCCGGAAAGCGCTCGAGGGCAAGCATGAGAATCCGAGAGGCAACCACGACGCCTTCGGAGGCGCCCACCACGACGCCTTCTGAGGCACCCTCTCCGCCTTCGCCGTCACCGCCGCCCATTTGCGCCTCGAGCTCGGCGGCGGCCGCGTACACGTGCCAAGTGCATCCCTCGGCGCGGCGCGCACGTGCAAAGACAGCACGAGCGCCGGCCGCGCCCTCAGTCCTTCGGCTCAACCGCAGGAGATGAATGTATGCGAGAGGCGAGGGGGCCGTCGCTACAAGCGCCTCGAGCAATGCGATGGCGGCCGAGGGAACCCCGTGTGCCTCCTCGAGGCGCGCGTACGCGAGGGTGAGTACCTCGTGTGAAGGGAGCACCTCGAGACCCCGTCGGTAGAAGAAGTGGGCCGATTGCACGTGGCCCTTGGACTGCATCCACGACGCCGCCTCGTGCCACACCTGAGGCGTTCACATTAGGGCGCGTCAAGGAGGGTAAGGGAGGAGGGTAAGGGAGGAGGGTAAGGGAGGAGGGTAAGGGAGGAGGGTAAGGGAGGAGGGCAAGGGAGGAGGAGGTAGCAGGAGGCAGCAGGGGGCAGCAAAGGAGAGGCAGGGGCGGATGCGTGCGCGTGCGCAGGGCGGCCTCACCTGTGGGGTGAACCAGCACACCATCAGCGCCTGGTTGAAGGTGAATTGCATGCGCGTCTGCAGCTGGACAGGATCGAGTCGCTGCGGATTGGACGCCTCGTACTCCCAGAGGGCGCGCCACGCACGCAGCTGCCCAAGCTCTGCAGGTGTACCGCGAGGCGGGCGCGGCATCCGGCGCAGTGACAGCCGATCGACAAGCGCCTTTCGCTCCTTTGCTACTCGACGGGCCACCAGCGCGTCGTCCGCGATCTCGGCGAGCATGGTCTTGGCCTGCTCGCGGCTCTGTGTGCCCTCCCAGGCCTCGTACTCCTTCCAGAGCGCCTCGAGTCCCACCGCCGGCTGCTTGAGAGCGAGTCGGAAGGCATCGCGTGCGTCCGTTACCGCCTTGGACTGCGGAAGGCTGCCTGGCTCGACAGCGTCGCGCAGCAGGCCAACCCACTCGACCCAGAGCGGGCCCGAGCCCACGTCCGCGCCAACCGCGTCGAGCAGCATGTGCAGCCCACTCTCGAGCTCCTTGAAGCCGCACCGCTTCTCGAGTTTCAGGTAGCGCAGGTAGATTTTCCACAGCTCGATGTGAGGGCAGCGCAGCAGGCAGCGCTCAAATAGCGACTCGACGCGCTCGAAGTCGCGCTGGCGCAGCTCGGTCTCGAGCCACTGGTGCCAGCACACGGCGGCAGAGGGGAAGCTCTGCACGCATCGCTCGAAGAGCGGGCGGTATTCAGCGGGCGTCTGTTGCTGCGCCTCCGATAGCAGCGTCGCCCATGCATCCGCGTCGAGCGGGTCCGCAGCCACGCGCTCCTCCATGCGCAAGCAGCGCGCCGTCTTGGCGCCCGTCGCCCATACCGCCGTCGGCATCGCGCGGCTGCGTTCTCGAATCAGCAGGGCTCTGGGTCTCGCGGACTGACGAGAGAGTGCGCCGCCGCGAGGGCGCAATCCATGCTCGAGGCGCGAGAGCGGCGCTCACCAACTTCGTGTGAATTGGCTGTTAATACATAGAATCTCAAAAGTAGAGTGCACTCCCTCGTGTGTGCATTCCCACTTCAAAGGACTCAATTCCTCCCCAGCAGTGGAGCGATGAGGTCTGCCTTTCCGGCGCTGACCATTGCGGTGCTGCTCGGCGCGTTGTACCTGGCTCTCTCCTTCGTTCAGATGCACACATCGTCCCAGGACACGGCACAGTCGCTCCTGCGCTACCAGGCGGCCGAGATCGCGCGCCTCAAGCGCAAGCTTGACAGCCTGCAGCAGCAACAGCAGCAGCAGCAGCAGGGTGACCGCACGGCGGCGGCGGCATTGGTGCGGCCGACGCCACCATCACCTGCATCGATCGCATCCGCCGGCCCCAGCGAAAATTTTCTGCTCGCCACGCGGCTTCCGCGAGACGCACCCGCCGTATCACCTGCCGAGGCGGCGCAGGTGCTCCGCTCGCTGTTCAGCATCGCCTCGCTCCTCAACCGCACGCTCGTCCTGCCACCATCACACCCGGCGTTTGATGCGGCCGAGCTCGCGCGCCTCGGCGTGCGCACGCACTCGGCGAGCGAATTGTCCGCGCCGGCGCTCGCCGCTCTGCCCGAGGCGCTGCGCTGCTCGCACGTGAGGCTCGAGTCGCCGGCGGGGCTGGACTCGGAGCAGCTCGCGCACGCGCTGCGCCACTACGCGAGCACGCGCATCCTCGAGTTCGACCGGCCGCATGAAAGCTACTGCGGCCCAAGCCCGCGTGCGTCGGCGGCGCTGGTGACCACCGAGGCATCCTTGGATCGGCTTATGCACGCGCATGGTGAGAAGCTCCTCGCGCAGTGCTCGCGTAGCCTGCGCGAGGAGGAGATCAGCCAGTATTGGGACATGGGCAAATGCAAGGGGCATCGCGTGAGCGTCGCGCTCCCGCCGGAGATTTCCCGACTCCCTCGTGGCTCCGACTTGCTGGTCACCTTCTCTACGGGCTCTGTGGCGACGATGGCGCACAACTGGGTTGCCGCGCTGGCCAAGGCAGGCGTGCGCGAGGGCGTTATCATCGGTGCGCTCGACCAAAAGATGCAGGACGAGTGCACGAAGCGCAGTCTGCCCTGCGTGCCCGTGATCGGCGACCAATCGACCACACGAGACCTCAAAAAGTGTAAGTCGGGTAACATCCGCAGCTGTCCCTCGCAATACCCAAAGATGTCTATCCTTAAGGTGGGCCCACCTGCCGCCCCTGTCCCGATCCCAGACTCGAACCCTGCCGCGATCCCGGACTCAAACACTGTCCCTAGTTCGGTAGGCCACACAACCCCTCTACCCCACCCACTCGTGCAGGTCGGCTTCTATCGCGAGCTCCTCTCCAGCGGCTTCAACGTCCTCGCATGCGATGCCGATGCCATCTTCATGGCGGACCCTCGCCCATTCTTGCGCACGCATCCGTGGACCCTCGCTGACATGGCCGTGGCCACCGACTGCATCGACGTGCCAGGCGACGCCCAGCGCGCGCTGCTGCACTGCGACTTCAACACGGGACTCGTGTACATGCGCGGCAACGAGGCGGTTCTCAACTTCACCGAAGCGTGGCGCGAAAAGGTGGCCAACGCTAAAGAGGAGAGAATCCGCGATCAGGCAGCCTTCAACATGATCACGAAGGCCACGCCCGGCCTCGCGACCTACCGCGACTCTGACGGTAAAGAGGTGCCGCGCGTGTACGTGGCATGCCGAGGCAGCGGAGGAGGCACGCCCTTGCTGCTAGGCGTCCTCCCACTCAATCGCTTCCTCAACGGCCACACTTTCTTCGTGCAACACGTGCACACGCTGCCTCAGGCGGAGCCGCCGATCTCGGTTCACATGACCTATCAGTTCGCCGAGGGTGCGGCGTTTGCGTACGGCAAGCGGCAGCGGCTGCGTGAGGCGGGCCTCTGGTTCGTAGACGACGCTGACTACTTTGGCGGTGGCAAGTACCTTGCAGTCTCGACCAAAGGAGCCACGCTGCCGCCCGTCTCCTTCTCGCCAACTGCTGACAGCCGCGACGCCATCAAACAGCACTTGGCGGAGCACGCCCATCGGCTGGCGGTGCTGCGGTCGTTGCTCGGCATCGCCAAGGCGCTTGGCCGGCGGCTGGTACTCCCACGCATGCTCTGCTATTGCGACTACATGTGGAAAGAGATGCGCGCGTGCCGCGTGGGAGGCGCCGAGAGCATGCGGTTGCCCTTTGACTGCCCGATGGATCACGTGCTCGACACGCCGCTCTTCTTTGAGAATAATCTGGGCGTCGAGGTGCGCGAGCCAGGCTTTCTGAGCGACCCGCGCGTGCCGTCGAGCGTCTCAGGTTCGGTGGCGCAAGCGAGCATGCCCGCCGGCACGGCGCTGAACGATGTGCAAGTGCGCACCGCGCTAGCGCGGTTTGCCGACGCGGCTGTGCTCGTGCTTGACGAGGCAGACGGGCGCTTTTGTGGCTTCGCGGACGCCGCCGCGCACGCCGCCTTCGCCGCCGAGTCCGAGCGTGTGCTCACGTACGAGCGCGTACCCTTCTGTACCATGGAGGGCTCCGACAACGCACCCCTCTATTCACGATGTTGCATGCCCTGGCATGAGGGCGAAAAGTTCTTCCCGTGCCAGTACGGCTTCGGCAAACCCAAGGCGCTGCCCGCGTGTGCCGCTGGCGCGTGAAGCGCGTGCAGGCAGCGCAGGCAGCCGGCCGGCCGGCGCGACCAAAGGCGAGAGACAAGGACGACAAACTTTTTTATTCTTTGACGGAAAGAAGATACGAGTTTCGGGATTCATGAAACTCTCTTAGACGAAACCCTTTCACCACTTCCCCCCCGGGCAATGGCGATGGACGTCGGCAGCTTAACCGCGTCCGTGGAGGCGGCCACGGCGCCGCCGCGGTGCACTTTGCTCGGAGGCACCTTCGCCATGTTGGTACAGGTCGGCCTCATGGTATCTGCCATAGCCACGCTCGCGTACAAGCGCAGCACGGAGACACCGCGCCGACCAGTACGCTGCAGCGGCACGCTCGCGCCGAATCCTACACGTCACTCACCTCGCGCCCTCCTGACCGTTGCTCGCAGTGGACCGTTTGGTTCTTTGACACCTCGAAGCAGGGATTTGCTGGCGTTCTCCAGCACTTTGTCAACCTCGCCTTTGGCGTCATCTTTGCACGATCGAGCAGCGCAAGCGAGTGCTCGTGGTACCTGGTCAACTTCACCATCTCCGTCGCATGCGGCGTGGTACTCCTGTGGGGGATCATGAAGGGGTACAACCACTGTGTCAACCGCTACCAGATCAATCTGCTCCGCTCGGGCGAATACGGCAACCCACCCAGCTGGAAGCCGTGGTTGGCGCAGCTGCTCATCTGGGGCTTCTTTGCGTCGGGCGAGAAGGTGCTCACAGCGATCGTGGTGATCATGCCGCTCCATGCGCACCTTGACGTCTTTGCGACGTACATCGAGCAGCCGCTCCTCGACTTTCCCGCCCTTGAGCTCCTCCTCGTGATGGTCTGCGCACCTGTTATCCTCAACATTGGCTTCTTTTGGGTCATCGACAATATCATCATGCGCAAGCGCGCGCCGAATTACCTAGGACACGAATTCGAAGGTGGGCTATCCGCCAAGCGCGTGCCAGGCGACCCTGATCCGTTCCAGCTCGCCTCTCACCACGCGCCCACCATGGTGCCCACCACTACCACCCTTGTGGCGCAGGCGGCGACGATGATGACCAACCGCTCGACAAACGCCCTCTGCTCGAGGACAGCTGTGGATGCTGCCCGCCCTTCACGCCCACGCAGAGCCCGTGTGGAAGCTACGCACCCGCCTCGCGCCTTGCTGTCGAGATGGCTACGCCCGGCTCGCTCGCCGCCCGCCGCAACTCGGCCTCCGAACGCGGGACCGAACTCGTGCTGTGAAAATGAAGTTGTATAGCTACGCTTCGAAAGTCGAATTCGCTCGTGCCGCCGAGTGAATATGAACTGTGTGTTCACGTGAGGCGGGCCTGACTTTTCGCCTTGCGCGGTTCACACCAGTGACACACACTCGACAGGAAGGGACTAACGACCTACGCCAGTGCGAGAGAGATGTTTCGGATTCGCATTTGGTACGCGGACTTCGGTGTCGTGATGGCGTCGCGCGTGTGGCGCGGCCGCCGCGCGCTGGGGCTGAGCGTGCGTGTGGCCCGCCTGGCCGGCCCGGGCGCCGCGCCGGCGTGGCCCGGCGCAGCACATTCTAAATTTTTACTGTTTGGAATGGCGGTTCAGAATGCCCGAGACGGCGCGGCCCACACACCGCCAGTGGCGCCAAGAACACTGTGCGAACCCCGGCACGCGCACGGCGACACGCGCCGACACGCCCGCCGCCGCGCAGCCGAAGAGGGGAGGAGGCAGCCTGCCTGTGCACAGATCGACGGCACAGAGACGCGGACCCGAGTGGGTGCGATGTCACGTTGCCAATTCCGTATCGCACTTCATGCTACCACTGCGAGGTTCTCCGCCGGTTCGTGCGTCACTTCAGGCGTACCCATCGCCAGTAGCTTCGCGCCAGGCTTCAAGCCCGCAAGGACCATCGGCCCGTCCATCAGCAGCTGCCAGGCGCACCGCGGGGATGAGCCGCACCAAGTAAAGGGCGCTGCGAGCAAGCATGGACGGGGCAGCGCATCGGCGCACCTCGAAAATCTCTCCGGTGACCTCTGGGCCGTCGCTCTTAAGGTAAACGGTCTGGCCAACGCACAGCTGGCAGCCATCGATGAGCTCAAGGTTTTCGACCGGCTCATGCGTCTCCTCGCCGGCTCCCATGTCTTTGATCTTCTGCGACACATTTCTGAGACCAGCAACCATGCCCTCATCCTGGAACTCTGAAACACCGCGGGCATTCCACCACAGGTCATGGGGTGATGTCAGCGCAGAGCGTCGTGAATGCCAAGCAGCAGCAGCAACAGCAGCAGCACAGCAGCATCGCGACGCGGCATTGCCCGTCTCGCACCAAAGACGGTTCCCCAGCAGTCTCCGTTGTCCTTGAACTTGACGAGCTGACCAACCTGCAACGCCATTTCGATGCAGCGCGCGCCGCGCCCGGGCGGGGAGGTCAGGAGAGGGCCCCCCTGAGCCCTGTGAGGGCGCCAGAAAGCAGTTCAACACAACGCGTGCGTGATGCTCTTGCGGAACGTGCGTGATGATTGATGACGACGTCGAGGAACTTGCCTGGAATGGAAGGCGCGTGCGTTTTGCCTCGGGAAATCTGTCTCGGTGCTCACAACTTTACGAAGCACAGCCACACGACGATGGACTCGACTTCTGGACGTCTTGAGGAACTTGCAGTCAAGCGCAAGGAGACGAAGACTCCGAAGTCGCCCATGGTCTGCGGTGGCCGCTATATCACCATCGACAAGATGCGTAACACACCGCCTTCCATTTGGGCCAAGGGGCAGCCCTCGAAATCCAAATGAGCCAAAAATAACACGGTCATTGGCACGCAGTCTTTTGAGCGGGCCTCGTAGTGATAGGGTTCATAATACAGGTGTGTCATTCGCAGAGATCATTGGTCAACCTCGTCCCGCGCCAAAAATCCACACAAGGCACGACCCATCGGCCGATTGGACCGCGAAGCGGGCCGATACGTCGACATGATACGTCGCCAATGGAGGCCCCTGCGCCTGAGCTACAGCCAGTCTGCCACAGTCAATCAGTTATCTCAGTGGGAGGTGGGAGCGAAACCCAGAACGGCTCCGGGTCCGGCCCCTTCGCCCTTGTGAACGCTTCGTGTACCCCCTCAGTCCGACTCACTCTCGGTCTCGTCGCTCGCTCCGCGACACTCGCTGCGGTGTGCGCGCCGACGCCCGTGCGTTAACGCGTGCCGCATTGGCGTCTCGACTAGGTCTCGAGGTATGGTACGGGCCGGCGGCCCGCAGGGCTGTTTCGAAGAGCGGCCGTCTCTAGGGCCCGTGGCCGTGCGTCGCCCCTTTAGCGCAGGGCGGGCGTGGTTCCCGCGACGAGGCTTCCCGGGGCATGTCCCGGGGTGGGGCGTTTAGACTTTTCGGCGGGTGGATGAGGTCCCACTTCGAACCCCTGCCTATCTCAGGGGACTTGGGTTCACTTTCTGGGGTGTGGGAGGTAAGGGGGAGGACCCGGCCGAGCAACGGGCCCCGAGTCAGCAGTCAGGTAGGCCTCCGCGCTCCGGTCGCCGTCGGCGCTAGACCTAGAGCGGCCGGTCGACCGCTGCCATCCAGCTCTCAGCTGAGCTCAGCTCACGGTTCTGGGATGGACTTTGAAGTACATTCGTACCTACGAGCCGGCAGCGTACCAACCCCGGCGGTGGGGGTCCCAATGGTGGGGTCGAAGCACCGGCCCCGCCCCGTGCGGTGCGTCTGCGTGGCTGCGCGGCTACGCGCCCGCGCGGGGCCGCCGGCCGGGCCCTCTCGTCTCCGGACCGTCCGCCGCTAATCCGCCGCGCGCCTTTCCCTTTGCTGCCTTTGGCCTTAGCCGCGCGCCGCGGATGAACGCGGATGACGTTATCGGCGGATGTGGCACCGAGGGCCGACGCGGGGCGCGGAGAAAGTGGTGCTGCTGTGTGGTTGCGGCGCATCTGTGCTAGAAGTGGAAGGGATTTACTGACCCTGACTTGAGCACTTGAGACCCCCGGCTAAACACTCGGCGCACCCACACTAATCGGATCCGGTGCTCACTCGGGCGAGATGGACGAGGTCAGCCCATATTTCTGCAGGCCAAGGCAAAACTCCTTGGCCTTCTGCTTGTAAGTCTGCGTGACGACGGCCGTGCCCATAGAGTGCGCCTGCACGGTGATCGTATGTGCCTTCTTCCGCTTGATCGTCCTCACCACAGAGCAAATTGCGCCAGTGCAATATTCAAAGGTGTGCACGTCGTCGTTATGAAGCAACACCTTCCAGTTGGCATCGAGACTGACATCCTCCTTGCGCATACTTTTCGGCTTTGGCTTCGGCCGCTCGATCACCGCCGTGCGGCCGCGGGATTTCTCCGTCTCACGGCCCCGGCCGCCATCACCGCCGTCGCCACCTTCCTGCATGAATGTCGCCGCCGCACGCACGGGCGGGTGCACCGCCATCGCCACGGGGCGAAGGCCCTGCGGCAGCACCAGCGCTGAGGTCATCGCCGCCGAGAGCACGAGCAGAGCAGCATGTCTCATCCTGGACGCCACGCGAGCTTCTTGCGGCAGCTCGTGGGAGGTTGATAGGAAATGATTGCACTCTGCAGACGAGGGGTCACGTCGGGTACCCCTTGTCCGCCTTTTATGTCGCGTGTGTGTCCCGGCTCCCCCAGTGTCTTTTTACCTGAAGCACCCGTAAACAGATCTCGATCTATCGCACGCATCGCTCCGCCACATGGCCCGATTACGCTCGCCGTTGAATTCATAATTGAGAAGCATCTGATTGATCAACGCTTCGAGCTTCCGTTGACCGGTATATACTTGATAAATGTCTGCAGCACGCCCCAGAGAGTCCACGGGTCGGCGAGAGATCCGGTAAGTCACATGCGCTTGTTGCCAAGGGTTGCCGAGCGCGGCGAGCGTTGCGGTGAAGCGTTGCGCCCATGGGCATCGGCCGCCGTCGTCGGTGGCGGCATGCGCGTAGGCGGCCGGCGGCGAAGCCGTTGGATGGGCCTTTCGAGCGCCGCGCGGCCGGAGGCGATGGCGGCGGAGACGAGCTCGCAGTGGCGGACGACTCGCCGCCGGAGGGCCCGGCGCACGACGCGCCAGGGGAGTAGGGCGTTGCCAAAGCTCTTGAGCGATCGATTCCGATTCGCGTTGCGCACGGCAAACCCATGCATGAGGAGCAGCAGCAGCAACGGCAGCAGCGGCACAGTGAGCACGCATAACCCGACCCAGAAGGCGACGCGCTCGGCGAGGCAGGCGGTGCGCGCACGCGCACGCGACACGAGCACGGGCGGCGGCGAAAGCGCGTCTGAGCTTGCGTCAGCCGTGGCGGCGGCGGCGGCGGGCGGCATGCCCGCATCTAGCGCGGCGGCGGTGTACAGCCACGGGTAGCCACTCGCGCCCAGGGCGGCATCGAGGCGACGCGTGTAGCCAAGCAGACGAGGCCAGCGACCCCCACGAAGCTCAGCCGCCACGAGCGCCGTCGAGCCCACCGATGAGCACACGCACTGCAGATGGCCATACAGCAGGAGGTCCGGCTCACCCAGCCGGGGGCCACGGAGGAACGGGCCCGCCTCGGCGCTTGCGCCGAGGCGCGCTTCCCACCAGTCGAGACAGCGCGCGACACCGGCACCGTCGACGCCGCGCCCGAGCACGAATCGCGCCCACGTGAGCAGAGACAGGGAGTACATGCAGCTCATCGGCCGCAACGCCGCCTGCGCGCACGCGTGCGCGAGCGCATCCCATCCCAGCGGTACAGCCGGCACGACCGTGCTCGATGTCATGTGCGCGAAGTGGCCGATGAAGTGCCCTGCGCCGTAGTCGATGCGCCCCGGTACGTACAGAAAGAAGAGCTCCTCGCACCGCTCCCGCCATTTCGGCTCGTCGGAACCGTCGCTCACCGCAACCGCACTTGGCGCCAGCTCGTCGAGCACGCGCAAGATCTCGGCGGAGCCACACAGCTTGCGGCCTCCGATCCACACGACGGGCATGGTGAGTCCTTCGACGACCCACGTCGCCGGAAACGGCACTGATACGCTGCGGAAGGGAATCTGCTTGAGGTGCAGCGCCAGCGCAGCCGATTGGGTCCAGGGTGAGTGGCTAACGCCGTAGAGCACTGCGGTGAGCTCATCCTTGCTTGATCGCCGGCTCTTCGTCGGCGTGGGCGGCACGTCTGCGTCCAGCTGCATCGGCGTGTCGAGAGGATGATCGCGCCGGCCGCCGCGCAAGCGGGCGGTCATCACGCTTGCGAGTTAGCTCGCGGGTCGGAGCGCTTACGAGTACATGTGGGCGGCCCCACTTCCCCCGCGGCGCCGGAGTTGTTCCCGCCCAAAACCAGACAAAACTTGCCCTATAGAGAGTGCGCGCTCGGAGTCCTTGCCCTACTCCGCAGCGCGCGTACAGCGGGTGACCGTCCCTGCCCCTGCCACGTTCGCTGGACGCTGCGGCGATACTGTTACCCGGCGATACGCTGCGGCGGGATTGTGATCGGCAATCCGGCTAGGAATCAGGCTGTTATCACATCCCATCCGCTCTTATGTCCAGACACCATGGCGCGTTGCCCGCGTGGCGCGTGGGGCCCGCGGCGGCCCGCCGCGGGGGACCGGGGATGGATTGGCATTCGCGGGGGCGGGATCAGCGGGGGCGCGCTGCGGGGGCGGCGGCGGGGCGCGTGTCCGGTGTGTGGCGTGTGAGGGCCGTGCGCGAGCGTCAGCGTGTACGGCGTGTCGTGTGGCGGGGGGGCGGGCGGACGGCCGCATGCCGACCGTTGACGACCGTAACCCCCGACCGTGGACACTCGACAGCATGCGATTCGTCAGTAGGGTGCGTTTTCGTAGGTTGGGGTGTGAAATCACAGAAGTGTGTGAAATCACAGGGGGGGGTGTGATTTTGAGAAGCCATGAAATCACAGGGGGTGTGATTTCGCAGGCCCTGTGAAATCACGGGAGGCTGTGATTTCGCACATGCCGGCTGCGAAATCACAGGGGGTGTGAAATCGCAGGTAGGTGTGATTTCATAGGTTCCTGTGATTTCACACCCCCACCTGCGAAATCATGGGACCCCACAAACCCTAATGACATATAAATACACACGTCTACGGACTACACATCTCTCTGTTCAGCGGTGACCGCGTCTCGCAATCTCACGACTCACCGGAACCTAACCGATAGAACTAGAACCAGCGCAGCACATGCACCTTGTCCGCCGCGAGCGCGACACACTCGAAACTGTCTCTCTCAGACTTACTTCCTCTTCATCGGCTCCTCCATATCCTTCTTGGCCTGCTGCTGCTCCATCGCCTTGGCCTCCTTCTTGGCCTGCTCGCTCTCGAGCTCCACCGCAAACCGGCCGAGGGTGAGCTCCTGTCGTGAGGTGGCGACCATCTTGTCGGTCCGCGGCGTGTTGACGATGTCACCCTCGTGGAGCTGCCCATCATCGCCCCAGCGCAGCATCTTCTCCGCCAGGCCAGGCCGGAAGGAGCGCGGGGCGGTCGGCTCCCCGCTCGTGCCCTCCCCCTCCTCCTCACTGCCCGCCCTTTTCGCGTGCCAGCAGGCGGGATGTGCGGTGCTAGGGCGCGGCTTTCTCGTGGGGTCGCCGGCGGCGGCAGCGGCGCGGCCGAGAGCTGCCTGCACCCGGCTCGTCGCCTGCTCCATCCCCCATAGCATCGTGGTCATCGGAGAGTCCGTTGCGTCGAAGAGGCGTGAGGGCTTCGCCTCGAGCGCGCCGAGCAGACCACCGCCGAGGAGGGTCGCCTCTCGCACGCGCCGGCGGCGCATGTCTTGCGCCGCGGTGAGAGATTGGCCTCCGGCGCGGCTGGCCGCATGATGCGCCGCGAGCTTCTCTTCGAGAGCCTCCATCTCCGCCCTCTCCTCCTCTGTGAGCTCACCCGCCGCCGCGCGACGCTTGAGACACGCTAGCCGCGCTTCGGCAGCCTCCACCTCGGCAACACCCATCAAACCCTTGGGCGGCGCCCTCTCCTCGGCGAACCGTTTCTGCCGATGACGCTCGGCGTCCATCGCGATGGCGAGCCGCCCTTGCTGGCGCGCGATGGGGCCCTCCGAGGGCGGCCCCGCATCTGCCGGGAGGGATGCGAAGCCGTTACGCATGAGCTCGAGCATCTGGATGAGCTCCCGCTCGAGATTGGACGCGCACGCCGCCGCCGCGTGCAGTGCTTGCACCTCGTCCGCATCGTCGTCATCCCCAAGGACTGCCTCCATCGCCACCGCCGCAAGTGAGCGCGCGCGCTGCGTCGACGTCACAATCCGGATGCACTCGGCGGCGGCGCCGAGTACATCGCCCTTTTCGGCTGAGAGAAGCCGCGCCGTGTTCGCGGCGGCGATGACATGGTGAGGCTGCCAGTGCCCGGCAGCTACGTACCGAGACAGCGCCTGATCGAGCTCGCCAGCCCTCTCGAGGACCGCTCCTTGCTCGAGAAGCAGGCCACATGCCCACCATGCCGACCGGGGCAGCGCCACCGCTGCCGCCGCCGCTACCGCCTCGTGGTGGTCCAGATCGGGGAGGTCGCCAGGCGGATCATCCGCCTCCGACGCCGTGCCATCCCTGCCGCCCTCCGCCGCAGCCGGCGCGCTCGCCGCAACCGGCACGCTCGCGGCGGCCGGGGCGCTTGGTGCGGCTGGAACGCTCGCTGCAGTCGGCGCGTCCGCCCCCACCTCGCCGGCCGCGTCCAGCGACACAACTGAGGCTATGCTCGCTTTGGGGGTGGCTGTGGCCTTCGCGGCGGCCGTCGCCATAGTGGTGGCGGCCTCGCTCGCGAGCACCTCTCGCCGCCGCTTGAGAGCCAGCGCGCCGGCTTGCGCGGCGGCGGACGCGGCCGCCTCGTCGTCTGCGGCGATGGCGGCGCGTACCTGTGCACCCGGCGGCTCCAGAGAGCCCACCCCCACGTGCGCGAGCGCCATCCAGAGATCAGCATCCGCCTCGAGCGACCGCCCCACCCCGCGCCGAGAGCGCGAGCGCCATAGGTAGAGGAGCGCACCGGTAGGTCCGAGAGGCCGGATGGCGGGCGCAGTGAGCGACCGAAGCAGCCCTTCGAGCACGCGCTCTGCCTGGTGCATCTTGCCCTCAGCCTGCAGGGCGAGCGCGCGGTGCGCGCCGCTCACAAGCGACGGCGGCAGCGGCGCGGGTTGCATCGCCATCGCCGCAGGCAAAGGCGATTGAGGGCGCGACTGCTCTGGCGACTGCTCTCGAGTGTCCGTGTCGGCCGTCGCTGCCGATGGTGCCGCGGGCGGCAACGGCGGTGGCGCGTCGGCAGTGCGAGGGTCAGCAGCGGCGAGGAGTGTTTCGAGGAGAGAGAGCTGAGCGGCTGACAGGGGCGGCCCGCGCTCGGCCTCGGGTGCCACGCCGCCCAGCGGCGCCTCGCCGATGGCGCCGATGGTGCCGATGGGGCTGGCGAAGCACCGATCGGCCACCGGTACGTACAAGGAGATCGAGGGCTGAACGAGCTGCGCAGACGAGCGCACGTCCTCGGCGGCGATCTCGAGGCACGCCTGCCACTTGCGGCAGGCGCTCAGCAGCGGCCCGAGTTGCGGCGCGATCACCGCACGCTCTGTGGCGCGGGTACCACTCACTGCCGCCTCGGCAGACTCCACGATGGCTGCAGGCTCCAAGCTGAGCTCTTCCAGGCTCGCGAGCGGCTCACACCATTCGCCACGAAGCATGCGGAGCTGCGCGAGGTTGAAGGCGGCATGCACAGAGCGCGGCATGCTCTCGAGCGCTCTCGTGAGCTCGAGCTGAGCTAGATCCAGATCCTCCCCGAGATTGTGCAGCATGACGCCGCGGTTGATCGCCGCCCTCGGCGAGCGATTCGATGCCAGCAGTGTGACCGCATCGCGCGGCCTGTTCTTACGAAAGGTAGCCGTTGCACGCCCCATCAAGGCCCCCTCGTGCCGTGGCTGACTAGTCAGGGCGAGGTCGTAGCACGCGTCCGCAGCGCGGCGTCCCGCCGACTCGAACGCGTGGCTCGCCTGTCGCGACACGCGAGCGTTCACCTCGGCCAAACGCGCCACCTCCGCAGCCGCGAAAGCCGCTCCCGCCGCCGCGCCTGCCGCTGCGCCTGCCGCCGCGCCCGTTGCCGCCGCCGCTGTTGCGCTCGCGCTCGCGGCCGCGAGGGTCGCCGTATCCGCCTGGCTCGCCACCACCTGTCTCGTGAGCGCCAATGCCTCCTGCGCGGCGCCGAGGTTGTACAGCGCGGCCGCCGCACCACGCCTCACAAGGCCCTCAAGCGTCGGCGCCTCGGCCGCCGCCGCCGGGTCTGCGCCACCCGCCAACGTGTTTGCCGCCGACTGCAGCGCCGTCGCGAGCGGTTTCGCGCGCTCGAAAGCCCTGAGCGCGCTTGAGAAGCTTAGGGTCGCCTGCTCGAGATCTGCCTGCTCCCACTGTGACCGGCCGCGATTGAGGTGTGTTAAACCAAGCAATGCGTCCGCGCGCGCTTGCTGGGAGCCACCCGCGACCTTGGATGCAACCGCAGCACGCTCGGCAAGGCGGCATGCAAACTCGTAACTGGTGGCGGCGGCCGCGGGCTGTTGCTGGCGATGGGCGTTCACTGCGACCTGGTGGACGCAGTGGGCCAGAGCGAGAGCGTCCTCGCGTCCCTTGACACCCTGCAGCAAAGTGCCGAGCGACGCAAGCGGCGTCGACGCGCTGGAAGCGAAGAGATCTTTCCTCATCCCCGCGTCGACACATTCCTCGACGGCCTCGGGCACTCGGCGCGCAAAGGCCTTGGCAGCGGCTTCGAATTCCTGCGCCGCCTCTTTCGGTAGATTATCAAAGCTGATGCCACCGACGGCGCGTTTCTCGCCGTCGCCACCGCCTCCACCGCCGCCAAAGCCACCAGCAGCGCGTGCGGTAGTAGGTGCAGTAGTAGGTGCGGTAGTAGGGCCGGCAGCCTCGCCGCCGGCGCCACCGCTGAGATCGGCCGCGGCCACTTCCGAGCCCCTCGCCGCCGCCTCGGCCGGCACGTCCGCCGCCTCAGCAGGAGGCGAAGCCGCAGCCACGGAACCCTCTACCGCTGGGGTGCGCCGACGGCTCCCACTGCCACCGCCGCCGCCGCCGCCACCACCACCACCCCCGCCACCGCCGCCGCCACTCGGCTGTGAAGCTTCGAGGTGTGAAGCTTCGAGGAGTACGTGAGCGCGGAACAGGAGGGGAATGGGCGACTGCGAGTCCGCCCGCGCTGCTTTCCTAAGCTCTTCGAGAGCGGGCTCGAACTTGCGGGAGCTCATGTGCGCGAGAGCGAGCCCAACGAAGGCGTCGCAAGCAACAGGCGGTGCTGCGCTGCCACCCTTTGCCGCCGCAGCAGCAAGGTGTGCATCCACAGCCTTCTCGAGCTCCAGCAAGGCGGCGGCCACCTCGGCGGGCGATGCGGTCTCGAGTCCGATCCGCATGCGCAGCTGACCTAATTGCTGGAGCGCGAGCGGGTCATTCGCCATCTCGCGCGCGGCGGCCGCCTGTCCGATGGCCATCATGAGCTGATCCTTCTCGGCAAGGAGGGTTGAGAGACCGAGCAACCCCCCGAGGTGCTCGGGGTATTCGCCGAGGAGCGTGCGCAGTGTGGCCATGGCCTCTTCCGCCCGACCGCTCTGCGCGAGTAGTAGCGCCTTGGTGAACAGCATCAATCCTCCATCCTTGGCCTCACCCAGTCGCATCGCCGCCTCACAGCTCTCGAGCGCCTCGGCTCGATAGCCGAGCTGCAGCTGACACACAGCGAGCGCCGTGTACGTTGCGATGCGCGCGGCGCGCGACTGCTGCCCGTCGTCGGCAGCGACGGCTCCCTGGAGTGGCTTGAGGGCAGCTGCCTGATGCCCGTCCTGCTGCGCGGTCACGCCGGCGAGGTAGCGAACCATCCAGAGCTGCGGGCCGTCGAGGCTGCAGCCACTCCCGCCGCCGCCCTTTGACATTGACCGGAGCGCCGCCTCCATCTCCATCTCCACCGCTGGCCGCGCCGCGGCCTCCTCACCCTCCGCCTCGGCATCGGTCGCCGCGCCGCCGCCACCAGTGCCACCGGCGGTCGCCTCCTTGGCCGCCTTCTCCGCCCCCTCCCGCGCCGCCTTCTCCCGCGCTTGGGTCTCGAGCTCGCGCCGCAGATTCGCGCGCGTCTTCGTCAACTCGGCCTCAACGAGTTCGGTCGCCTTCAGCAAAGACGAGGCCGCGTCGCGTCGGCGGGTCTTCCCCAGCTCGAGGCATGCAGCCCCGTGGTGCAACAGCACCGTCGGCGTGTACGTGGGCAGGTCCTTCCTCTGCAGCACGCGCTGGTACAGAGTGGCCGCGCTCGTGATCGCGCTGAGCTTCTCGTGCCCCTTGTGCTCAAAGGCACCTAGGTCGGTCAGGTAGGCTGCACGCGTGAGGTGGATCGCCTCGAGGGCCGCATCCTTTGTGGCCGACTGCCCCGAAAGTAGGTTGCTCGCCACAGCCAAGGCCTTGTCGTGCTCATCACGGCGCAGGCGCAGCCCCACGAGCAGCTCGCGCGCGAGATTGCCCAGCTCATCATGCACTGACGGCCGGAGCGCCGCCAGCGTGCTCAGGTCCCGAACCGCCTTCTCGTTCGCGTCGGAGCGCGGCGTGCGCCCGTCTTCGAAGGCGTCGAGGCACAGGCGTGCGTGCCGCAGCAGCAGGTGCGCCGCGGCGTCGCGGAGCTCCTCGAACTCATCGGCTTGGAGCGCTTCGGCTGCTCGCAACACACCATTGTGCCGAAGGAAGGCCGCCTGCTGCATCACGCTCGGCTGCTCTCCAGGGATGAGTTGCTCGCACGCGGCGGCGCTCGCTTCGTCGAGCAGTGCAGCGGCTGTGCGCAACTCGTCCGCGTCGAGGGCGAGCTCGCATACACGCCAGCCCACGTCGAGCAGCATGTGCAGCTGGGCCGGGGGGAGCGGCTCAGCCTGCCAACACTCGCGCAACAAGCGCAGCGCGTTCCAATACGACGAGAATGCCTCGTCGCGCCTCGTCGCGCTGGAGAGCAGCCACTTGGCGCGGCCGAGGAGCGCCGCCGCCGCCTCGAAGCGATCGCGAGCGTCGCGCACGATCTTGGGCAACGACGCGCAGTGCGGCAGCGACCATCTCTGCAGGCTGGCCACCTCCTCAAGCTTCTCGAGAGCCTTCATCGAGTCCTTAGGGCGGCGCTCCCACATGCACTGCATCGCCACGTCGAGCAAGCACTCGGGGTTGAAGCACGCGTCGATCGCCGAGAAGCTCAGCCGACCGTCCGTCGGCGCCCACTGGCCGTCGTCGCCTGTGGGTCCGTCGTCGCCCGCTGGCCGCTGCACGCAGCTCGCGCCCAACGCACGCCACACCGCCTCTGGAGCCCTCGGCGCCGCGTCGAAGCGGTACGCGAGCTCCACCATCACGTCGAGCCGGCCGCGCCCGCACTTTTCCTTGTCCTCGCCGCCGCAGCCACTGCAGACCTCAAGCCAGAAGGTGAGAAGAGCGGCGGGCGCCTCGGCGAAGTCGGCGACCAACTTCGCGTCCTCGTTCGCGGGCGCATCCTCGGGGCACAGCTCGTCGAGCAGCGCCGCCGCGGCCAGGGGCTTGCCGAGCAGCCGCAGCAAGTCGGCTCGGCCAAGGGCGACGGCCGCGCGCATCCCAGCGGCCTCCTCGCCCCCCACGAACGACGCGGCTGGCGAGAGGTGCTGTGCCTTGCCCAGCAAACTCTCCGCCGCGTCCGCTGACATGCTCTCGCCCGCGTCGAGGCACATGGCTGCCGTGTGCCCGAGTGCCTCGATCCTCTCACGGTCCTCATACACGGAGGAGTCGGCGGCCGCGCAGAGGCCAGCGACTTCGAAGAGCTGCAGTGCCACCTCAAAGTTGAGACGGTGGCGCTGCTCGATGGCTAGGGTGAGCAAGCAGTCGACCGAGGTGGCGCCCATTGGCGGCACGCACGCACGACGCACGCACGACGCACGAACCAAGCAGGGACGGACGTTGTCCTTCGGCTCATCTCACCTCGGGTTCGTGGCAGCTCTGTGCAACAGCTCTGTGAAAACGGCTGTGAAACGGCTGTGAGCCGAGCGTGGAAGACTCTAACGTGTACTAAAGTATTCGATGGTATAAAACTGAGAGGGGCTCCACTGTCTCCTCAGCAGTTTGCGGATATTTCTCATCCAGAACACCAGAAGGGTTGTGATGTGTGGGGCGGCAAGGTAAAGTGGTAAACAAGGTGTGGGGGCGCTAATGGGGGCGCCGCCCCTTGGGTGGGCCGCGGGATTTATCAGGGTTGGGGTGAACCAACCTGGAGTGATAGGCAAAGCGCCTAAATCACTCCCCCGCAGCAGTGATGTCATAGGCTGCCATACTTGGACAGCCATACTCAGCGTGAAGTACTAGAGGGTGAGAACAAGCAAGAACAAGTAGGTGCAGGGGCGCAGGGATGGGCGGGGCGCCACAATCACGTCAATCAGGGAACAAATTAGAGATCGGCACGGCGCACGAGAGCGCCAGAGCCCAGGCAGAGGTCCCTTACTCCACAAGTCGCTTTTACATAAAACATTTTATGCATTTTCCGCTACCGCTGGCTTGGCTGGCGGGCTTTAAAAGGCGCCCTGAGAGCTTGATCAGGGTTTTTCGGAAATTTCCCATGGGGAAGTACATGTACTTTGCCGTTCAGCCCGTGCTGTCGTCCTGCGGCCATGCCGAGCGGCTTTGGCACGACGGCGCCCGCCTCGACCTGGATCCAGGTCAACTGCCCATCGTGCACTTCTGCCGCGCTCCAGGTCCGGTTGGCGGAGGGCAGCTGGCCTGTAGCGTGCAGCCAGGCGCTGAAGTGCCATGCCATCTTCACCTTTAAGGTGCATGCGTCGATGCTGAAGGCGCCCGAGGCACTGCCCGTCGCGAGCAAGCGGCATTCGGTGCGGGTGGCACAGGCGGTACATGCGTACAACCTCTTCATGTTCAAGATTGAGGCCAAGCGGCTGAGGACCTTGGACCGCACGCTGAAGGCTGCCGATGCTATGCCGATGCTTGGACGCTCGCTGCTGCCGGCTGGGCGGCCTCGTCGCCGATGAATCCTAAGATGTAAGTTGTAAGAACGCCCCACCTGGCGTGACGGCTACGGCTACGGCCGGTGCGGCAGCAGCAGCGGCGGCAGCGACGGCGGTACCTCTGGGTGCACAGGCTACAGCTACCTGCGCCTCATAATCGCGATGGCGCACCCCCGCCGGGCATCTTTCGGCTCTTTGCCATTGGCGAGCTTGTCGGCTATAAGCCATTCGCGATCCACGCAGCACCTTGGTGGTTATGGTGGGTGAGTGGTGATGGCCAATGTCGAGACGAGACACATGAATGAATATACATTCTTATGAAGCGGATGCAACATACGAGCGCATCTTCTATGAGCAGCGGCTCGACTACATGTCTATTTCATCGAGATCTGGGCGCGCAATAGCTCACGACGAGGAGCCAGCTCCATCAAGCCACATTCGAACGGTTCGGAGACGCACACTGCGGGGAGCGCACATAGAGCGCACATACGGGCTATCTCCTTCCAAGAGCGGAGCCCCGCCAAGGGGTGTCGACGGGGGTGTAACGGCGACGGGGGTGCTCTCGCGTCAGCGGGGCAACTTGATTACCATCGTTAGTACGCGTTAGTAGCGAGATAATGCACCATAATGCAGGGTGCCAATCGACAGATCTCGGAACGTAGACCCCCGAACCGCGGAAATTCGGCTTGCATCGGCAAAGCGAAGCCCACAAAAAGCATTTCCGACTTTGTTCACGAAACATCCCGCGCACACACCTTCGCTTCCGGTGACACAAAGACCGGTAAAAAGACACCGGGGGAGCCGGGACACAAAGACCGGTACTGTATCGTGGAGCCTGTGTTCGGGGGGCTCTGGGCCCGCAACGTATCGATAGGCAGGAGCGCCGTCGTGGCTGCGAGAAGGGCACGAGATTCGCGCGTGTGAATCTCTGACCCTACCCCCAAACAGACGGGGTGCATGCACGTTACACGTGGCAGCACACAGTCCGTTACCGTACTGTTACCGTACACGTCAGCCAATCAATACCCAAACTTCGGGACGGATTCCTTCTATGCAAAAGCGTGCCGCTGGCTCGCGGCATGCAGACGCACAACGGAGCGCGCCCGAAGCGAGTTCGCGATTCTGAAGGCGGCCCAGCGCAAGCAGGAGACAACCCCCCCCGTTGCCCAGCCAGAGGCGCTGCCGCAAGACGAACATCGCGCCGATGCGCATGCGCGCGCGCATGGAACCACTGATACGTCCGAAGATGCACAGCTCGGTCCGGGTCATGCCAGCCCGCAAGCGCATCGAGCAACCGCCGGCGCGCAGCGCGCCGCCGCCGGTGTCTCTCCAGGCGGTCGCCCCGTTGCACCGCCTGGGCTGGGGCGCCTCGTCACCGTCGTCACCCCCCATCGGTGACTCTCAAGGCATCGATGAGAGCGCACCAGGCGTCGTGAGCCACTTCTGGGCCTTGGACGGCCGTGCGCGTCCGCTGCGAGGGCTGCGTCCTGCGCGTATTTGTCCGGGAGCTGGGCGTTGATCCTGTGGCGCTTGAGCTCTGCTGGCTCTTGCACGAGCGTTGCCTTCTGAGCTGCCTTCTGAGAAGCGTCCCAGACCGTCCCGCTCGACCGGCCCGAGTGTCATTCTGGCTTGAGGGAGTGCACCTTGAAGTCAAGCATTGTCGAAGGGTCGCATGACAGCGGTGGCAGCATGAGAAGGTACTGGAGCGCCGCGTCGGCGCGACCGCCCGGGATGGCGGGCCGTTAGTGAACTCCTCTGCCGGTTGTTGGGCTGCATGCTCAACGAGTCGGCTGCGGTCGACTGGCCGATTGACCCTTGGTTGTGTGCTTGAACATCTGGTTCCATCCGAACTGCATGCTGTTCTGTCTCGATCGCTCTGCGGCCTCTTGCTCTTTGCTTGGTGGCCTCAGCCGCCCTCGTGTTCCGAAGGCTATCCAGGAGGCGCTCGATCTTGGCCGAGGAGAGGCTCTGGCTTCCGGAGCTCGCCGTAGCCCTGGAGCGTGCGGCGTACGGCACAAGCTGCCCACCTCTCGGTAACCTCTCGGCTGCCCTGATGTCTCCATTGGTGTAGTCACCGCTTGGGTTGCAGGGGGCGGGGCGGCTGGCTCGGTCCGGCGTACCGACGCTGGATGAAAGACGAGGGCGGTAGCTCGACGAGGTGCTTGAGCAGCTTGGGTCATCGGCCCAGAAGTGGCTCACGACGCCTGGTGCGCTCTCATCGATGCCTTGAGAGTCACCGATGGGGGGTGACGACGGTGACGAGGCGCCCCAGCCCAGGCGGTGCAACGGGGCGACCGCCTGGAGAGACACCGGCGGCGGCGCGCTGCGCGCCGGCGGTTGCTCGATGCGCTTGCGGGCTGGCATGACCCGGACCGAGCTGTGCATCTTCGGACGTATCAGTGGTTCCATGCGCGCGCGCATGCGCATCGGCGCGATGTTCGTCTTGCGGCAGCGCCTTTGGCTGGGCAACGGGGGGGGTTGTCTCCTGCTTGCGCTGGGCCGCCATCAGAATCGCGAACTCGCTTCGGGCGCGCTCCGTTGTGCGTCTGCATGCCGCGAGCCAGCGGCACGCTTTTGCATAGAAGGAATCCGTCCCGAAGCTTGGGTATTGATTGGCTGACGTGTACGGTAACAGTACGGTAACGGACTGTGTGCTGCCACGTGTAACGTGCATGCACCGTCTGTTTGGGGGTAGGGTCAGAGATTCACAAACGCGAATCTCGTGCCCTTCTCGCAGCCACGACGGCGCTCCTGCCTATCGATACGTTGCGGGCCCAGAGCCCCCCGAACACAGGCTCCACGATACAGTACTGTATCAACAATGAGTCGCCCGTGGGAGCACTACCAGATCCACAAAAGCAAGCCGGCGTAATGATGCAAGCTGAGTGGGCTGCCGTGGTCACCATGTCGGCTGTCAGTGCCTACTTTATCTGGCGCGCACGTCACCGGTTCGAGTCGTTGAAATTGTATTCCTGCTCGAGGATGACCGCAGAAGAGGTTAGCTTCATCTCGGTTCCTATTGGTGATGTTGAGCGCCAACTTCTCGCTGTCATGGAAAAGTATGGCTGTGCACTCGTTACAGGGGTTGCCCAGGATGCCGAGCTAGAGGAGCTTGAGCGCCTAATGCACAATGATCTCGTCGCCGTCGTAGACGAGGACGCCGTCGGCGCTTTGCCACCCAGTATCCTGGGAGACTTCGCCAGATTCAAGAATGGCACGGTCCAAGATTTTCCAGCCCCGAACGTTGATTCGTTGACCGCAAGTGGGCTCCTCTTGAAGAAGTGCTTCGCGCATGGTAAAATGGCATGGCGCGTTCGGAAGCACCCCAACATTCATCGTGCATTCGCCGCTTTGTATCCAGACGATCCAGGCCCGCTCGTGTCAAGCTTGGATGTGCCCCTCCTCTCGCGCGACTTGGGAGGCGTGGCACCGTTGACGAATCCCGTGAGTGCGCACATGGACCAGAATCTCAACGATGCGCGCGCTCACCTTCGGGACTGCGCGTACTACCAGGGCATTTTTTACGTCTGGGGCGCCGAGGCAGAGGAGGCAAGCACCACGGTCGTGTGGCCTGGCTCGCACAACGACAAGGAGCTCCGCTCAAGGATGATGTCCGACGAGAACTTCAAGAACTGGGGCGCAGCCGGTGAACATTACTGCGCGATCTGCGACATGAAAGATGAACAGACGGCTGCAGACATTGCAGCAGCCTGGGGCAAGGCGGCGCGTCGCGTCCCGGCTCCGAGAGGCTCTCTCTTCCTATGGAGCACGAAGACACTGCACACGGGATGGCAAGCTGGCAAACGTCTCGCGCAGGCGGTAGCGCTCTCGCCCAAGTCCGAGCGGCCCGAGCATGAGAGGCTGGCAAAGCTCCGGCTCGCGGCGCTGGGCTTGCCAAGCACCCATTGGGCCCACGTGGGAATGCAGCATGATATGGTCCTGAGGGATATGGGTTACTTTGGCTTGCCGGCCGATGCAGCAGAGAGTCAGACGCGAAGAGAAAACACGCTCGGTGCAATGCCGATGCGCTCCGCGATCCGCCCATTCGGCCTCCACGAAGACGCTCCCGTCGCCGAGCTCGAGATTCTCGCGAGGAACACGACGTTCTCGCTCTGTGGAATGTGGTGGCCATCTGAAGAGGAGAGAGTGAGATGGAGCGCCGTTTTAGAAGCGAGCGTGAAGGACGAATGCAAGGACATCCTCTGAGTTTCTAGATGCTTGGCAGCTGTGCGCAGAGCAAGCGGTTCTCTCCGTTTAAATCAGAGCGGTCCCCCCGCCTCCACGCCCCCCGCCGCACCGACGTACCCTGTCCGTGTCTCCCGTTGGAATTCAATGTTTCGAGATCTCTTCACACGGAGAGTTCACAGTCGCTTTTTTTAGAAATGTCCGGCCCGCGGCCCGGCTGCAGCGTGCAGGAGAGCCGAGGACGCGGTGCGCTTGGTTCGAACGCTCGGGACCACGATGCACGAACGAGTGGGCAGTGGCGGAGGGCGCCGGCCGCCCCCTGCGCTCAGTCGCCGTGCCCATCTCGACGGTGGCGATCAAGTTTTGACACGTAAACCTCGAACAAAACCTTTGACGATTTATGTGTTCACACTATGCATTCACACTAGGGCTTCACGAAACCCAAGGACCGCGACCGCCGCTCACTACACCGCGACGAGGACTGCGCGCACCATCGCCGCCGAACCGAACACGCGCACCACGACCCACGAGCGAACAGTGAAGTGTAGGAAGTGTGCAAAGTGGGACCGTCCAACACGGATGGTTAGGCCCTATCGTGAGTATTCGCATTCATCCATTCTTTATCCATTCTTGCATCAATTCCTCTCAGTTGAGTCTGCCTTCTCCCAGCTTTGCCGTCACCTCTCCCCCGACCGCCAGCTCACCATGCGCCCGACGTATTCTGCAACCACGGGGGCCCGCATCGTCGCGCTGCCGCAATACGGGCAAGAATCTTCTGCGGCAGGATGAATGTCCGTCCAAGCTTCCCAGCACTCGACGTCCATCCAATGCGAACACGGAAAGAAGCAGACGAGACGCACGCGCTCCTCGGTGCCGCCCTTCATGAACGTGTCATGACAGGCGGGGCACCGGAGGCTTGGAAGCTTCTGGCGTAGCACGCCGGCGTCCTCCATTGTGGCAATCATGGATCCGAGCACCATACAAAGGAGCCAATCCTCCCCTCCCGGAAACTCCAGGGTATCGGCCTCCCGCCGATGGACTTCAGCCAAGCTCAAGCTGCGGTACATGTTGAGCCTCGCCTTCAGGATGCGAAAACCGTCACCGACGCCTTTGGAAAGCCACACGTCCAGCAACACGGAGCATCGGGCTCTTTCCGGCTCGGAGAATCTTTCAAGCGCGACTGCCAAGGCGCTGACGAGCCCGTGCGCACGGTTTTCGTGGGCCCACCAGTCCCACCACTGCCATTCGGTGAAGTCCCACCAGTCCCACCACCGCCGCCCACGCCACGCGCTCTGTATGGTACCCTCAAGCGCATCAATCCTCGAATGAAAGAGGCTCTCTTCGAAGGGCAGCGCCACACGGGGGCGCCAGTCCCATTCGGGGTGCTGGTTGACCGCATTCGGCACCACATCCCCTGGCTGCGCGCGACCCTCGGCCACGCGTCGGTGTGCCTGATATCCCGGCCCATCGATGACAGATGCAGCCGTGCTCCGACGACGTCCACCATGTCCTGTGAGTGGGTCCCGGTCTTCACGCCCTTGCGGACGCTGAGGTGGTGGTGAGATTGATGGACGTGATTGTGAGGATGGCCTCTGTTGAATACGCGGTGGAGATCGTCGCCGGTGTAGCACCAGTGCGGCTGCCGCGAGGCAGAGTAGGACAAAGAGCAGAAGCAAAGCGACGGTGCCGAGACGAATGAGTCGCGTGAGAACGACGTCGCTCTCCTCCATGAGCTCGTCGAAACGGCGGACAAGCTAAACTTCGACGTGATTTTTCCGGAATCATTCATTTGGACAAATAAGTTCAATTACTGTAACCTCTTCACTTTAAATGCGCCGACATACGCTTGGTTTCGATTTTGTTTTTACGTTCCTGTGGGGAAACTCGACTATTCGCGGGAATCGGTCAGCTTCAATTGAAGCCATGTCCGCGCCATTCCACGTCGCCGAGCCAGAGGCAGACGGCCTCAGCGGGTTCGCCAAGCGATCCCGCGGGCGCGACGGACCGAGCCACGAGGCGCCCTCCAAAGCGGAATTCGAGGCCATGGTTGAAGAACTACAACAACTTCGAGTACAGAATGTCGAACTCAAGGCTCGCCAGCTGCCGCCTCAGATGGCGACGAGCCCCGAAGGCGTCGAGGGGACCGTCCAGCGCCTGTTGGCACCGGGCGGTACCAAGCCGGTCAAAGTGTGGACGAGCAAAGGCGCCGACGGACGGGGCGCGGCGAGCCACAAGTCTATGCCGGCCCTTAACGTGTCGCTGGTCGGACGTGTGGCACTGGTCGCCTTCTTCACTCAGCTCCCGGCTCAGCTCCTACAGGCTGGGGTCCCAGCGGACCGGCCGGCCGCAGCGGCTGCGTGTGCCCTCGTGCGGACCAAGCTCGCCAGTGGCGCGGCCGCGGCCGTCACTGCCTCTGCCGTGGCCAGCATCGAGGCCATGGGCTCAGCGGCGGCTACCACATACGGTGATCCGTCACCACTTCATTCTCTTTTGACCCCTACCTCTGCCATCATCTTTGTGACGACCTGGCGACCATACCTGGACGGCATGACAGCGGTCGCAGAGGCCGTCGACGTCGACTCGCCCAACACGGTCGGGCTCACTCTCCAGTGCCTAGCCACCTACCTCAAGCCGGACAGACTTTCACTGACGGGCGCCATGATCGGCGCCTCGATCCTCGAGTACACTCGTGGTCTTGCCATCAACGCCATGGCTTTTGACATGCAGGCCTTTTACTCAGTCGAGGCCGGTTCAAGCTGTGGCACCGGCGACGTGCAGCCGGACCCGATTCTCAACGCCGAGAACATGCTCACGTGCGCCGACTTCTTCTTCACGCTCATCTTCTTCAACTCAATGCGCAAGGTACTTTTGATCGATGGTGATGTGAACAAGGTGAGCCTCAATCCCCGCGCCACGGCCCTTGCTTTCATGCCCGCACCACACTCTCGTCTCTCTCTCTCTCTCTCTCACCGTTTCACCGTACTCTTTCGTCTGCCTCAGATTGCTTTCTTTGCATGGCTCGAGCGCGTCTACGTGCGCAAGGGCATCATGATCCTGGGCATCGCACTTGCCGAACCTGTGCTCAACTACATCGCCGGCATCTCCGGGGCCGAGTTCTCCGACACCTCTGGCCTTTCGATTTTGCTGATGTATATCCCTGCGAGCGACGAAGGCGATGGCCTGGCACACCTCAAGCTGATCATCTTTGGCTGGTCAGCTTGCTACGGTTGTGCAAGAGGCGAAGGCTTTGGGCCCAAACTCAAGCACGCCACCATGCAGTTTGTGGCTGGCCTGGCTATGCTCCCCAAGCGGCAATTCACCACCGAGTCCCCGCTCTACGGCATCAAACACGGAGGCATGGCCGCGATGCTGAGTGAGTGGCTAGGAGTGGTCTACCTAACGCCAAGCGCGGCCGGCGGCGCGGCCGTGGCAGCCATCTGGGAGCGTATCCACGCACATGAGGCCGCGAACGAGCCGTTGCCTGCCGACCTGGCGCTCTGGAAGAAGCGCTCCGGCGTCGCAGCCGTGGCAGCCATCTGGGAGCGTATCCACGCACATGAGGCCGCGAACGAGCCGTTGCCTGCCGACCTGGCGCTCTGGAAGAAGCGCTCCGGCGTCGCAGCCGTGGCAGCCATCTGGGAGCGTATCC
>Ga0210248_100775_pt1 | contig 27237 bp, 13 predicted proteins | sample ChrtobMetP3_32mM_FD_155493 | JGI IMG/M metagenome (GOLD analysis project Ga0210248, IMG submission 155493) | Chrysochromulina tobin associated microbial communities from unialgal haptophyte culture, Seattle, Washington, United States - P3_32mM | ecosystem: Host-associated > Algae > Haptophytes >...
TCAGAATCGAACGTGGAATTCCCATACTCTAGTTCACAAACCAGCCCAAAACCCTAATTTCGCCTAAAAAAGCAAGCGCGGGAAGTGCCCCCTGAGACTCGAACCAGCTTATTTTCACTGTTTGGCTCCACCGTTGTCCATTCTTTCCCCACCCTCCCCCGCCCCGGGGGCCTTGGGACTCATTGATTTATGTAGGGCTGATTTCCAAAATTACCCTAATGAGTGCGAGCGGACTACCTTAATACACACAACACGTAAACAACGGAGCCGTGAAGAGAATACAGTACAATGAAATACAGGCCAGCCGTGAGACACATGCAGACAGAGAGCCTTGTTCACAGGTGGGTGCCAAGAGTCCTGTGAAACGGGTTTGGCCGGAGCTTGCGTTGCGTAAGAAGGCACCACTCACAGTTGATAAGGTCGTTCCTTTGACAATAGGAGTTCTGATTTGATCGAATTTGAACTCCCAACACCCCACAGCCCACACTCCACCCAAGTCCCATAGATTTTCAGCATGGATTTTCAGTGTTCGCAGTATACAAGACTCAGAGCCTGACACTGAGTTGCATCTGCTGCATCAAGGCGAAGAATTCTGCCTTGCTGAGCTTGCGGTTCGTGTCCGTGTCCGCGGCCTTCAGGATGTCCTCCACCAGCTTCCCTTTCGGCTCCTTCCCTGTCACGACGCACAGCAAGTTCCGGAGCTCACGTACGTCAATCTGCCCGTCCTCGTTCTCATCGAACATGGCGAAGACGACGTCTGCCAGCCGCGATTTGCGGTATCCCGTAGTGTGAAGCGCGTCGAGCATGCGCAAGTACTCCGTCTTCGACATGTACAGCTCCGCCGCCGCCCCTTCGCCCCGATTAGGCTTCGTGGCCAAGAGTCGACGGCTAATGAGGCGCATCATCACCGCGCCTACGACCTGATCCTGCACCCCTGGCAAGCTGCCCTGCGCGGCCTGCAACTCCTTCAACGTGAGGCGGCCGTTACGATCTTGATCGAGCGCGTCGAACTGCGACGACGCACCGGCGACGACGGCGTCGACACGTGAGCCGAAGGAGGCGAAGCTCCGAGCAAGGCTCGAGACTCCAGCGAACTTGGCCACGGCGGCGGAGGGAGGCTCTGCGATCAAGTCTTTGGGGTCATCAAACGCTCGATGTCCGCATTCTGGGGTCAGCCCAAGTGACTCCCGGTGCCATCCTTCGCTTCTGATCGGCAGTTGAAGTCGATTGAGCTCGTCTGATTTGAGGGGAGCCCCCTTCAGGGGAGAGGCGCCCGTGAAGGAGAGAGCCTGAGGCGTGGGGGGCGCGACGGACGAAACTGGCGCAACTGACGCGACGGGTTTAACTAAGGCGAAGAGGTCGAAACCATGGTCGTGGACGTACGAGAGAGCGATCGACTCGACGAAGCAGCCCGCGTTGGCAAAGAGCGTCTGGAGTCCCACAGGGACCTTCCAAAAGCACAGGATGTCGACCGGCGTCCAGAAGATCGCGTCGCCCACGAGCGTCGAGACGAATGAGTCGCGCAGCTCGCGCAGGATCTTCTCAAATGAGTGGCCCTGAGCTGTGCCACAGATCGTCCAGTAGGCTAACAGAGACGTGGGATGCCAGATTGCGATTTCAAGCCCGAGCTTCGCGCCCACGAAAGGCAGCCCGCCAGGAGTGAGGCGCATGGCTCCGCGCACCACGCCGTCCAGAAAGTTGTACCACAGATAGGTGCCCACGCCACCAACCGCAGCTCCGTGCACCACGGTGCCGGCGGTACGTTTCGGGTCAAACGTCTTGGGAGAGTCGGCTGCGATGATAGGAACGCCGGTGCCAAAGTCGTCCTCGGACGCGTGAGAGCCGCCAATATGCTGCTCGTGTGTCCCGGCTCCTTTGACCTCCAGGAACTGTGCCACCAGATCCCCAGATGACCAGAGCATGCTGCCCGTCAAGGCGGAGGTCAGGAGAGGGTTAGAGGCCATCATTCTTCCATAGAGGGTGCTGGTGTCGGCAGGGGCGCCGGAGGCCAAGGAGCGGCGTATTTGGCGCAGAGCGGCCGCTGGCAGGCGTCGAGTCAAGACGGTCGTGAACATCGTCGTGAGGGCGCGCGTGTTCTTGGAGGCGCTTCGTCACTTTTGCGACGCACGTTTCGAACTTCGACACATTGGGCATGTTTGGGCTGACTTACGTATCACAATGGCGGCGGCGGCAAGAGCCGCTTGACGAGCGAGAAACGCCGAACTTGAGAATTTCTATGGCTGTTCTAAACGGCGGCATGATGAGGAGGTCATGCCACATGCGAAAGGCACCGCGCCGCACCAGATTCGGGCGAAGCGACCACTGACACCGTCACCGATGCCAGCTCCACCCCGACGTACGCTCGATTCTTCATGGCCTTTCTTGGCCGGACGGCAGACACGATGGCGATGACCGCGAGGTGAGCCAGCAGTAAGGAGGCCATGAGCGTGCACGCCCAAGGGAACCCCATTCGCCCTGACGCGGAGGCGCCGATCAGGGGTCCGATCATCTGCCCCAAAGCAAACGAGGACATGATGAGCGGCGCGATGGCGACGGAGGCCTCCTCCGCATGCCTCCTGCACGAGAGCATGATATCATCCATCAACGGCGTCATGGACATCGCCGCTCCCACTCCAAAGAGTAACAGGGCCAGGACCATCTGCGGCATGCCCATTTGCTCCTGCTGCAGCAGCGGCGAGGGCCCGACCAGCAAGAAGCCGAAGAGCTGAAAGACCAGGCCGATGACGATGACAGCGCGCGGGCCCATCCGTTCGCGCTTTGCCAGGAGACCGATCACCGGGCATGACAACGTGTAGGCGACAATCGTCACCGAGAAGAGTGCTCCTATGGCATCAGGGGTTTTCGCAAGCCCGAGGTTCAATGCATGCTCGCCAAGCGTTGGCTCGAGGAAGGCATAGTCCGAGTTGCCGAGCATCGCTGCGACCGCTATGACGATCACGTGTGGGTTCGCCAGAAGGCTGCGCATAGCGACGGGCTCCTGTGGGTTCACCAGAAGGCTGCGCGTAGCGACGGGCTCGACGCGCTCTTGGTCCTTGCTGACGGGGTGGGCGTCGTTCGGCATGGAACGGTAGAAGATCAACGCTGCGGGAGCGATGAGGGCACCCACGCAAACAAAAGGCAACGAGAAGCCGCCTGCCATGAAGAGGATGCCACCAAGCGGCGGTCCGATCATGTACCCCAAGCCGGTCGAAATCTCGCAGATGCCGAGATAGAAGGTGATATTCTCAGCATCGAGCTCCGCGATGATCGCATACATGGCCGTCTCCTCCAACGCCGCACCCACGCCCTGAGCTATTCGCATCGAGAGGCACCACACCGCAAAAGGCCAGCCCTCCGGCACAAAAGTGGCCGCTGCGAAGAGCATTGTTGAAATAGAGACGATTCCAAGCCCGCACAGATACACCCAGACCTTGCCGCGCTGCTGCATCAGTATGCCCGCAACAGGCGAGACCACAAACATGATGCCAGCAAAGATTGAAAATACGACGCCGACCAAGTCTTCGCTCATGCCCTTCGCTGCTGCCTGCTGTGGGAAGAAGGATGCAAGCACCGAGTAGACTGCGTGGCAGCACAAGTTCGCTATGTTTGAGCACACAAGCACGAGCAGCTTCTTGTGATTCATCGAGATCATGCGCACAGCCAAGCGCATTTTGCTCGATGTGCGCTCAACCTTGTTCTCGCCGTCCTTGCTGAGGCGTTGGGCCCCGCTGGTACCCCAAGTATCGGAGCTTGAGCTTGCGGCACGCTCTGATGCATCCAGTAAGGATGCACCATAGCACGGTGAGGTCAACAGTGGAGGGCTTCCGTTTCCGTTGCCATCCGACGAGCATCCTCTGCGCTCTCTTGGCGTTGAACGCCCTAGAGGGTCACGGCGTCGTCGTCATGAGTATTCTTCTTCGTCATGACTGACACGGCGATCGGGTGCCTCGACTCCACGAAGCTTGGCGCGCTGACTCGTGATGCGAGCGGCCCTTATGTCTGCCCACGGTCCCTACCCGGGAGGCTGCAGTGCGGCTGCACAACCCCGCGGAGTCGCCGCGGAGATCAGAACTCCAAATCCGGAAAGATTTTTTGAGTCGTTTCGAAGCTCCAAGAAATCACCCAACTTGAATTCGACTAACCAGGGAAATCGAATGCTTCCTACACCGATGTGAGTGACCATGTAATTTGGAACTCTAGGGGATGCACATCAAGACACTTGGCTGTGGAGCAATTCTGCGACCTCGGGCTGTGGGAAGACGAGTGCGTGTTCACGTCGTCCGCGCCCGCAGTCTCTCGCCGCCGCCAGGCGTGATCCTGCACGCTCCGGCGCGTGTCGAACATGATGGGCCTGACCTTGCCTTTGCCGAAACACGTGGAGGAGCCCGAGGCGGAGGATCCATCGGCGATGGCGCCTCCACGACCGGTCGTGAAGCCACCGCCGCAGGGCCAACGCAAGGGATGGATCCCGCGGTCGCTGGCCGACTTTGGAGGTGGCGGTGCATTCCCAGAGGTGCACGTCGCCCAGTACCCGCTTGGAATGGGGCGCAAAGGCCAGTCGGCTTCGCAGACTCTCGCGCTCACGACAGATGCGGCGGGTAAGGCGCGGCACGACGTTATCGCCACAGTTGGCCAGCGCGAGGGCAAGGTCGTCCACTCGACAAAGGATGCGCTGACGGCCAAGCAGCTCTCAGCGGAGCAGCTCGAGAAGCCCTCCGATCAGGTGGCCGCCGAAAACAGTGAGCGCACGCGCCTCGCGCTCGAGGCGATGGTCAAGGGTAAGGCCGAGGGCGTGCACGGCTCTCTCGAGCGTGCGCTCGCAGATAAGAAGGAGCCGACCTACATCCGGTACCAGTCGAGCTCAGCGGGGGGGGCGCAGGCGTCGGGTGCGACGAATCGCGTCATCCGGATGGTGGAGGCGCCTGTGGACCCGATGGAGCCGCCCAAGTTTAAGCACAAGCGTGTTCCTCGCGGGCCTCCCTCGCCGCCTGCGCCGGTGATGCACTCGCCGCCGCGCAAGATCACGGTGCAAGACCAGCAGGACTGGAAGATCCCACCGTGCATCTCGAACTGGAAGAACCTCAAGGGGTACACCATCCCGCTCGACAAGCGCCTCGCCGCCGACGGTCGCAACATGCAGGAGGTGCAAATCTCGGACAACTTTGCGAAGCTCTCTGAGTCGCTCTATGTGGCGGAGCGGAGCGCACGCGAAGAAGTGGAGAAGCGCGCGCACATCCAGAAGCGGATCGCGGCCAAGGAGAAGGAGAGCAAGGAGGACGAGCTGCGCCTGCTCGCACAGAGGGCTCGGGAGGAGCGTCATGCCGCACCGCCGCCGCCGCCGCCGCCACCGCCTCGCTCGACGGCACCTCCTGGCAATAGTGACGGAGACTACGGAGAGGGCGAGTACGGCGGCGGCGGCGGCGGCGGCGGCGGCGGCGGCGGCGGCGGGCGCGGCGAGTTTGAGGACGAGGGCGAGCGGGAGCGCGAGGAGCTGCGCCGCGAGCGCAAGCGCGAGAGAGAGCGTGAGCGTCGCCTCGAGACGCGCGACGGCAAGCGCTCCAAAGGAGGTCGTGAGGAGGAGCGCGATATCTCGGAGCGGATCGCTCTCGGACAAGCAGCTCCGACATCGAGCGAGACGCTGTACGACCAACGGCTGTTCAACCAGAGCGCGGGCGTGGCCTCTGGCTTCACGGGCGAGGACGACGCGTACAACATCTACGACAAGGCTTTATTCAAAGGGGGAGCCGCAGCCGAAGCGATCTACCGTCCGTCGCGCTCAACGGCAGACGATGGTTGGAGTGACGAGGCAGCTGCAATGGAGCGTGTGAGCAAGGCGGCGCGCTTCCAGCCGGGAGATCGCGCGGGAGATCGCGGTTTCGAGGGCGCGAAAGGAGGCGGCGGCGGAGGAGGAGGAGGAGGTCGGCCGGTCGAGTTTGAACAGGAGAGTGCCGCCGATCCGTTTGGGCTGGACGAATTCCTAAGCGAGGCCCGCGCCAGCAAGAAGTAGTGCGCCACCCTTGGACCTTTCCGCTTGCGGCTTTGCCAGATTGCCACCGCGTCTGACCTAGACCATCCGGTCGAACGACGAACGCCAATCTTTGCACTGGAGACCTGTGCCAGACGCGGCGGCCGCGTGGGGGCGGTGGACGGCGGTTACCGGCGGTGACCGGTGTGAATATCCTATTCGCATGCCAATACGCAGAATCACAATCCCGTTCATCATCTGCAACTGCATCTCGACGCGGGTCCGCCGGGCTCGCCGCCGCCCAGCAGTCCGCCGCGCGCGGCCCGCGGGGTCCGGCGGCTCGCGCGGCGCCCCCCGGGGCGCGGGGGGCGGACACGCGCGTGGTAGCTAGGCCAGCCGGCGCCGGCGGTCGCGGTCCGGTCGTGGCCCGTGCTCGCGCGGCCCGCCCGCGGTGCTTTTCGTGTAATATTTTGTTCTTATACTACCGTAGTAAAACCGTATCAAGCGTGCGTCTGCACACTCCGGGACTGCAGCCACGGCACCTGCCGTTTCGTCACGATCGATGCATTCAAGTTCACCCGACCCGCACAGCGCGCGCACTGACCCGCACATGCCATCTCCTCCTGCACCAATAGCCGCCCATCATGCCGTGCCAGGGACAGCCGAGCATGTGTGCACCCAATCGAGCGCCTCTCAGAGGACGGTCCCTCAGGGCAGAGCCTCGCCACTGCGTGGGAGGCGGCGCTCACTCGTAGTCGACAATCTCGGCGCCGTTGGTCGCGTCCAGGAAGAGAAGGTCCTTGTACGTGGCGATCGTCCAAAGGTCAGCGGGCACGTCCTCTTCGGCCTTGTCGCACAATTTACGCACGTCCATCATCGTCTCGAGGCGCAGCACGCGAGCGGCCTTGGCCTTGGCCTCCTCGTCGGCGGCGGTGTGGATGGCGTGCAGGCCAGCCTGCACGCTCGCAACACCGCCCTCGAGCTCATGCACGGCCATGTCGGCCGCCTTGCAGGAGGGGATGATGTGCTGCTTGATCATGTCGACCATGCACTTGGCCTCCATCTCGACCGTGCCGACGTAGTGGTTGTACATCACCGTGGTGCGCGCGACGCACTCCTTCTTCGAGAGGACCTGATGAAGGAGGCAGTCCGGGATCGGGTCATGGTAGGGGTAGGGTTCGGTTAAGTCAGCGGCCTTAGAGAGGCCATCAGGTGCAATCAGAGAGGCCATCGAGTGCAATCAGAGAGGCCATCAGGTGCAATCAGAGAGGCCATCGAGTGCAATCAGAGAGGCCATCAGGTGCAATCAGAGAGGCCATCAGGTGCAATCAAGGCTCCTCGGTGTGGCGAATCGACGAACCTTCATCTTCTCAAAGAGCTCAATGTTCTTGGGTGCGGAGAGGCGGGACATGGCCTCGACGCCCGAGTCGATGCGCCACAAGCCGCGCTTGCCCGCCTCGATCGGCCACTCCTGCGCGTAGCCGTTTCCGTTGAAGATCGCGCGCCAGTGCGAGTCGAGGAGCGTAGCCGCCACATCAACCGGCTTGGCGCCCTTTTCGAGCTGATCGGAAAAGTTGGAGAAGGCGTCGGCAAAGATGGAGCACAGCACGGTGTTCACCATGGACACGTTCTGCGACGAGCCGACCGCGCGGAACTCGAAGCGGTGGCCGCCGTACGGGAAGGGCGAGGTGCGGTTGCGGTCCTCGGCGGGCACGGTGAAGGGCGCGATCGCGGGCACGCCCAGGTCGATGGTCTTGCCCTCGGCCGTGTACGGCTGCACGACCTTGGTCTTCTTGAACTCCTCAAGGTACTTGGAGAGCGAGTCGCCCAGGTACGTGGACACGATCGCCGGCGGCGCCTCGCACGCCCCCAGACGGAAGTCGTTTCCGGGCGACGCGATGGCCATGCGCATCAGGTCGCCGTGCTTGTCAACGGCCGAGACGATGGACGCCATGATGGCGATGAAGGGCAGTGGCGAGCCCGCGGCCTTGGCGAGCTGGTCCACGTTGAGCAGGTTGACGCCCGTGTCCGTGGCGATCGAGAAGTTGTTGTGCTTGCCCGAGCCGTTGACGTTCTGGAACGGTTTCTCGTGGTTGAGAACGGCCAGGCCGTGCCGAGCGGTCACCTCCTCGCAGATCTGCATGAACATGATGTTCTGGTCGATCTGGGCGGTGGCGAGGCCGAAGAGCGGCGCGCACTCGTACTGGTTGGGTGCCACCTCGCGGTGGCGGGTCTTCATCGGGATGCCCATCAGGAAGCATTCGTGCTGGATCTCCTTGATGCACTCGAAGGCAATCTGGTTTGGCGGCGCCATGTAGTGGTCGCTCATCTCCTGTCCACGCGGCGCGTCCTTGCCCATGACGGTGCGGCCGGTCATCTGGAGGTCGAGGCGCTTGTAGAACGCCGAGCGCGGGATCAGGAAGTACTCCTGCTCCAGCCCAATGTTCGGGAAGGCGCCCCCAATCTCGTACCCGAGATTCTTGCACAGGCGGGCCGCCTCCTTCGAGAGGGCATTCATCGAGCGGAGCAGGGGCGTCTTCTCGTCGAGCGCGTCGCCGTAGAAGGAGACGAGTACGCTGGGCACGTACACCGTGTCGCCGCGCAGGAAGATCGGCGACGTCGGGTCAAGCACCGTGTAGCCACCCGCGCAGTGCGTCGCGCGGATGCCGCCGTTCGGGAACGACGAGCCGTCCGTCTCGCCCTTGAGCAAGGTTTTTCCCTTGAACTCGAACTCGGGCTTGCCATCGGCGCCGAAGGCGAAGAAGGTGTTGTGCACCTGGCCCGTCATGCCCAGGCGCACGCCCGCCGAACCGGTCGGCTGGAACCAGTGAGTGTAGACCGATGCGCCGCGGTCGCCCGCCCACTCCATGATGGCGGCGGCGACCTTGTCCGCCGTCGCGGGCTTGGAGGTCCACTTCGGGTCATCCATCAGGCCCGCCGGCAGGCCCTGCTTGGCGAGGTACGTGTCGGCGACCTTACCCTTGAACAGGTTGGAGCCGTAGTCATCCAGCGACGACATGAAGCCACGGCGCTGGACGAGCGCCGGCACGGCGACCTTGCGGGCGACGGAGGCGGCCGAGCGGCCGGCAGTGTTGCGGGAGGCGGCACGAAGCATGGGTGTCTGCGCGCACAGGCGAGGGCCAGAGCAGTGGCGCGTCAGGCGGGCGAACTGAGTGAAGATGCAGTGTCTGCGCAGCAGCAGATGCGTGAGAAGACCGTGCGGCAGGCCAGCGCTTGGGACACGACTGGCTATCCCTAGTGTCTGCGCCGGAAGTGGGGATCACGGTCGTGCTTGCCGCGTGTTGGTAACTGCTGCGGTGCCGCGGTTGTGACTCAGGGAGGCGTGCGACAGCTTCTGCTCGCATTTACAATTTTCGTGGTGCCGACGGGCGGTGATTTGCGCGAGCCACGTGCCAAATTAAGGGGGTCCCCCTAGCCAAATAAGGTTTGGGAAAGGCTCGGCGGGCGGTGATTGCGCGAGCCACGTCCCAAATAAGGTTTGGGAAAGTGGGCGCGGAGCCATGTTCAAAACGAAGGGTCTAGGAGGGCAACGAGAGTACCGTGTCAATTGTACTGACCTTTGTTCTTTTTTTTTTGCTGCCAAATACCTAGTTCGGGTAAAGGCCCAGGGGTCGAGGCACGAGGGCGTGGGCGGTGCTAGCGGTGCCGGTGGGGACCCGCGCGTTTCTTTCTCATCAGTCATATTTACTTATTAGCCGATCCGTTCTGAACGTACGCCTGTAGCCTATACCGCGGACGTCAATGTAACATGGAAACATCTCTTGTAGACTAGATGTAGACAGAGTATCAACTACAATGATTCTGCACATACTGATCAAACCGTTGAGCAACTCGAGCTACTCCTGGACTTCGGTCTTCGCATTCAACGCAGCGCGGCGCACATGCGACACGCCCGCGCGGAGCGCGGAATATGCAAAAAATCCATTCGATTCCCAAACAGGTGTAGGGTTGGGGCCTGCGGATAAACATGAAGAATAGTAGACCACTCCCCCTTGCGCCTTGGGTCAAGTATTTGAGTTTTTTCAAAGCCGAAACTGACTACTGAGGTGATTTCTGGCCCACGCGTTCCATCCCCGGGCACATGCAAGAGCTTGCTTGGATTGTTGCTTGGCGGATGGCGCGCGGGACGGGGTGACACGCTCACACGCATTGGGCCAAGCCGGCGCCGGCGGTCGCGGTCCGGTCGTGGCCCGTGCTCGCCGGCCGCAGCCCGCGGTGCCATTGCGCGGTGCTTTTCGTGTAAAATCAAAAAAATTGAGTTCTTATACTACCGTAGTAAAACCGTACAGGCGTGCGTCTGCAGCCACGGCACGTGCCGTTTTGTCACGATCGATGCATTCAAGTTCACCCGACCCGCACAGCGCGCGCACTGACCCGCACATGCCATCTCCTCCTGTACCAATAGCCGCCCATCATGCCGTGCCAGGGACAGACGAGCATGTGTGCACCCAATCGAGCGCCTCTCAGAGAACGGTCCCTCAGGGCAGAGCCTCGCCACTGCGTGGGAGGCGGCGCTCACTCGTAGTCGACAATCTCGGCGCCGTTGGTCGCGTCCAGGAAGAGAAGGTCCTTGTACGTGGCGATCGTCCAAAGGTCAGCGGGCACGTCCTCTTCGGCCTTGTCGCACAATTTACGCACGTCCATCATCGTCTCGAGGCGCAGCACGCGAGCGGCCTTGGCCTTGGCCTCCTCGTCGGCGGCGGTGTGGATGGCGTGCAGGCCAGCCTGCACGCTCGCAACACCGCCCTCGAGCTCATGCACGGCCATGTCGGCCGCCTTGCAGGAGGGGATGATGTGCTGCTTGATCATGTCGACCATGCACTTGGCCTCCATCTCGACCGTGCCGACGTAGTGGTTGTACATCACCGTGGTGCGCGCGACGCACTCCTTCTTCGAGAGGACCTGATGAAGGAGGCAGTCCGGGATCGGGTCATGGTAGGGGTAGGGTTCGGTTAAGTCAGCGGCCTTAGAGAGGCCATCAGGTGCAATCAGAGAGGCCATCGAGTGCAATCAGAGAGGCCATCAGGTGCAATCAGAGAGGCCATCGAGTGCAATCAGAGAGGCCATCAGGTGCAATCAGAGAGGCCATCAGGTGCAATCAAGGCTCCTCGGTGTGGCGAATCGACGAACCTTCATCTTCTCAAAGAGCTCAATGTTCTTGGGTGCGGAGAGGCGGGACATGGCCTCGACGCCCGAGTCGATGCGCCACAAGCCGCGCTTGCCCGCCTCGATCGGCCACTCCTGCGCGTAGCCGTTTCCGTTGAAGATCGCGCGCCAGTGCGAGTCGAGGAGCGTAGCCGCCACATCAACCGGCTTGGCGCCCTTTTCGAGCTGATCGGAAAAGTTGGAGAAGGCGTCGGCAAAGATGGAGCACAGCACGGTGTTCACCATGGACACGTTCTGCGACGAGCCGACCGCGCGGAACTCGAAGCGGTGGCCGCCGTACGGGAAGGGCGAGGTGCGGTTGCGGTCCTCGGCGGGCACGGTGAAGGGCGCGATCGCGGGCACGCCCAGGTCGATGGTCTTGCCCTCGGCCGTGTACGGCTGCACGACCTTGGTCTTCTTGAACTCCTCAAGGTACTTGGAGAGCGAGTCGCCCAGGTACGTGGACACGATCGCCGGCGGCGCCTCGCACGCCCCCAGACGGAAGTCGTTTCCGGGCGACGCGATGGCCATGCGCATCAGGTCGCCGTGCTTGTCAACGGCCGAGACGATGGACGCCATGATGGCGATGAAGGGCAGTGGCGAGCCCGCGGCCTTGGCGAGCTGGTCCACGTTGAGCAGGTTGACGCCCGTGTCCGTGGCGATCGAGAAGTTGTTGTGCTTGCCCGAGCCGTTGACGTTCTGGAACGGTTTCTCGTGGTTGAGAACGGCCAGGCCGTGCCGAGCGGTCACCTCCTCGCAGATCTGCATGAACATGATGTTCTGGTCGATCTGGGCGGTGGCGAGGCCGAAGAGCGGCGCGCACTCGTACTGGTTGGGTGCCACCTCGCGGTGGCGGGTCTTCATCGGGATGCCCATCAGGAAGCATTCGTGCTGGATCTCCTTGATGCACTCGAAGGCAATCTGGTTTGGCGGCGCCATGTAGTGGTCGCTCATCTCCTGTCCACGCGGCGCGTCCTTGCCCATGACGGTGCGGCCGGTCATCTGGAGGTCGAGGCGCTTGTAGAACGCCGAGCGCGGGATCAGGAAGTACTCCTGCTCCAGCCCAATGTTCGGGAAGGCGCCCCCAATCTCGTACCCGAGATTCTTGCACAGGCGGGCCGCCTCCTTCGAGAGGGCATTCATCGAGCGGAGCAGGGGCGTCTTCTCGTCGAGCGCGTCGCCGTAGAAGGAGACGAGTACGCTGGGCACGTACACCGTGTCGCCGCGCAGGAAGATCGGCGACGTCGGGTCAAGCACCGTGTAGCCACCCGCGCAGTGCGTCGCGCGGATGCCGCCGTTCGGGAACGACGAGCCGTCCGTCTCGCCCTTGAGCAAGGTTTTTCCCTTGAACTCGAACTCGGGCTTGCCATCGGCGCCGAAGGCGAAGAAGGTGTTGTGCACCTGGCCCGTCATGCCCAGGCGCACGCCCGCCGAACCGGTCGGCTGGAACCAGTGAGTGTAGACCGATGCGCCGCGGTCGCCCGCCCACTCCATGATGGCGGCGGCGACCTTGTCCGCCGTCGCGGGCTTGGAGGTCCACTTCGGGTCATCCATCAGGCCCGCCGGCAGGCCCTGCTTGGCGAGGTACGTGTCGGCGACCTTACCCTTGAACAGGTTGGAGCCGTAGTCATCCAGCGACGACATGAAGCCACGGCGCTGGACGAGCGCCGGCACGGCGACCTTGCGGGCGACGGAGGCGGCCGAGCGGCCGGCAGTGTTGCGGGAGGCGGCACGAAGCATGGGTGTCTGCGCGCACAGGCGAGGGCCAGAGCAGTGGCGCGTCAGGCGGGCGAACTGAGTGAAGATGCAGTGTCTGCGCAGCAGCAGATGCGTGAGAAGACCGTGCGGCAGGCCAGCGCTTGGGACACGACTGGCTATCCCTAGTGTCTGCGCCGGAAGTGGGGATCACGGTCGTGCTTGCCGCGTGTTGGTAACTGCTGCGGTGCCGCGGTTGTGACTCAGGGAGGTGTGCGACATTTTCGGCATTAGCATTGACCTTTTGCGCGATCGGAGACCGCTCGGCGGATGATTGCGAAGCCACGTCCCACAAATCCAAAAAGACTTTTCAAAGCCGAAACTGAGGTGAAAATCTGGCCGTCGCGTTCCCGAGAAGCTAGAGCTTGCACTTGCTTGCACGCTACCCCGGGGCTTACGTTCACGTTCACGTTATTTAGGCCTCACGGCAAGACGCACACTGGCCCCTAGGCCCTCCGCAAGCTCCACGGCAGCACGGCTCCATGGACGAGAGCACGAGCAATTTTGGGCACGAGGCAGCCCGTCAGAGGGAAGATGGGACGAGCCTCGAGCGGGACTGCGCTCTGCACGCGTGCGGCGAGCGCGATCCGCGAAAACACCCGAAAAACGCGCTCTGGCCGAAACTCAAACTGTCTCGCTCTCGGCTTTCGCTTTGTCGGCTATGTATCGCGTGCCCATGCGGTGCTGGGCCTCGGCCTGGGACACGACCCGCACGGCCCGCCGGCCGACCAAGGCCGACCCGGGCGGGTAGGAGGGTCCGGGCGCAGGACGGCCCGGTCGCGGACGCCGGCCCCACACCAACCCCCACCTGGAATTACCTCATTGGCAGCCAAAGAATGAGCAATGTCAATTCACAATTGTCATTCTCATTGCTCATACCTGGCGACCCACACCAGACTAACACCAGAGACGTTACCGCATGGTGCGGCGGTGGACTCGGTCATCAGACGAAATCTACGTTTGGAGGCACTGATGACTGGAACCCAATACCAACCTTCACACTCACACACTCTCGCTGCCACTCAGGACGACGGTCAAAAACTCATATACTGAAGCTCAGCATCAAGCCGCCAACTGCGATGCAGAAGGCTCCCGTCAGAACCTCCTCGAGCGAGAGCTTCGGAAGCTTCATTCTGCGGCGAGCAACGCGGACGGATGCGCGCGTGAGAAGCTCGGGATACAAGCAAGCGCATGAGAAACGCATGCGAGATGCGCGGCAAGGGTGTGATCGCAGTTGCTGCGCACGGCTTCTGCGTGCCGTCAGGGTTGGTGCCCATCAGCATTTGAGACCACGACGTCTTCTTCTTCTTCTTCCTCGGGTCGCGGGCTTTTGCTCCGACCGAGCCCGCCTTGGTCGGTGCTGGCCCCGCATCCTCCTGCGCCATCCGCTGCATATCCTGGTCGCTGTCGCCCGTGGACATGCCGGAGAGCCAATCTTCCGACTCGTCGCTGCTGCTGCTGCTCTGCGCCGGTGTGCTCTCGGCTTGCGTGCGCGTCGGCGTCAGCCGCGCAGCCAGAACGCACACGACCAACCACGCGCGAGGAGCAGTGCGCATAGTCAAATCGGAAAGGCGCACTTCTGCCCAGGCGTTGAGAAAGTGAGCTTCACACTGAAACGTCCCCGTGAAACCAGTCGATAATTGGGTCAAGTCAAGTCGTGCAATCACTGGGGTTTACTGACGACTGACGAATCTATGGCGTTTTATAACCTTCCGACTCGCAGTTACTGTACAGCCGAAGAATCACCAGCGACGGAAACCAGGCACTCTGCGAGTGGTGTCGAGCTGAGCCCGTCCATACAATGTTAGCCTGGAGTCACCGCTCTCGTGTCGTCGCCCTGCTTCCCGCCGCCCGCGCCGGCCCGAGCGCGAGCGTCCTTCCAGTCACGCCGCCGCCATGAGCGGCGGCGCATCACTCCCGCTGTCGTGGGCGCCTCCCATGGGGCCATCGGCGCGGCCTTCCGCCCGGAAGTATGTTGCCCGCGCGCCCACGGGCTGCAGCTCCGTCTGTGCCGCCTCCGTGCCCGCATGCCGCACAGCCCCCGCGCCAGATCCCGCCAACTTCCAAATTAGGGCATCACGCTGCGGGGTGCTCAGCCCGCGCTCGCGTAGCTGGGCCTCGACGGCGGTGAGCGCGTTGCCTTCACGAGTGGTCGCGCGTGGCGTGCGCGCGAGCATCAGGGCCTGCCCGTCTCGCACGAGCTCAAGTGTGAACGGCTCGAGCCCACGCCCCGGCTGTGAAAGCGCCGTGGCGGGCACGTGCACGTTGAAGGGCTCGCCGTCGATTTGTAACGGCACGCCGCCCCCCGGCACGGCGATCGTGAGCCGTCTCCCCTGGCACAGCCGGACGCCGTTCGAGAGTCCCCCTAGGGTAGCGGCCAGATGAAGGACGTTGGTCACGCCGACGACCTCGAGGCACCCGTCGTCCATGCGCAGAGGGCGTGCGGAGCGCCCCGTGCGCCCGAGCCACTGCGCAAACGGCTTGGTGCTGGCGCGCAGCGGGGCAGCCCGCGCCTCATCCCACAGGTCCGAGCCGCCTCCATACGAGGGCGTGTTGAGCACCATGATGCCCTCGACATTGGGCGGGATGGCGACGGGCTCGCCGTCGCAGGTGAGAGTGCAGCGTGTGCTCAGGTCACTGTACGAGCGGCGGACGAGCTCGGGTGAGCCGCAGATGATGTACCTGCGAGGAGGCGGGAGGCGAGCCGGGCGAACGTGAGGGAGGGCAGGGCAAGGGAGGGGAAAGGAGGGGAGAGAAGGGGAGAGAAGGGGAGAGAAGGGGTGAGGAGAGGGGGTAAGTGAGGGCAGGCAGCGAGATGGCGCGAGGGGGCGCGAGGGGGCGCGAGATGGCTGGGTCTGCCGCGCGCGCGGGCCACGGGCGCTCACCAAAGCTTATTGATGAGGCGCAGCTTGAAGGCCCATGGGGCGGCGTGCTTGAGGCGTGCCCACGACAGCGCGGCCTGCGTATCGAGCCCGATGGAGAGGTAGTTGCACATACGGCGAGCGCTCGCGCCCTCGGGCAGCGTGCCGCGCACGAGCCATCGATCCACCAGGCGCACTCGGGCGGCGTCCAGCGTGCTGAACAGGTCCGACAGGGTATCAAGACGGACGCTCTTGCCCCAGCCGAGGACGCGCGCGAGATCGTTGCCCGTCCCGAGAGGGTACAGGCCGACCGCCGGCCGGTACGGCGCACCGTCCCAGCCAGTGAGCCCGCACTGCTCGATCGCACCGAGGACCCACGACGCCGTGCCATCGCCGCCACAGACGAGTACCCTGAAGGTCGGATGGCGCGCGCCAAATGATCGCAGGGCGAGCTCGGGCGCCGTCTCGGCGAGATCGACGATGCTCACGTCGTCGCTCCCGGCGGCGACCCCCTCCAGATACGCGCGCACGCGCCCAGCGAGCTTCGCGCCAGCCTGACCGTTAAGCAGCAGGAGCGTCGGCATCGCCACCGGCGAGGCACGCAGCGCTGCTACGGCCTCGGATCGCAAAGCCGAACCGGCCTCAGCGTCGCCAAAGAGGCGGTCTTTGAACGCCGCCTTGAGCGCGAAGCACACCGAGCCCAGGCACAGCGCCGCGTGCCACGCGCGCGCCCACGGCAGCGCGGCCGCCAGCCGAGCGGACAGCTGCGCCAGGCCGGCCGCGTCGAGCAAGAAGAGCATCGCGGCATGGCCGCCAAAGTAGAGGGCGGCCGTGGCCGCAAGCACGACGTTAGCGTCCTCGCGCGAGCGGTAGAGCGTCGTCGCGAGCGCCGCGTTCGCGGCGACGAGCGGTAGCAGCAGCGGCACTGGCAGAGCCACAGCACCGCCAGCCAGCCTGGCGGCAACCGCAAAGGCGGCGGCCCACATCAGCGCGTGTAGCCCCCAGAACTTTCCGAGCGTGTATGGCCAGAGCCGTTGCGGAAGCTTACGCAGCGGTCGCACGAGTGCGCTCGCGACGCTCATGGACGGAGGCGCTCGTAGGCGAAGGCATCGCATGGGTGCAGCCGTCGGCGGCGCCGCGTCCGGCGGCTGAGGGCTCAACGACGCAAAAGGTTGCCGTCGCACACGCTGCAGCGTGCGTGGTAGCGGCCGCAGCGCGGGCGCCGCAAGTTGCAGCCAGCAGCACAGGAGCAGCTTGGGCGACGCCATTTGGACTGTCGAGCTCAAATCACAGACGGGTCCTGGACATCTTGGAGAGCGAGCTTTTTTCCTCGATTGATGACTGTGAAGAAACGGTGTGAAGTGTTGGTGTTGGTGTTGTCAGGTCGTCCCGCTCCCGATCCGGTACTATCTCCAAACTACCTCGCCTATTGCACTTGGCCTACATGTATCAGTCCAATCCATTTAAAATAAACAACATGGACTGCATGGACAACCCTGAGATGTCGATTCCACGCGACTTAAACAAACTGCATAGCACTAAGCAGTGAGCTAAAAAATAACCCTTGACGTTCATGATGAATGCGCATGACAGGGAGCGGGCGAGTTCGGGCGAGGAGCGCGAGCGGGCAGTCGCCAGAGTCACCGCAACAAACAAATGTTGAAAGTGACCGCGCGCCCCGCCTGCGTCAACCAATCCCTGACACATACCTGACACACAGCCTGCATCGACCAATCCATCAGAATTCCCCACGGAATGCCTTGCGGATGAGCAGCTTCCGTAGAATACGGTTGCGCCCACAACGCTGGATCCGGATTGCAGCTCGCTCCATGTTTCTCGCTCTGAGGATGGCCGAGGCCACCCCTCGGGCTTGGTGACCCCGCAGCATCCTCTGCAACCACAGGGCGGCGATCTTCTCCTTCTTGGTCCGCTCCAACTCCGCTCTCTTTTGCTTGCCACGCAGGACGGACTGCAGCTTCGTGATGCCTAGCAGCACGTCCTCTCCGGAAGGCAGGACCGACTGCAGCGTCGTGATGGCTAGCTGCACGTCCTGCAGGTCCTCCCCGTCCGCGGCGGTGTGCGCGTGTTGGCGTTGGTCGAGGATTGTGTTGGCGGGAGAGAAGGAAGCATCGACCCCAGCTGAAAGGTCAGAAGCTCCAGTGAGGGCGGTTGCTCGTCGAGCCCGCCAGCGGCGGACATACGCGTGTGCCAGATACTTGCCAGCCTCGGCCCTCGTCTTCGGGGTAGACGCGAGGACCTTCTGCTGCATCGCGTCGATGACGACGACGGTGCGTGCGTTGTCGAGGCAGCCCTGCGCAAACTGACGGAGCTGCGGGTCCATCTGACCGACGATGTGCTGCAGCCTCTTGATACCCCCTGCTGCCTTCAGCTTGTTGACATACTCGATCTCCACACACATGTTCTGGATCGCGACGACAGTAAGCAGCATGATTCCTTGGTCAGTCGAGAAGAGGTGACGGAGAAGGTGGTCAAACGCGCCGGCTTGCTTGAGCAAGCCGTTGCTCAAGCCTGCTTGCGGATCAAGAGCCAATGAGGCCAGATTCCCAATGATGCTGATGGCCAGCCGGTGGATCTGCGAGCTGCCGTGTGCGATCAGGTTGCTGATGACGGCCACAGCACCACTCGCACGGAGCTCTGCACACAGCGAGATGGCAGACTCGCCCGATGCTTCGTCCAGCTGCACGGCCACGCTGTAGAGGAGCTTCACGAGCGTTGCGTCGTCGTCGTTCTTGAGCTGATGGACGAGCGACGCTTGTAGCGCTACAGAACTGGGGCGGACTCCTTGTCGAACTCCTTGTCGAGCCCGCCAGCGGCGGACATACGCGTGTGCCAGATACTTGCCAGCCTCGGCCCTCGTCTTCGGAGTAGACTTGACGGCTTTCTGCTGCATCGCGTAGATGGCGACGACGGTGCGTGCGTTGTCGAGGCAGCCCTGCGCAAACTGACGGAGCTGCGGGTCCGTCTGACCGACGATGTGCTGCAGCCTCTTGATACCCCCTGCTGCCTTCAGCTCGTTGACATACTCGATCTCAACGCACATGTTCTGGATCGCGATCAGAGCGTACAGAAGCGTGGTATCATCTTTGGTCGTCAAGAGGTGACGGAGGAGGTGGTCAAACGCGCCGGCTTGCTTGAGCAAGCTGTTGCTCAAGCCTGCTTGTGGATCAAGAGCTGTCGCGGCCAGACTGCCCGCGATGTTGATGGCCAGCTGGTGGATCTGCTTGGCCTCGTGCGTGAGCAGCTTGCTGATGACGGCCACTGCGCCCATCCCTCGAAGCTCTGCACGCAGTGCGTCGGAAGTGTCGCCCGATAGTTGCACGGCCAATTCGTACAGCAGCTTCTGTAGCGCCTCGCCCTCTGCTGTCTTGAGCTGATCAACGAGCGTCGAGACGCTGGACATCGCGCTTCTGCCCGCGGGGGAAATTTGTGGAACCTCTCTGAAAGTAACGTCGAGCCTAGTTTGTGGAACAGGAGAAAATGTTGTGGGATGTCAAGTTTCTCGAGGTCCGCGCAGCCCCGCATGCATCCTGCCGCATGCATCTTGCCATGATGTTACCGTGTAAAGCGCACCGTTTAGTGTCGGAATCTGCCGGAGTGACACATGATTGATGACTAACTCGTAACTGACTAACTGACTGACTGACTGAAACCGGACGCTAGGGCCCAAAGTAGAATCCCAGCTCAGCGCAGCGCGTGCTTACTGACTGAAACTGCTTTGAGCGCTCCAAGCCTTGATCCCATCGGGCGTGTTTGTCGCGCTGGTTCTGCTTAGCGGAGCTTCTTCGGAGCTGGCGAGGAGCGGACGAAACTGGAGACGAAACTTGAGACGGTGGGGGCTGATGAGCGAAGCCCTGCGAAAGAGATGCGAAAGGGATGCTGCGAAAGGGATGCGAAAGAGCAGAAGACGCGATGTACCTTTGCGCGTACCTTCGCCCCGACCGACCGAGCTACGACCGAGCCGACTCCGTTCCGTCCAGACTCGCCGCGCTCGTGTGAAGTTAGCGTGAAGTCAGCCGAGACCGACAGACACTATGGGACTCCATGATGCGTTCATGGGGGGAGTCGGAGAGCCATTAGCCCGGGAAGGCGTCGGCCAGCGTACACAGCTTGATCCCACCTGCATGCAGCTTCGCCCACAGCTCGGCGGGCGGCGTCAGGAACCCCACAGGCGCGACGTGCAGAGCGCGCGAGGCATCGAGGATGATGTACACCTGCCATCAGAGGTCATCAGATAGTCATCAGAGGTCGTCAGAGGCCATCAGAGGCCCTCAGAGACCATCAGAGGCCATCAGGGGCGCTGATGATGTATACCTCCTGGTAGCCCTTTGCGCGCGCTGTGAGCGCCGAGTCGAGGACGCAAAAGTCGAGCGCCAAGCCGGCGAGGAAGAGCACCTTCACCGGTCCGAGCCGCTCAGCCAGTGTGAGGGCTCCGCCAGTGGCGTGTGCGAGCACGTCCGGCGGCGCATTGATGTCTTCCTCGAGGGCCGACGAGCGCATCACGAGGCTCCCTGTGCAGCCCAGCAGCGCGCCTGGATCAGGCGATGGGCGCTGCACCAAGCGCCCCTTGGCGAGAGCGCCTGGGTACTCGAAGCATGCAAACGAGTCGACATCCCTGTGGAAGCCTTTGAAGGCGATCTCGACGCGATCGGGCGTGGCCTTGCGCGCGGCGGCGGCGGCGGCGGCGATCGGCGCGGCCAGCCGCGCGCCGCGGCTCCCCTGCACGCAGTGCGGCGGGAACGGGCCGGCGACTGGCTTCGCTGTTCGGAAAGAGGCATGGTCACTTGGGTGGTACTCGCGCGTGCACACGACGGTGGCGCCCGCGGCGGCGCCTGCCGTGAGCAGCCCGGCGAGCGACGCGAGCACGTCGTTGCCCTCGGGCACACCGAAGGCGCCGCCCGGCAAGTAGTCGTACTGCAAGTCGATCAGGATCAGCGCGTCCCCCGCGCCAAGCCGGTGCGGCGGAGGCATCACGAACGGCACGCCGGATGTCGCGGCGGCGGTCTTGATGCCAGCCTCGTACTGCGTATAGATCGGACCTCGCGGTGGCGAAGTCAAGTGCGCGACCATCGCCGCGGCCGCCGCCGAAGCCCTGACGAACAGGCCGTGCCGCTCCGCGCACGCATAGTAGCGCCGGCCCGAGTGGCGACCGATGGGCTCGGAGAGCTCAACGCCGAGCCACGTTCCACCCGAGATATCCTCGGCAAGCGGGCCGATGTACCTGACCGTGCCCATCACATACAATCAGTACGCTATCAGCATGCAATCAGCACGCAATCAGAATGCAATCAGCAAAGCGGGGCGATGTACCTGACCGTGCCCATCACATGGTTGCCGCCCACGGCGAAGGTCATGACCGAGCCGACCTCGGCTGCAATCAGCCGTAACGCAACCGCAGCTGCAGTGAGGGAAGCTGCAGTGACTGCCTTGCGGATCAGCAGCTTCCGTAAAAGACGGTTGCGCCCACAACGCTGGATCCGGATGGCAGCCCGCTCCATGTTTCTCGCTCTGAGGATGGCCGAGGCCACCCCTCGGGCTTGGTGACCCCGCAGCATCCTCTGCAACCTCTGGGCGGCGATCTTCTCCTTCTTGGTCCGCTCCAACTCCGCTCTCTTTTGCTTGCCACGCAGAACGGACTGCAGCGTCGTGATGGCTAGCTGCACGTCCTGCAGGTCCTCCCCGCCCGCGGCGGTGTGCGCGTGTTGGCGTTCGTCGAGGATCTTGGAGGCATCGACCCCAGCTGAAAGGTCAGAAGCTCCAGTGAGGGTGGCTGCTCGTCTAGCACGCCAGCGGCGGACATACGCGTGTGCCAGATACTTGCCAGCCTCGGTCCTCGTCTTCGGGGTAGACTTGACGGCTTCCTGCTGCATCGCGTCGATGACGACGACGGTGCGTGCGTTGTCGAGGCAGCCCTGAGCAAACTGACGGAGCTGCGGGTCCGTCTGACCGACAATGTGCTGCAGCCTCTTGATACCCCCTGCTGCCTTCAGCTTGTTGACATACTCGATCTCGACGCACATGTTCTGGATCGCGACGACAGTAAGCAGCATGATTCCTTGGTCAGTCGAGAAGAGGTGACGGAGGAGGTGATCAAACGCGCCGGCTTGCTTGAGCAAGCCGTTGCTCAAGCCTGCTTGCGGATCAAGAGCCGTCGAGGCCAGATTCCCAATGATACTGATGGCCAGCCGGTGGATCTGCGAGCTGCCGTGTGCGATCAGGTTGCTGATGACGGCCACAGCACCACTCGCACGGAGCTCTGCACACAGCGAGATGGCAGACTCGCCCGATGCGTCGTCCAGCTGCATGGCCACGCTGTAGAGGAGCTTCACGAGCGTTGCGTCGTCGTCGTTCTTGAGCTGATCGACGAGCGACGCTTGTAGCGCTACAGAACTGGGGCGGACTCCTTGTCGAACTCCTTGTCGAGCCCGCCAGCGGCGGACATACGCGTGTGCCAGATACTTGCCAGCCTCGGTCCTCGTCTTCGGGGTAGACTTGACGGCTTGCTGCTGCATCGCGTCGATGGCGACGACGGTGCGTGCGTTGTCGAGGCAGCCCTGAGCAAACTGACGGAGCTGCGGGTCCGTCTGACCGACGATGTGCTGCAGCCTCTTGACACCCCCTGCTGCCTTCAGCTCGTTGACATACTCGATCTCAACGCACATGTTCTGGATCGCGATCAGAGCATACAGGAGCGTGGTATCATCCTTCGTCGTCAAGAGGTGACGGAGGAGGTGGTCAAACGCGCCGGCTTGCTTGAGCAAGCTGTTGCTCAAGCCTGCTTGTGGATCAAGAGCTGTCGCGGCCAGACTGCCCGCGATGTTGATGGCCAGCTGGTGGATCTGCTTGGCCTCGTGCGTGAGCAGCTTGCTGATGACGGCCACTGCGCCAATCCCTCGAAGCTCTGCACGCAGTGCGTCGGAAGTGTCGCCCGATGCTTTGTCCAGTAGCTCGGCCAATGCGTAAAGCAGCTTCTGTAGCGCCTCGCCCTCAGCTGTCTTGAGCTGATCGACGAGCGTCGAGACGCTGGACATCGCGAGGCCCCGCAGAAAAAGCCATTTCTCAAGAGGAAACGGTCGAGTTACACGCAGAAAGTGTGTGTTGGCGTGGTTTCGCAGCACTACCCCCGCATGCATCCTGCCGCATGCGTCCTGCCATGATGTTACCCGGTAACGTGCAAGACGCACCGTATAGTGTCTGACGCTGCCGGAGTGACATTAGAGTGACATTAGATTCACATTTAAGGGTTGTACTTGGATATGTGGTATGGACAGCTTTTCCTGAGCTATTCAAACTTCCGCTCAGTTTGAGCTATATGGTCAGCAATCGTCAGCCGCTCTTCATAGCCCTTCAGTTGCCGCTGCAGTCCATGCCGCCGGTATACCATTGGACGCAAATATGCCCGCCTCGTGTGCTTTGATAAACTCGTCGCGGTCGATGATCCCGTCGCCGTTGACGTCGATAATCTGGAGAACCCGCGGCACGAGCGCCAGCTTCATCGCGCACTGACTGATGAGGTAGTTCGCGACCTCGCTGATGGTGCGCGTGTCCGTGGCGCTCGTGCTGCTCAGGATTGCGTCGAAGACCGCGCCCGGATCGGACACTAGATCGGACACGTCCTGTAGATCAACAACAACGACCGTCGACGTGCCACCGCCGCTGCCGACGCCACCACCACCGCCATCACCACCAGGGGTAATGGAGTCAGCGACCGCAGCTGCAGTGACGGTGTGCGCGTGTTGGCGTTGGTCGTGGATCGTGTTGGCGGGAGAGAAGGAGGCATCGACCCCAGCTGAAAGGTCAGAAGCTCCAGTGACAGTGGTTGCTCGTCGAGCACGCCAACGGCGGACATATGCGTGTGCCAGATACTTGCCAGCCTCGTCTCTCGTGGTCATGTAATCTATTTTGGTCATTCGTTGTGTTCTCGAGGCCTTCTGCATCGCGTCGATGACGACGACGGTGCGTGCGTTGTCGAGGCAGCACTGCGCAAACTGACGGAGCTGCGGGTCCGTCTGACCGACGATGTGCTGCAGCCTCTTGATACCCCCTGCTGCCTTCAGCTTGTTGACATACTCGATCTCAACGCACATGTTCTGGATCGCGATCAGAGCGTACAGGAGCGTGGTATCATCCTTGGTCGTCAAGAGGTGACGGAGGAGGTGGTCAAACGCGCCGGCTTGCTTGAGCAAGTTGTTGCTCAAGCCTGCTTTCGAATCAAGTGCCGTCGAGGCCAGATTCCCAATGATACTGATGGCCAGCCGGTGGATCTGCTTGGCCTCGTGCGTGAGCAGCTTGCTGATGACGGCCACTGCGCCCATCCCTCGAAGCTCTGCACACAGCGCGTCGGAGGTGTCGTCCGATGCTTTGTCCAGTAGCTCGGCCAATGCGTAAAGCAGCTTCTGTAGCGCCTCGCCCTCTGCTGACTTGAGCTGATCGACGAGCGTCGAGACGCTGGTCATCCGCGTGGGCAAGCGCCCGTCTTACAGGCCAGACGCCGGGAGAAAAGGAAAGAGAAACCCAAAAGGCAGCTATGAATTGCATCTATGAATATATACAGCCAACTATGCATGCGGAAGATCCAAAATGTCTGGAAATTCTCGTTACTCTGATAAGGAGAATAGGAACTCCTTTCGATTTTTCGGATAGAGATGGCGAACCTTTGGCCTGTAAAAGAATTTTTATGCTACGCCGTACCCAGGCAAAGCTGCCATGATGGCTGCCAGTGGGCCTCGATGGTAAAAGTTGGTCTGTGGTCAGCACATCCACCACATACTCAACACTGTACTTTTACATACTACGGCCTCTGTCACGAAGCGTTGCTCATTGAATGGGGCAATTCTGGCTCGTCTTTTTGGGCCCGGCACGCATGATGGCCTTAAACTCGTCGAGGTCCACGTCCCCATCATTGTTCGTGCCCGCTCTCGCCATCATATCGCCGATGGTCTTGTCGTCAATGCCCCTGTCGTACACGCTCAGGATGTACGCCTTCATCTCATTGCGATCGATCTTGCCGCTATGGTCCGTGTCGAGCTTGGCAAACGCCGCCTCGAGGCTCGCGTCCGACTTGTCCATCTCCTCTCCAAAGGCAATTTGGATGAAGCCCTTCACTGCCTTGGCGGCCGGGAATCGGTCCCCACTCTTGAGAGAGGACTTGAGGGAGGACCGCGCCATCACAGCGCTCGCCTTCTCCTCGCCATCCTTCAACGTCTTCCCGACCATCGGGAGTAACACTGGCGGCCGGCGTGCCTCCATCTCGTCCTCCTCTCCGAGCTCGTCGTCCTCTCCAAGCTCGTGGAGGCGATCCCCTTCGAAGCAAATCGCACGGACCAAGTTCGGGTCCGACAGGCGCGTGAAGATTTGGGAAAACGTGGGCCGTTGCTCGGGGGCGACGCACGTACACTCCCGAGCAATGGCCATGAGCGGCGCAGGCATGTTGACGCCTTCGACGACCATCGAGAGCGGCTCAGCGCGACCACACCGCAGCCTCATAATCACCTCGTGTGTCGATTGACCTTCAATGTCCATGTAGGGCGGTGCGCGCGCCGCACAGTGCGCCAACAAGCACCCAAAGCTCCACACGTCCGTTGGCGAACCCACACGCGGCGCAGTAGGAATGTCGACGCTCGCCGCCTCAGGCGACAGGTACGACGGAGTTCCATGGATGCGTACGCCCCCCGACTTGCCAATGTCGGATGATACCAGCCCGCCGCCGCCGCTGAAACCGCTCACACCGCTCGCGGCCCCGCTGGCATCCAACGCGAGTGCAGAGAAGGAGATGAATGACTTCGTCCTCTGGGAGTAGGTCGGGGCGGCGGCGACCTTCTCGCAAGCTGCTGCTTTCATGAGCTTCACCTCCCCAAAATCGGCCACTTTGGCATACCATGCGTCGGTCAATAACACGTTGAGCGGCTTGAGATCGCGGTGAATGATGTTACGATAGTGAAGGAAGGCCATGCCGGACGTGATGTCCGTTGCGATCGCGAGCAGCGACTCCGCCCAAGTCACGTACCTGCGCACGCCGCTGATGGCGTGCGCATGCATGAGCTCGTTCAACGAGCAGTTCATGAGCTCCATAATCAAGCCGATCTTTGCGGGCGCATCGAAGGCGATCCCAAGCGTCTTGACAATGTTCGGGTGGCTGAGCATCGCGTTGCTCTCGTTCAGGAGCGCGAGTGCCTCTTCCAACCCATCGCCCGAGCGCACATCGGCGATCTTGACCGCGCACGGCATCATGTGCAGCTTGGCGAGTGCGACGGTGCCGAACGCGCCCTTGGCTATGGTCTTGGTGAACGAGATCCTCTCCCACGGGATAACGACGAGGCCATCGCGCTGCTGTCTCTGTCGGATTTCCGCCGCAATCACCTTCGTAGGGTCGAGCTGCGGCTTGGCAGATGGCGGCTGCTCGACCTGGCAGGCGCAGCCGAGGCAGCAGGAGCCTGCCCACGACGACTCCGCCTCGCTCGCTGCGCAGGCGGCCTGCTTCTTCGCATTCTTCGCAGCCACTGCGGCCACCTTGCCACCATGCCTCTTTGCAGCCGCCGCCTTCTCCGCGGCCTCCCTCTTCGCCTCCTCGTCTGCCTTCCTTGCGGCCGCCGCGGCCTCCCTTTCTGCATTCTTCAGCAGGGTTTGCGGCGACCGGGGCGAAATGGCCACCGTTTCGCGACTGGGTCTTCGGGGCCGCAGGGGCGAAGGAAATGGCTGCGGCCCCAGCTTCAAAATCGACCGGCGTTGCTGCGGCTGCGGAGTGGACGGCGGCTGCCGTTGATCGTGCATCACCCCTGCTGTGGACGGTGGCACGGACATTTGGATCTGGAACGGCCGCGGCTCGATATCTATCGCCTTGGTGACCTCCGTCAATGCTTTCATCGATGTGACGTCCTTCTTGCCGACAGCCTTGATGATCGAGCCCACGATGACGCCCAGCTTAGCAGCCTGCGTGTTGGGTAGCACATCGTCTACCGTGACAACGGCGACACCGTTCTCCAACGTGCCGCCAAATATCATGCCAAGCAATCCCTCCTCGAACGTGAAGACCCTGAGCTCATTGTCGGCTTCGATGTCGAACCGTGCACGCTTTGCCTCCACCATCGGTCTCAACTCGGCGTCCACTCGTGCAAATACCCAAGGGGCGACGGACGCTCCGGACAAGACAAAGCGAAAAAATGAGACGCGGACGTTACCGGTGCAAGTTTTGGAGGTCATAGTACCCGGTATGTTATGTCGCGAGATGAGTCAGGTAATCCGATGATACCTGCTCTATGAGCTCGCTAGAGGTCCAGCAAGATCTCATTGCATGAAACCCCTTTCCTTATTAGGAAGAGATTCGGTGCGATTCCTTTTGTGTGTGTGAATTGGACAGAAGTGGATTCCGGTGCGTTGCGTGTCGGAGAGTGGCTATCGCATTCGTGCTTGTCCTCTTGTCCCGAGTCCTCTCAGCAAGGGGGTTTAGGGAACGGTTACGGCGCTCTTGCGACA
>Ga0210248_100793_pt1 | contig 26931 bp, 17 predicted proteins | sample ChrtobMetP3_32mM_FD_155493 | JGI IMG/M metagenome (GOLD analysis project Ga0210248, IMG submission 155493) | Chrysochromulina tobin associated microbial communities from unialgal haptophyte culture, Seattle, Washington, United States - P3_32mM | ecosystem: Host-associated > Algae > Haptophytes >...
CGAATGCATACACGAGTGAGCATACACGAGTGAATGCATCTGCGTACACTAGTGAATGCGTGTGTGAGTGAATGCATCTGAATGCACTTGAATGCGTAAGAATGCGAGTGCGTCAGAATGCAACGTGTCGACAGAATGCACCTTATGTGGGGAGGCATTTGAATACATTTGAATGCAACTCATGTAGAATGCAACGCACTGGAAATGCACAATAATACATATGAATGCACCGTAATCGGAATGCACTAAGATGCAGCTATTAAGACTGCATCGAAATGCATTGCAATGCGTCACGCCACGTATGCATCACGTGGCGAATGCATCAACATGAAGCGGACCTTCTGGATGCATGAAAATGCATTAGAATGTAACATGTCGAGAATGCAGCAGGTATAAAAATGCATCAGAATGCAACCGTCTCGCATCGGAAGAATGCAGCAGCTCAAAGTGGTTGCAAAATGCGTTCGAATGCAACCGAATTGTAGAATGCAGCGCGTCTGAATGCATGCAAAAAACAATGAAATGCATATGAATGCACACACATGCATATGAATGCACATGAATGCGTATGTTAAAAAACAACACCACTTTCGTTAAAAAACAACACTCATCCCGTAACATCCTGATCGGTGTAGTAGCTGTCCTTAAGCATTGCAAAGACAGATTGTGTGCGCGTCTCTTGTGTGCGGTTGAGGAACTCAATTCTGTGCTGCTGAAAGGTAGCTTTGCTACCCCACAGATTGGTGCAGCAGCTTTGGCCTGTGCCCAGTTTGCAGTTGCATAACTCAGCAGTATGTGCTTCGCGTATCGATCCGTTCATCGCTTCATCCGCAGATTCTCACCTACGAGTGCGGCATTGATTGTGTCGTCCCTCAACAAATGCTCGCGAATAGCCATATTCGTTGCACGTTTGCTCGGTACCGTGACTGCGCTCTTTTCCCTTGAGTTGCGAGGCGTGACTGCGCTCTTTTCCCCTGAGTTGCAAGGCATGGCACGCTTTCGCTGCGAGGTGGAGTCTGGCCGAGTGCATGTCCTGCTGCGTCGCGTCGTTGAACACGTGCTGTGCATGTCGGCCGCGGTGCGAAATCCCGTGCTGTGCAGGTGCGGCGGCGAAGGCGCCGACGCAGCGCGTTGCGCGGCGCAACCGGCGCCGAATGTGGTGCCTTGGCCTGCGGCTTGACGCCCACGGAGGCGGCAGCGGCGGCGGCGGCGGCGATGGAAGCCACCACTTGTGCTCGACTCCGTCGTAATGCGACGGTGTCGAGTGCGTCTTTGCGTTCCCCACGGGGGCGCGCGCCATCGGGCGCGTCGGTGCACGCAGGTTCGATGCCGCCGGCGTCTCCAACGCCGCCCCGACGGGGACGGTAGCAAAAGGAAGCGTCGGCGCATTGCAAGGCGATTTGGGTGACGGCATCCGAGCAGAACCGGGGGAGGCGACGATGGCGCGATTGTCTCCACGCGCCGCGCCTCGCCATCTAGTCTCCATGCGCCGCGCGCCCCGCCATCGTCGCCTCCCCGCCTGGTGCGTGTGCGTAACCAGTTTGGGGGGGGTTGTTATCCTAATGTATCGTGATGTATCCTGCGTGTATCCTGAAGGATACATGTATCCCTAATGTATCCTGATGTATCTTAAATGTATCTTAAATGCCCTGTTACATTCCAAGAGAATACATAATGCTTTTTTGCATGTATTTTACACGTATCCCAAACGAGTCCAAGATACATTTTGGGATACATATCACATATCAGATACATCAGGATATATGTATCTTGCACGTGGGATACATGCGGGATACATGCGGGATACATATGAGATACATGTATCTGCAGAGGTTCGAGGATACATTGAGGATACATGCGGGATACATTAGAGATACATAATGAGATACATGTATCTCAATTGTATCCAGAGAGGTACGTATCTGCAAATGTATCTTGTTGTATCCTGATGTATCTTGATGAACGGGACACATCAAGATACGTTCACGATACATGCACGATACATGCACGATACATGGGATACGTATCCTGATAACAACCCCCCCCAAATTCGATAACAAACCCCCCGTCACCCGCCCCTGTGGAGGTCTGGAAGTCCGGTAAATCTGGTTTGTACAAATCAAGGAAACTGCTGGTTTCAATAATGAGTCCGCTCGCACTCGTGGGGAAACCTCATTCGGTTTCCTTACCGGTACATACCCGTTATGTGTTACCGCAGTTCATCACGTGAAGGTTTGGCTCAGAACCGTGGAGAGACTCAGAGATTGCGCTGAAAGCGATGTGCAGCCGTCGCCGCATTTGTTGGCGATGGGCAGCGTGTCTCGTCTTCGCGCAGCTGCCCATTTGCATCGATGGTCAACGCGCCGCTCCGTCGATTCTCTGCTTCCGCGACGACCTGCCTGGCGTCCTCTTGAAGCCGCGCTTCCTGCCACGAGGGGAGCCAGAAATGGATTTGGGTGACATTACACCAGCAGCATTGCGTGCACGTCAATTACTGGACAACTTGACCGCCAGTGCCCTGACCACCGGGTGCTCTTTGTCCATATCCGGCTACTCATGGGGTTATGGTGCCTGGTTTCACAGCCTTGTGGACTTAGTAACAGCAGTTCTGGCTCAGGCTAAGGTGCCACAGCCCATCCTGCTGCACGCCGCACTGAAGGGTAACGTGAATTGGAGCCGCGCGATCATGCGAGCATGGCCTAAACGTCTCAAAAACATCAGCACTGCTAACCGCACCAATGTCCATCACTGCCTTGGGCGAAATTTGAGCTGCTTCCTCGATTCATTCCCCAGCTTAAAGACTGTGAAACTTCGCCCGGATACAAAGTGTATCGTGGCTGAGCAGCTGCGCAGCGAGGCGGCCGTGGCCGCAAAATCGCTGTTCTCAGCTTCCAAAGGCGTGACACAACTTCATGCGCGCTTTTGGGCCGTGTGCACACTGCTCGAGCGCATCCTGCATCCATCAGCGTGGCTGGCCGATCGGCTCGATCAGAAGCGCATCGAGTTGGGTCTCAACGAGTCGTACGCGCAGCGGCCGCGGCTGTCGTTGCACATGCGCCGCGGCGACTCTTGCTCAGATGGCAGACGAACGGGGCGCATCTGCTCAAATGGCACCGCATATGCAACGGGGGTCATGGAGATGGTTTCTAGTTTTGGTTACCGTTCTCTGGTTGTCACGAGTGATTCTGACGACGCAGTTGGTGAGCTGCGGGCTGCTCTAGCCTCGCGTGGCTGGCAACCACACTGGCCGATCATTGCGAGCACGGCATCGCAGAGTGCTGAGCGCGATCGGTGGTTCAAAGAGTCGCGGCAACCCGGTTGGCGGGACAAGATTCGGATCGAGGCGCAGTGGGCGGCGGGTGATCTCGACCCTTGGGAGGACTTTGAGTCGTTCCTGATCGACGTCTTTCTCCTAAGGGAGAGCGATGGGTTTGTGGGAAAGTTCACGTCTATGTTTGGCAGGCTTGTCTTCGAGTTGATGAGCGCGCGCTTCGGCTGCGTGAGGCCATACTTGTCGCTAGATGCATCTTGGTGCTTCGGAGGCTTTCAAACAAGTCCCGACGGGAACCGTCGCTTCAAGTGCGGAATGACCGCAGATGACTATGGTGGACTGAATACTACGCGGTAGCAGTTTCATTCAAAGTGAGGGCCGGCAATGCAATCATCGCCGAATCATGCGCCGAATTCGTTTGGTCCGCCGAGTGAGGGCGCCATGGGCCCCATGCCGCGGGGCCGGCCGGTAAGCCAACAGGGGTTAGGGGGGTTCCGTATCGTGTTTGGGGGGGGTCCTATCAGATAGTATGAGTCTTGAGTGTATCCTGACTATCTCAAATGTATCTTAAATGCACCGTTCGAAAAGATTACATTACGGAAGACGTATCCGATCCAGACGATCGTGCGGTGTTCTGCCCTGCGGTGTAGGAAACCGGCCGCGGCCCGCACCCAAAACGATCCAGAAACCCCCTCAAGGGTTCTCAAAGGACGGCCAAGAGGACGGCCTCCGCCTCATCGCCCAGACATGATACAAGGGGTGGGGGAGTAAGTGCACGCGCTCTCGTGTGCGTTGCCTTGGGCCGGCCACCGTCTCAAGGGACGCGGCTCCCGACTCGACTCCATGCTCCACTCCCCTTGGTCAACATGTACAGTACTACCTACTCGGAAAACAGATCGTCATCATCCTCGACCTCGTCGACTTCCTCGTCCTCGACCACTTCGTCGACCGCCTCCTCCTCACCGTCGGCGTGGTTGCTCCTCGGCCTCGCGCCGCCGCGCGTGGTCACACAGCGACCAGCACCCATCCGTCTTGCTCCGGCGACCGCTCGCCACGCGCCCGCCGGCGCCTCGCGCTCGTCCGCGCCGGGAAATCCGCGCACCAGGCTCGCCGCCAGCGCCGTGCGTGCGCGAGGTCCACTCAGACCGATGAGAGAAAGTAGCGGCTCGTGTGGCACCCGCCGACGCCGCGCCGCCGCGCTTGCGGGAGGGGCCGTGACCGCCCACCGGCAGCCGGCCTTGAGCGCGAGAGCGGCCTGCGCGCGCTGCGTGCTCGCATTGGCGCCACTCTGGGCATCGAGAAGGACGAGACGGCGCCAATGCATCGAATGGAGCAGCGAGCGCTTCTCGCGCTGCGCCGCGCTCAGCGCACCCTGCCTCACGGTCCAGCCGGCGCCGTCGCGAGCGCCGTCGGGGACGCCCTCTGTGGCCTCGATGGGCGCGCGCACCTCTTTTGCTGCGAGGACACCCCACGATGCGAGCACCACGGCGCAGCTCGCGCTGTGGAGTGCCTGCCGACGTCGACTCGCACTCCCTTCATACCGCACCACTGGTAGCTTCGCCCGCACCAGAAGGTCTTCCACCTCATCCAGCCGCCTCGCCGCGCACACAACGAGCGTCCGCTGGCTCGGGGCGAGCGTGCGAGGCGTCGTCCTGAGCGCGGCCGCATGGAAACTCGCGCGCTCCGTCGCGATGAGCGCCACAATCACGGCCTCTGCTGACCACCGGCTGCTCTGCAGCAGCACGCCGCCTGCAGGGAGTGCCGCCGCCGCTTGCGCCGCCGCTTGGGTCGCCGCTTGGGCGTGCGCGCCGCCGCCGCCGCCGGCGGCGGCATCGTCGTCATCGTCGTCGTCGTCGCTGTCCTCGATGGCGTCCTTGTCCTCTGCGGCGGCATCGGCGGCAACAATTGCGTGGGACGCTTTGCTCTCACGCTTGAGGGCCCACGCGAGCGCCGCAGCTTCCTCGGCTCGAAGGCTGGTCGTCGCCGCGCTGCCGCCTTCAGTGCGGCCCGTATTGTGACCCGTATTGTGACCCCGATTGTCGCCGTTGGCCGCGCAGGCACCGCCCGACACGGTGTTCCGTGACACCAAGTCGAGGATACCGAGCTGACGAAATGGCGGGCGGTGCGCGGGGTTGGCGGTGACGTCGTGCCGCTCGGGCGATCCCTCCGAGATGTCCGACGGCGACGAGGCAACAAAGAAGCCGCCGTCGCGACGGGACGCGACTCTCGCCTCCTCCCTCGCCTCCTCCCTCGCCCCCTCCCTCGCCCCCTCCCTCGCCTCCTCCCTCGCCCCCTCCCTCGCCATCGTGTTCTCAAGCTTCACGTGCGAGGGCGCCAGCGCCGCCTGGGTCTTGACCAGCCGTGTCGGCCCGACGAGTGACTCGCCCGTTGCGGGTGCGATGGAGAGCGGCGAGAGCGCCCGATGCGACTGCGCGGACGCTACCTCCATCCCGGGGGAGTCCTCGGGGGAGCTGCCAGCCGTTGAGTCCGAGCTCATGCTCGTCCTCCGAGGCCGACGCGCCTGCCGCCCAGCCTCGGACGACGACGGCCACGCAAAGTGTCGCGGCGGCAGCGGTGCCGCAGCGAGCCTCACGGCGAATGCGGCCGATGGCGAGTCGGGCCCGTCCAAATCAACGTCCTCGGCAAGGGGCGAATGGCACCTTGCGCTCGCCGTGCGCATCCACGTCCCACTGCCCAGCTGCTCCCCCGTGCCCAGCGGAATGGAGAGGGGGGACACGCGCGCGGAGAACGGAGAGTCGACAAAGGTGTTGCCCGGCGAAAGTGGCCGCGCCGTCTCGGGCAGGCACGGCCCATCGTCATCATCGTCCCACTCCGTGGAGCTGCTTGGGGTCGACATCGTCTTGTGGCCGATGCTTTCGGCCGCAATCGCTTCGGCGAGGTTTGCGATCGACGCTTGCGTTGGGCCGATGGCGCTCGATTTGAACTCAGATACTGTACTCCGAGGGGTGGGCGGCATGTCGTTGGCGAAGCGCACACGTGACTCACGGCGTAGTCGGCTCAGTGCATTGCCAGTCCAAGACAACGAAGCGCGCAGCCTCGGGGCAGACAGTATGGGGGTGATCTCGCCGCGAAGCAATCTGGCCACGAGTCCGTGGGCGTTTGCTCGCTCCTCGTCGCCTAGGGATGCGACGACTCTGCCCTGGCCAGCGAGGAGCGAGCTGACGAGGGCGCTCGCATCGACTGCGACTTCCTCCATTCGAAGATGAGAAGGGCGCGGAATTTCGGCGATTAAATTCGAACGAATTTCAGGCTTTTCGTTTCGCAAGGGAACGAAGTAAGTTTTCGCGAGTTTCCGCTCCAAACGTCCACTTTTCCCTTTCCCGAGCACTCGCTCGTTCGACCTCGAGTGTGCCGCGCGCGCACCCCACATGTCGCACTCGGGTCCCTTCCGCTGCCAGTGCGGCCAGATTCACGCCGACCAGTACGATGGGCCGTCCAATGATCTGCTTCCTTACATCGACATCGATGGTGTGCACGCACTCAACGAGTCGGAGACGGGTGCGTGCCGCCGAGTCTTCAAGCCTTACGACCAGCGGCTCGACCAGACGGCTGTCGTAGAGAGCGAGGAGGACGATCCACAGATCATCATCCACATCCCATTCGTCTCGCCGGTCAAGATCCGTGCGCTCAAGCTCATCGGCGGCGGCAACGGCACAGCGCCACGCATACTGCGCGCATACATCAACCGCGAGGCGCTCGACTTCACAGACGTTGAGGATGCGCCCCCGGTGCAGCAGTGGGACCTCGCCGAGGACGCGACCGGCGACCTCGAATATGCCACGCAGTTCAGCCGCTTTCAGAACGTTTCGAAGCTCTCGCTCTTTGTGCCCGAGAACTTTGGTGGTGACCACCACACCGTCATCTCGTACATAGGCCTGAGCGGCGTCGGCTCCGAGCACAAACGGCGGGCAGTGCAAGCGGTCTACGAGGCGCGGGGGGTAGGGAATCTGAACGATCCACTTCGGGAAGACGCAGCCCCCTGCCATGACTGTGCGTAAAAAGAGACATCGCCCTCTCGTCTCCGTTCGACGGGGTTGACGGTACACGGTTAAGCACATTCCGTATTCTAGAATCGCCGCGGACCGCGGTCGCTTGAACAGACTAGGTAATTACTATAACGTGTTGATGAAACCAGGTGTGTCGTGTACCAATTGCATAAACAGCGAATGATTATGTTTCGAGTATATCTCCGTGCCGTGTACACCCGCTCGTTGACCCTAACACTTATAGGGTCAACGGGCGGCACGCCGGCGACCCGACCGGCGTCCGGCCTCACGCAACATCAATGACATGATCGACGGACGACACTTCTCGCCGCTCGCTCGCATGCTCATTCGACAGACCCCCGCTCGCCGCCTGCTCACTATCGGCATCGTCTGATGCCTGGTCTGGTCGTTTGCGGCCCTCTTCACGCCCGTCGCTGGCACCAGTTTCGGCCACCGCCACCTCGTCCTCACCATCGTGCTCGATGTCTCCGCGCTCCTCATCGCCGCCTTCCTCCATGTCGTCCGCCTCCTCGTCATGCACTGAGCCGTCGAGGCGCTGCGCCTTGGCCATGAGGTCGTCACGGGGCAAGCCTGCCTTCCAACCGGCGCGGTCGATAGTGCCATCACCGTCACCGACGGCCTCCTGGTCCTCCTCGTCCTCGCCATCTTCTTCGGCCTCCTCGCTCGCCTCCTCGTCTTCACCTTCGTCCTCGTCCTCGTCCTCGTCGTCGTCCTCGCCCCCCTCCTCCTCGTCGTCGTCCTCCTCGCCCTCGTACTCTCCGTCGTCCTCGTCCTCGTCCTCGTCCTCGTCCTCGTCCTCGTCCTCGTCCTCGTGGCCCAGTCTGATCTGCCCGAGCTTGGCCCTCATGATCTGCAGCGCACGCCGCCGGCTCAGGAGCATTTCGTTGTCGGCCCACGGCAGCAGCTCGACGCGCGCCCAGTGCAGATTGGGGGCGTTGCTCGCCTCTCCCTGCCATGCCTTGAGCACCCGACAGCGCAGCGCGGGCAGCGCGTACAGGTCGGCACGCCCGTCGGGGTAGATGGAGACCGAGTGGCACTCGCACAGCCACGCCACAAGGCCAGCCTTCGGCGGACGCTTGGCGAAGATGAAGCGCTCGTCGCGCCCCATGGCGACCTGGATGAGTCGGCGGTAGCGCGGCTCGTAGAGGTGAAGCCCGATAGGCTTCGCTGGAGACAGTTCGGAGCCCATGAAGAAGACCGGGAAATCGAGCACGAGATCGTCCTCGCGCAGCCGAAAGTGCTCCCGCCACGTGCCGGCCGCGGCCGTACCGGGCAGCGATGCCACCGCGGCGGCCTCCGCGGCGGCTTGCAAATACGTGGCCTCGTCGTGCTGGCAGTGCCAGCGCTTCTGTGCAATCGGCCGCCAGAAGAGGTCGAGCTTGGCGAGCCGCGCAAAGCGCCGGCTCACGGGCGAGATGGTGGCGAGCGCGTCAGCGGCGGCGTGCGGGCTCGAGCAGCCCTTGGTGAGCTGATACATGATCTCGGTGAGTACGTCATCGCTGTCCATGAGGCACGTGTCCCTTGCCGCACACGGAGCGGGAACGGCACGGGGTACAGCGGCTCGCAGCACGCTCAGCGCCCACCGCCCGAGCCAGCCGACAAGCTGGCGTACGCGACAGAACCGCCCGAGCCAGCCGACAAGCTGACGTACGCGACAGACCTGTTGCGGATCACGCAGCCCACCGCCCACCAGGAAGGCGACGAGGAAGTGCGCGGCGAGGAAGAGAAGGCGTGAGATGGATTTCGTGCTGGTCGCCTCGAGCACTTTCCGCGAACGAAAACAGAAAGATGGGACACTTTTTGGAGTAAAACCTGACGGAAGCCCTGTCCAAGGTTGCGGACGCAGATCGTCTTTGTTTTCTCGCACCCTGTGGGAATTTTTTCTTTCTTTCGTGCCGCCACTCTTCGAACTGCGCAGAAGGGGACGGTACCCGCGATGGCGGACATCTCGTCGCTACTGTCGCTGCTCGAGGATAAGCATCGGCAAGCGAAGCAGCAGTGCGACGACGAAAAGGCACGGAACATCGACTGGCTCGAGGAGACCGTCGCGAACACCAAGAAGCAGCTTCTGCACCGCCTGTAAGCACCCAGCGCCTGCACACTCGTGCGACGACGCACCTGATCCAGCGCTCGCGGCGCATCGGCTGGGCCGCGAGCGCCCTCAGTAGTAATACTCATGGAGCTCCATGTCAGGCACAGGCCGCGCGCCAGGCATCATCGGCCCCAGCGTGAGTGCGTCTCTCACCTTTGTGTGCGTGCATGCTGCGCAGGAACCCGGTGCTGCAGTGCCCGCCGCCCGACAAAGTCGCTGGCAAGGTCGCTGGCACGTCAGCGATGCGCCCGCGTGGGTTGAGCATCCGCAGCTTGAACGCGGCGGAGCGCGATGTCGGTTCCACGCTCGGCTCCAATGCGAGCTCGAAGCGAAAGTCGGACGAGCTCGGCGCTGTAGAGGAGGAGGAGAAGGCGACGAAGCGCATCACGCGCGACACTCTCGCCGAGCACGGCCTCGCTACCCAGATTGCCCGCCAGGCGGCGAGCGCATCCGCTCAGGCCGCCGGCCAGCTGCCGCCACTCGATCGCACGGATCTGTCAAAGAACACCGTCCAGGCGCTCAAGCAGTACATGAGCGCAGCGGGCCTTGACACAGTCGGGAACAAGAAGCAGCTCGTCGATCGGCTCGCCGCGCACTTTAGCGCGGTCGACGCCGCGCCGATAGAGGCGGATACGACGCCGGCGCTCGCCGAGGAGGCCGCGCCCGATGAGGCGCATGCCATGCAGGCCGAGCCACCCGCTGACGATGTGGAGGCGGCTGAGCAAGCGATGCTCTTGGCCGACGAGCTGCGCGCGGAAGCTCGGAAGCTCAAGATTGCTGAGCTCAAGGCCGAGCTCAAGCATCTGGGCCTCGAGTCCACGGGCAATAAGGAGGAGCTCGTCGAGCGCCTCGTCGCCTGCCAGCAGGCGGGCGCAGCACCGGCGTCCGTCGAGCAGGAGCAGGACGAGCCAGATGAAGAGCTCGCGCCGGAACAGCAGGCGGACAGCTCTGAAGATGCGGACGAGGCGTCGGCCGGCATCACCAAGCTCGCTGAGCTCAAAGAGGAGCAGGGCCGGATCTCTGCCGAGGCTGCGAATGCAGAGGCGGAGGCGAGGGCGGAAGCTGAAGTTAAGGCGGCGGAGGAGGCAGCGAAGGCCGCCGCGCGCAAAGCCCGGATCGCCGAGGCGGCGGCCAAGGCGGAGGCGGAGGCGAAGGCTAGGGCAGAGGCCAAGGCGGCGATGGAGGCGGCGGCATTGCGGGTGGCGGAGGAGGCCGCCGAGCGCAAAGCCGCCGAGGCGGCGGCCGCAGCTGAGGCGGCGGCCATGGCAGAGGCTGAAGCCGAGGCCAGGGCGGAGGCCGAGGCCAACGCGGCGGGAGAGGAGGCGGCCGCAGCGGAGGCGGCAGCAGCGGAGGCGGCAGCAGCGGAGGCGGCCGCAGCGGAGGCGGCCGCAGCGGAGGCGGCCGCGGCGGAGGCGGCCGCAGCGGAGGCGGCCGCAGCGGAGGCGGCCGCGGCGGAGGCGGCCGCAGCCGAGGCGGCCGCAGCCGAGGCGGCCGCAGCCGAGGCGGCCGCAGCCGAGGCGGCCGCAGCCGAGGCGGCCGCAGCCGAGGCGGCCGCAGCCGAGGCGGCGACGACCGCCAGCGTCGACTGTGCACCGGCAGCACCCCACAGCCTGAGCCTTGGCCCGCCGCCGTCGATGCCACCCCCCCTGCCGCAGCCTACCGCCGAGCCCTCCACCGAATCCGAAGCTCCCGCTGCCCCATCGGTGCTGGGAACGCTTGCCAACATCTTTGGGCTCGGCCAGAGCAAGCCGACGTCTTTGGGCAAGGCCGCGGACGACGACTCAAAGAGCGCATCGGCCGAGGGCGCAGCGGGGGGGCGCGCGGCGCGAGACTACGTCAACGCCGGCCACGCCACGTGCGACGAGCTGCAGCGGAAACTCGAGGAGAATCGGCGTGGCCTGGGTCATCGGGACGCGCCTATGGCGCTGCAGCCGTCAGTACTGGCCGCGGCGCTCGAGCCTGGCCCCGCAGACGCGGACACACCTATGGCGAGCGAGGTGGACCAGTCGATGGCGGACACCGATGCCTCCGTGGTGGCGGACACCATCGCGGCCGCTGCCCAACTCGAATCCTCGTCGGAGGTGGCGGCTGACAGCGCGGCTGCTGAGACTGTGGAGACCGAGGCCGCCGCGCCTGCCACCACGGAGGCCTCCACTGGCGCGTCCTCGGCTGTGCCCTCGGCGAAATTCTCGGCCCTCAAGGATAGGCTCAAGACATTCGAGGAGGACAAGTCCGGAGCCGCGCGCGCGGGCCCACAGCGTGTGCCCGCGCCGGCGGTGGCGAAGTTGGGGATCGCTGGCAGCGCCGTTGCTGGCAGCGCCAACGACTTGAAGCGCAAGGCCGAGCCGGGCGCCGCCGGGGCCGGGGCGTCAGATAAGGAGCTGCAGCGGCAGGCAGTCAAGCAGCGGCAGGCGGAGGCGGAGCGCGCGGCCAAGGAGCAAAAGGAGCGCGAGCAGCGCGAGAAGGAGAAGGCGGTGGCCGATCGAATCGAGGCGCTCAAGAAGAAGAAAGAGGAGGAGGCGAAGCAGAAGAAGCTCGAGGCGCAGCAGCGGCAGCAGGAGCAGCGCGAGAAGGAGGAGAAGAGCAAGCGGGAGGCGATCAAGGCGGCGGAGGAGGCCCGCGAGGCGGAGAAGCGCAAGACCGATGAGGCGCGCGAGGCGGCTCGGCGCAAGGCCGAGGAAGAGAGGAAGCGGCAGCAGCAGCAACCGCAGCCGCAGCAGCAGCAGCAGCCGGCGATCGCCGCCCTGCCCGAGGGGTGGACAGCGCATACGGACGCGAAGAGCGGGCGTGAGTACTATCACCACGCCAAGGACAAGGTGACGACGTGGACGCGGCCGGGGGGTCTCTCAGCGTCGATAGCTTCGGCGAGCACGGCCGACATGATCCCGGCAGACAAGCCTGCCTCGTCGGAGGAGGACGATGACGAGGAGGAGGCGCGCCCCGCGCACGAGCTGCCCAAGTGGACATGGAAGCAAAACTTTGAGGCGCAGCTGCAGGCGCAGCAGGGCATGGACGGCGACGCCATCTTCGGCACACAGTTGCACGAGTTGGAGACGGCCATTGAGCTGGAGGACGTCTTCGAGCAAAGGGGCGGCAAGAAGCGCTACCACAAGCGCGGCTCGTCGGCCAACTGGACAGCCGATCGGCTCACGACGCCCGAGGTAGACGAGCACAAGAGGAAGATGGGCTTCTTCGGCCGTTGAATACTTGGACGCTGAGGGCCCGCCCGCTGCGAGCTGTGAAGGTGCGCAGCGGGGTACAATCGTGAGGGACGTCCCGGCGGGATGCGACGACGCGCGCTATGGGTGCCGTGCTGCCGACGTGATGTTCGCGTGGGGCAAGGCGTAAAGGGGTTTGCCGTGGCTGCATGGGGGAGGGCCAGGGAGCCGCATGCACTCTTGTCGGGTAGCTGCGTACGCGCGCGCGATGTCAGGCATGTGGCCGGGCATGGTGGCGTAGCTCCTGACACGGCGGTGGCTTGGAGTTGCGAGCCCGTGCGACGGGCAGATGAGTGCTTGTAAGTGACGGCACCGTGGGAGGTCACAGCAGCGCATCGGCTCCGCATAGTGCAGTGTGCGGACAGCGGGGCACTGGAGCGCATCCATGACGGCTGGGGGGGCGTGAGAGCTGTGGCGTGTGGCCGTGTGGCGGGCCGGTGCGGGAGCGCCGGGGCCGGGGACCCGTTAAAGGGGACCCGGCGGCGAACCGAACCGAACCCCAGACCGGACGCCTCGGGACTCGGATAGATGAGAGTTGAGACGCAGTCACCGTAGGAAAGTTGCACCGCGGGACTGCGAGTTGCCTGATCGGCTCGGCAGCCGATCGTGAAAACAGAAGTCGGCGTCGCGTACCAATTCCGAAGCATACGCCTTTCGCGGATCTGCCGGATGAAAAAATAAAATTCAACGTTCACCATTCCGATTTCAAATATCTAATTTCATTACAGACCATGTTACAGACAGAAGAAATTGAGAAACGAGACCGCGAGGGGCTCGCCGGCCGGGTTGTGTGAGTGGGTATGCGTTACTTTTGTAAACGTTAAAAAACGATTGTTTTCTAGAATCTAGACCGTTCACGGTCATTTGTTACAATATAATACAAAGCCTTTGAGGCACGCGGAAGAAATCGCGGCCGCGCCGACAACGTCCAAAGTCCTCATTCGTTGTGTAACGATAGGACTACGAAGCGGTTTCTGGTGCGCGGCGGCTGTGGTTTCGTTTGGTTCTTTGATTTTGCCGATGCCGTTCGACTCGGTCGTCTCGCGGTCGCGCTCGGCGGTCGTCTCGCCGGGTCGCGGTGCGCACGCCCGGAACGTAAAAGTCCAAAGTGTACGGTTGTGGGCCCGCCCCACGACGCCCATCGACAAGCAGAACAGGCTCAGAAATGCTCTCTGGCAGTCCCTACCTCTGCCGCCCGCTGTGCGGTGTGCGCGCCCGAGCGTCCGACGCTACTGTAGCTACGTTGAAATCTGCTGAAGTCATGCTGATGCCTCATGTATCTATCTTGTGTCTATGCCCGACTGGCAGTTCACTGCGGTGAGCGCACACTGGGTGTGCCGTGCGCCCTGAATAACATTAGTTGCTCGTCGCTCCTGGCAGCGTTCTGCTCTCAGCGCTGACTAAGTGTGCGATCACGGGCAGTGCCGTGCGCCCTGAATGACAATAGTTGCTGGTTGCTCCTGGCGTTCAATCGGCGCGATTCAGATCGGGCGGAGTGCGCTGACTCCTCGTACGGGTAGGTCGAGACTTCGGGCGGCGCGAACCGATCTTCTTCGCCGTCGTCATCCGGCGGGGCGAACCGATCATCATCAGGGTCTAACTCGTAGTCGTCATTCATCGCCCCAATGGTCGCCATAGCAGCCGACAACCGCATCTGCTCTAGCACCCACTCGTCGCGGGTGAGCTTCGTGTCCTCTTCGTCCGCGGAGCGATCGCTGCCGGCAAGAGGCGCACGATCGCTCACAAGAGGCTCGGGAATCTTGTCCATCACCAGCTTGGGCAAGGCTGGCTTTTGTCGTGCAACTGGCCCTGATGGCGGTGCTGTCGGAAGTCCTTCAGAGCTGCCTTGTGGTGTTTCGGCGGCGTCCAGGGCATCAGCTTCGGTGTCGTAGCCTTCATCGGCGGTTGCATCAGTCTCTGCGTCGGCCTGTGCCTCCACTCCGTCAGCAGCCAATACCTTCTTCTTCTTCGCCACCTTCTTCTTCACCGATTTCTTGGCCCCCGCTGTCGGCGAGGAACTTTTTGGAGCCTGCGCGGCCGCTTTCGGCGTAGCTACCGGCGCTGCCTTCCTCCCTCCAGCCGACCTGGCAGAGGAGGCCCTGACGCTGGGCGTCGCCTCTTTCGTGGGCATCCCTTACTAGTATTGTACTGACACGAAAAAACAAAACTCCCCGGGGTTCTTCATAGGAAGGAAAGTCCTACATGTACCGTTACAAGTAAAAGGGTCTTCATAACGGTTCACAAACACCGGCTGGAGCGAGACACATACGGGAGGTACTAGAGGCGCCGCGACGGGCTCCGTGTGTGGTTGCTCAAGCAAGCGGCGGGCCCGGACCGACTCACAGACGCAGACGCGCCATGACGCACACGCGCAAGCAACGCCCGGTGTCTTCTAACCGGTACATTGTACCAGGCAACACCATAAATCAAGACGGGGACCGTCGCGCGTCAGACCGAGATACCCACCGGCACGCCACAAGGGCACGCCAAGAATAATCCCTGCAAACAATCACATACACAAGTCAATTGAAACTCACGCTCACGGCTCAGTAGCCAGTACAGTCGGCACACCCCAGGTCAATCCAATTGGGTCAATCCGCGCGGGTCTGATGTTGCGCCTACATGTAGCAGGGGTGCTAGAGGAGGCGCCCCCTGAAGTTGTGAAAATCAGTAAATCACTTGCCTGTGAGCCTTCAATATGATTAATGTCCCCGCCTCGCTCGAGCGCGTACGGGCCAAGGGGACGTCACTCACACACGTCCTTTACATCAAAAAAATAGCCAAAATTTGGCAATCACGTCAAGGCCATCTCGAAATAGTCTCGAATTCGGGAAAAGCGATCTGCCGACGCCCGCGACGGCCAGAAAATGCGCTCGTTCATCACCGTCTCCATCCTTTGCGGCGCCAGCGCTCTTCGCGTGACTCCCAACATCGACCGTCGCACCGTCTTTCGTGCAGTCGCCGCGCTCACTGGCGCGTCCACCCTTCATGGACTCGAGCCGGCCTTCGCCGAAGCACCCGATTATGCTGGAGCGAAGAAGGCCCTCCAGGCTATGATTGCGGCCGACAAGGACATCGGCCCGACCATGGTGCGCCTCGCGTGGCACTCTAGCGGCACCTACGACAAGATGAGCAAGACGGGCGGCTCGGGCGGTGGCACAATCCGCTTCAAGGAGGAGCTCGCTCACGGCGGCAACGCGGGCCTTGATAAGCTCGTTGCCAAGCTTGAGCCGGTGCACAAGTCGTTCCCGACGGTCTCGTACGCGGACCTGTACACGCTCGCCGGCGCGACCGCGCTCGAAGCGGCTGGCGTGCCCGTGCCATGGAAGGCCGGCCGCGTGGACGCGATGACCCCGGCTGCCGTCACGCCTGACGGCCGCCTTCCCGCCGCCTCCAAAGGCAACGACCCGCAGAAGACGGCGAAGGCACTGCGCATGGACGTCTTCTATCGCATGGGATTCAACGACAAGGAAATCGTCGCCCTCTCGGGAGCGCACGCCCTCGGGCGCTGCCACCCGGACGCCTCCGGCTACAGCGGCCCATGGACGCCCACCCCTTACACCCTGAACAACGGTTACTTCAACCTCCTGCTCTCCGTCCCGTGGACCATCAAAGAGTGGAATGGGCCCATGCAGTTCGAAGACCCGTCGGGCAAGCTCATGATGCTCCCGTCAGACCTCGCGCTGGTCCAGGACAAGAACTTCCGCCCGTTTGTGCAGATGTACGCGAAGGACAATGCCATGTTTGTGAAGGACTTCACCGCTGCGTACACAAAGCTGACTGAGCTTGGCACCAAGAATCTCAAGGCGGTCGCTCTCGCATAAGGCGGCAGTGCGCTCATGCGGATGCCTAGGCTGCGCGCACGTGCCATAGTCTCTCCGCGGCATGTGTACATCATGCGCGCAGGTGGACGGGTTGGGCAAGCTATGTGTGAAAGGAACGTATAGTCTCTAGTCTCGCGAGAGTCAGTTTCGAGGTACGGTATGGTTTGCCCCGCGTGAACGTGTTTCACATATATACATACGCCATGTGTGCACATTACAAACATCATCATCATCAATTGATCATACGATACATTAAAGATTAAATACGCGGCGTTTATCCGTTTGAAATATTGAAATCCGGCGGGGAAATCAAGATGAAGATGCAAGATCAGCTTTTATTAACATTCATGAACTTGTGGAGTTAGGTAACTTACCGTCATTCCCACTGCACCCCACATCTATCAATGCCAATGCCAGATTCAATGCCACGCTTCTTCATCTCCAAGTTCGAAAAAACACTTACGCGGCGCGGCTGTACCTTGAACTTTTGTGTCGCTGCCTCAGTCACCCGCAGACTCAAATGATGAGAACACGATTCTACAACAGGGTCAGTCGGTCTGGAATCTTGACGAAACGTTGCCCAAATTTGGCGCATCAAGTACCAACTGGAACTGCGTGTGGGGCCTCTCCCTCGCGAGGTCACTGCATCGGTCCCTAACAAGCAGCGCGAGACCAGTTGTCAGGTCATGCCGGGTGATGCCATAGTGGTGACACTCAGCGCAGACGATGCTCTGAACACGGTGGTGCCCGACTATCTCATGCTTGGGCTCACGTACATTGGTGCTGCCCGGTTCTGCCTAGAGGAGCTCAAATTGGTCAAAGAGTTTGTTGTGCTCGATCGCGATCGCACGGTCAATAAAGCAAATCGCAAGTTGGCCACGGCCGGGGGTAGTATGGCCACGGCCGTGGCAAACCGAGTGAATGCCGCTGTCAGAAACACGGGCGTCCAAAATCTTCCGAACGGGGGCCTATGGCCGAATCCACTTGTGCCGGGGATGACGCAGCAGACGCTCATCCTATCAAATTCGGTTGGCAATTGGAAGTCCGTTTGCCATGTGCGCAGTCTACTCTCTGACGACACACTGCCGCGCGAAGCTTCCATTTATAAGGACCAGCTGACCGTCTACGATCTGATCGCGCACGTCAAGAAGTGGCTGAAGATCCATGGCGAACGCGACGAGTCGGTTGTCGAGGTGTTGCAGCGCAAGGGGTGGGGAAAGGAGTATCTCGGCCCGGCAAAGGTGTTCCTTTCACACAGCCAGGCAGAGCACCCGGCTGAGATGATGGCCGGCCTGATCGCAGCCGCGTTTGAGGTTGCTGGGTTAGGCGACACAGCGAAACCCGGCGCGAAGTGGAACTCGGTGCCGGTCTGGATTGATGCTTTCTCGTTGCGCCAAACTGCAACACGTCGAGAGGATCGCTTCGACGCCGATCAGATCGTGGCACTCATCAAGAAGATCGGCTGCACAGTCGCAACGATCGACAACACCCGCCGGTACGTCACACGCTCGATGTGCATCATGGAGTCGTATGCCACCATCACGACTGGCGGTCAACTCATGATCCGCCCCGCATTAAACGATTGGTTGCCCGACATATTCGACGCGGATCACACCGATATGGATTGGTTGCCCGACATATTCGACGCGGATCACACCGATGAGAGCCATATGGATGTGGGTGAGCACGCCTTAGGCCCACTTGTGAAAGCAATTGCCCACTCCTCGCCTGCCTACCCTTGCTGCTGTCTGGCCTACTGGCTAGCACCGCATGAGAAAGTCGACGCTGCAAAAACGGAAACCAGCTTGGTCGAGGACAAGCTCATGATCGACAGATGGATGCAGGAAAGACCTGGTGGCTTCGAAGTCGTCAACCAGACGATGGAACGCGAAATACGAAAGCAACAAGGGATACTCGGCCTCAACAGAGCGATAATGTGCCTGAACTTGTGCCTTACCCCGTGCCTTCTCAATGCCCCTTGCAACTGTGCCCTGCTCTGCCAAGACAGCCTGCCACGGTGGTATAAGAAACTTTGCATTCCGATGGTTTATTGAGAGGAGGGTGTTGTGAATTTTGAACGATTTTCGTACGTCTTGGTGCGTCAACTTACGATTGCGTTCGTAGGACGTAGCTACGACTACGTGGTGTTGGCGTTATTGAATGTTTACATGTAGATGTACGCCCGCGGTCCGGTGTCTTGGCTGTCAAATTACATGTATAACCAAGGCTGTGAATGAATGAATGTGTCTGCGCCTGGGACCGGTGGGTGTGCGTCTTGCCGAGATGCCAAAGTAAAGTGGAATGTGAACGTGAACGTGATTGAATGAATGTTGACAATGCTGTACGAGTCGCAGTGCTCAGCCTACCGCATCGAGTCAAACATGGACTACGTGGGCGGAGATCTTCTCAACGAGGCAGCCACTGTCCGCGACCAGAACGGCTGCTGCGCCGCATGCGAGCGGGCGACGCGTTGCAACGCCTTCACCTACGTGGTGGAGACGCAGGCTTGTTGGCTCAAGACGGGCCGCCGTCACGCGCAACCTGCGACCGCAGATGAGCGTGGCGCCACCATTGTGAGTGGCGTTCGTGGCCGGCTCAAAGCTCGCCCGCGCCTTGCAAGTTTTGACGGCGTCCTCCATCTCGAGACGGGCGGTATGAGCGTCCAGGGCCCGCTTGATTCCACTCGCGTGCAGACTCCACGGAGCGGCGGCGCCGTTTTGTACGCAGCACGGCTTGCGCTACAGCAAGAGCGGAGCGCGCAGGAGCAGCAGGCTATTCAGCTCATCGAGCGGGCGAGATCTCGATGGCAGGGTACCCTCTTCGATGTCGATGGCCACCCGTTTGTGAGGCTCTCCGTTGCGCCGCTGACCAACGTCTCGCTGCGAGGCACCGCGACCGCGTGGCTCAGCAGGACAGGCAAGGGCGATGCAGCCACCACGTGGTTGCATTGGCCATTCCTTCGGCAGCCTCATCCGGCAGCGGCGTCCTCGGCTGTGGCGCTGGCTGTGGGTACGTTTCGGCCGCGCTCGTCGACGCCATCGTGGCGATGGTTGCCGCTCGTGCTGCGAGCGCCGATGCGCGAGCATCAGCCTGACACGCGCGCGGCTGCCATCGCCGATGAGGCCGGTGCCGCGGCCACTCCGGGCACCGCGCCCGATGCGGCGGCAGAGGAAGAGCCGGAGCAGGTGTCGGAAGGCGCGATCGGAGGCGACGGAGGTGCCGCACAAGACGACGCTCAAGTCGACGGCTCGCATACATCGGCTCTGCGGACGTCTACCTTCGAAGTGGGCGCGGCGCTCCCTGACGTCGCACCGAGCCTCAGCGGCGGCCACCGGATGCTCGTGCGGCTGAGCGCCCGGCACGACGCCTCCTCGCATTGGGTGCACTACCGCACCATCGAACTGGGTTTGGGCACCAACGCCTTGGACACCGCCTCTGCTGGCCTCGCTTCCGCAACGTCCACCTCCACCTCCGCCGTCTCCGAGGCCGCCCCTGCCCCTTCGAGCGTGAGCGCGCTCGTGGCGGGTGGTCTGCATGCAACTGCTCATCACGGCGCGCGTCACCTCGAGAATGCGTTGCTGGCGGAGGCGCTTGGTTTCCGAGTGCCGCTCTTGCTCACCACCAGTGCGCCGTGCGCCGCCTCCACCCAGTCGCCCGCCACGTCACTGAGCTCCTCTGCGGACGAGTCGGTCAGAGCCGCCGCGGACAGTGCCATGGGTGAAGAGCGCGGGCCGTTGAGCGCGAGTGGGCGGCGAGAGGGACTCTGTGGGGAAATGGGACTCAGCTTTGAGGAGCGCTGCCTGCACTGCCTCGCTCCGCTGCTGCGTGCGGTGGCGCTCATGCCCGCGGCCGGTCGCGATGAGCACACAAGAGAGCGCCGTTGCGGGCGCGATTGGGCGGCGCGCTGGAGGCCTGGCCCTCCGGGCGCCACGATGTACGATCCAGTCGCGCCGGCTTCGTCAGCTTCGTCAGCTTCGTCAGATTCGTCAGATTCGTCAGATGCGTCAGCTGCGTCAGCTGCGTCGGTTTCGTCGATTTCGTCCGCTTCGTCCGCTTCGTCCACGACGAGCTGCGACCCGAACGCGCCGCACACGCCGCCTCCAATGGTACTCTTCGCGCGTGGACCCGTCGCCTTCATGGCGCTGTCGGCGGCTCTCTCGCTGCGCGCTCACTCCAGCGCTCGACGCACTGCTGTCGCCGCGCGAGCAGCCGGTGCAGACTGGGTGGTGGCCTACGGCGAGGCGCCTGATGGATCCATTGGCGGGCCCAGCGGGGAGGGCAACGGCCATGTGCGCGAAGAAGAGGTTCGCGGACTCGCTGACGTACTCCTCTACTCGACGAACGCCGCGAACGCGACGACGCGCGCCGTCGTGCACAGCGCTGCTCTTGGAGGGACCCTACTGATCCTGCGATCGGACGAGTACGCGCGCCTGCACGCCAATCGCACGGCGATGGCCATCGAGCGTGTGCGCGCAGCGGATGGGTGCGTACTCGAGACGCTGGCGTTCCGCAAACGTCGATCGTCGTGCTGCAGTTAATGTAGCTACTGGGGACAAGAATGATTGAAAGCACAAACAACACGTAGACGGTGGCTGCGACAATGCCCCGGCCGGAGGGGCCCCCGACCGCGCGCTCCGCTCGACGTCGGTTTTGAGTCACGTCCGCGAGCGTACTATGCGCGATGAATCTCGACGTGGCTCTCTCCACGCATGATGTCGGCACATGACACACACATCCCAAACTGCAACGGGCTGAAACTCGAAACTGAAAATACACCTCCACACGCGATTGGGTGATGGGATTCCAGGCGAGGTGCGGCGGCGCGCCGAGCGATTTTCGCGTCCGCCGGCACGCGAGGTCCGTGGCTACGCAAAGCTGTTGAGCAGCTGTATCTCATACACAGAGATTTCGAGCGTTTTGGGCCATCGAGCGCGGCCACGAGGGTGTTGGAGTACTCACGAGATTCGTCACTCGAGGCTGAGAGAACGTTTCGACGCGTCGTCGCGGGCGGCGCCGCCCAAGCAGCACACTCGTGAGTCTTGCGCCATCCGATGAGGCTGCATTTTCGGTCGCACCAGTCGAACGCACTCTTCTCCCGCGAGCTCCGCACGGCCTCGAACGTGCCGCTCGCCCGCCGTCGAGCGCTAGTTGGGCCTGAGCCGGACGCTTTCGGACTCGGCTTCCACAGACTCGTCGTCATCGTCGGCGGACTGGTCGGTCGTGGCGACGAACGGCTTGCTCTGGTCTGTTACGTTGGGCTGCGCGCTCTGCTGCTGATTGCGCTTGTATCGGCTGTAGGCTGAGACGCCCACGACGGCGATCGCGTACCCGCAGTACTGCAGAGGCGTCACGAGTGCGCCTGAGACTACGACTGACCACACGATGAGCAAGATGTCCTTGAAGACGCCGGACACGTTGAGCGTGAGGGCGGAGGTGTGCTTGATGAGGGCCATGGTGGCGAGGTTGAGCGCGAATGCGGTGGCTGCGTTTGCGAGCAGCATTACCAGCCCGACCTTGCGCACGGGCGCGAAGTCGTTCCTGGACACATGCTCGGACTCGAGATAGACCCACGCCGGGAAAATGGCACACGCGCACAAGGGCGCGACAAAATAGAGAAAGGCGATTGGCGAGAGCTTGAAGCCATTGTTGGTCAGCGCGATGTTCACGAGGCACAGCCGGAGCGCCTCGAACACGACGGCCGCCATCTGCACCGTGACGCCTGTGATGTCGAACTGGATCTGGCCGTAGCACGCCATCGCGATGCCCGCCGCGATGAGCACTATGCAGATACCGAGCTCGGTGTTTGGAGTCTCAAGGCCGAACGCGAATGAAGCGAGCAGCACCGCGACCGGCGTTGACGCCTTGAGCATTTGGATGAATGCGACGCTGATGAACAGGTACGCCATATTTCCAAGGCAAAGGCTGAGCGCAAACAGCAAGGCAACCGGCGCAAAGCGCTTGCCGATATCGCCCCACGTGATATTGGTGGGGACCTCGGCCCACCCGCACAACTTCCATATGCATGTAGCTATCGAGATAAATACCATGTGCATGAGCACCAGCGAGAGAGGGTAGTGGAAATTGGCCGTGCTGAGCAGATACTTGTTGAAGAGGATGATGAGCGATGACAGGAAGATCCATTGGCAGATGAGGTAGGCCTGGAACACGCGGTGCGACGCGCTGACCATTGCGTGCCGGTTGCTGATCGAACAGTGGACGTTGTACGGCTCCGCTGCCACACGATAAAAGAGCCGGGGATCGGGCTTGGATGCGGTTCGGCACTCAAGATAGATGCCCAAACGCGAAACTCGTTGACGCAGACACGGGTCCTGTCGCGGGGAAATGCATCTATAGAGAATCCACACGGGAAAAAGATTCCGCAGTCAAGTCAATACAAGTCCGCACACCGCGCGTCACCACACACCGCGAGAAATGGAACCAAGACACGTTTACGCAGGCGCCTTTGTGGGAGCGCAAACTTGACGAAGCTTTTCTGAAAACATCGTCATTCACAGCTCACGAATGGCGGCTCCGCCCCGTCGACCGGCTCCGCCCCGGCTTCGTCGGCGCCGTTGGGTTCCACCGCGCGCCCGAGCTCGTTCGCTTGACGTCTGCGCGGCGCACGATGCCGATCGGCAACGATGAGACTTCCATGGAAGTTTACACAGTCGAGAGAGGCGTGCTGTGCCACGTGATAGGCACGCTGCTCGCCTGGGGCCTCGGTCTGATCGTCTACCTCATGTACAGGCTGTGGCAGGACTACATTTCAACCATCCTGACGGCTTTCATCGTGTCACAGACGCTCCATAAGCAGCGCGCACAGCTGGTCCGCCACATTCGGCAGCTGCGCGATCCGCGCATGCCATCGCTCCTCCACCGTGTGCTCTCGCTCGCTGCGAAGCCGCAGCAGTCGCTCGTCGCGGCCGTCCACAGCATTCCGTACCTCATCCGCTTTGCCGTGTATGACGTACCCGCGCTCGTTCAGCTCGCGCTACTGCAGCTCGTCTTCCTGCTCGGCGCGGACTTGTCGACCTGGTACGCGCTCACCTGGTACACGTGTACGACCACACTGCTCAGCGCGGGCGCGCTCTACGTGCTCGAGAAGACGATGGCCCTATGGGCGGACTCGCCTTCGGCCGCGCGCGGCGACGCAGCGGGGAGCCGCCTCATCGCCGATAACGACCTCGCCGCCATCGTCGTGCTCGCGGGGCTCCTCCTCGTGGTTGGTTTCGTCACGACGACGCTGGCGGTGCAGTCGGTGCAGAATGGCGCGCAGCTCCTCGTCGACGGCTCCTCGTGGATGCGCGACGTGCGACCGGAGACGGCGGAGGCGGTGAGCCAGGTCGTGCGCCAGGGCGTCGACCTCGGCGTCGCGTCCCTCGACGAGCTGCGCCAGGCAGAATACCAGTGGACGCCAGTGCTCGCTCACCTGATCGACGCAGTCCGGGGTGCCTGGGAGGCACCCAACGCGAGCTCGAGCGCCTTCTTGCCGCACGACGTGGTCACCTCGACGTTCGACAAGCTGCGCGAGTGCTACCCGCAGGCGACGTGGCTGCGCCAGGCCGAAGACCTTGGGAAGCTCGTCCTCTGGGCCGCGAGCCGTGCCACCTCAGGTGCCACCTCGGGAGCCACCTCAGGCGCCACCTCGGGAGCCACCTCGGGTGGCGGCGACGCGAGCGCCGGCATGGAAGCACCAGCAGGTCGCAGCGGCATCGGCGGCGCTGGCGCCGATGCAGCCGGCGGGGGCGGCGATGTGCCTCTCGCGCACCCGTCACTCCTCGAGGAGGCGCAACACCTCTTCTCCGAGCTTCAAGATCCGGCGGAGCTGCTCGTCATGCTGCGTGAGTATGTGACTTCGTCGGCGTCTCTCATGCCGACCGCCATCGCCTCGTCGGTGCTGCAATGGAGCTCGTGGAGCATGGCGCTCGTGCTCCAGCTCGTGAGCTTCGTCATCTCCTTCGGCGGCACCGCCGTGGTCTTCCTCACCATGACGTTCTACATGCTCTCGACAGAGACCGACGTGCTCACTTTCCTTGTCGACAAAATCCATCCTGCTACATCCACCTCGACGCTACAACGCATGCGCGACACGGTGGATGTAGTCATCATCATGCCCTTCGCCGGCGCCGCGCGCGCCGCGATCGTGACCGAGCTCACGTACGTTGCGCTCTCGTGCACCTTCGGCGAGCTGCCCTTCCGCCACCTCGCCTCTCTCGGCGTGGTTGTGCTCACTCTTTTCCCGCTGGTGTACGCATGGTGGGTCTGCCTGCCTTGGGTGCTCGTCTGCTGCTTCTTGCTGGGCCGTTGGGCCACCGGGCTCAGCCTGCTCGCCCTGATGGTCGCGGTGCTCGGCGGCGATCGGCTTCGCCCCGAGGCTGAGATCCAGCTGCAGAGGCGCGCCGGCGTGGGCGACTACGTGCATGCCTTCAGCCTGGTGCTTGGGGTGTACGTGTTTGGGCTGAGCGGGGTCCTTTTCGGACCCATGCTTGTCTGCGTGGCCAAGCTTCTGTCCGACGTCACTTTCGAGTTCATCTCGACAGCGGACGGCCACGTGGCATCACCTCCGAGCGCCGCCTACAATCCACGCGGCTCGTACAACAGCAGCGCTCATGACGGCGCGTTTGCGGACGTCGACGAGCAGCACGCGCATGCGGTTGGCGACGACGAGGTGTGGATAGGCGCGCCAGGGGCGAAGGCGCAGCCGCCGGCACTGCGCGAGCGTCCAGGCAAGCACGAGCGCCGCCACGAACGGCGGCCAAGTGCCGGTGCTGCCGGTGCTGCCGGTGTCAGCCGCGGTGGCGCGCCGTCGGTTCTGCATGGTGTCGGCGTCGGCGGTGGTCCCGCAGCCGGGGGCAGCGGCATGCACATGCCAGCTGCGCAAGGGGGCACTGCTGGTACCCCGTCGCTGTTCACAGCTGGCACCCCGTCGCTGTTCACAGCTGGTACCCCGTCGCTGCTGGGCGCGGTGGCTGGCTTCATGATGCGCCGTCTCTCATTTTCGACCCCTCGGGTGATCGATGCCAGCTGTGAACAGCGACGGGTGATCGATGCCAGCGCTGCGCACGTGACGCCCAACATGACGCCCGCCTCCTCACGATTCGCGCGCTCGGCCGGTGGCTCTCTCTTACCTGGTAGGATGGGCACCGAAGGACGCCCATTCACAGCCGATGGTCGCCCATTCACAGGCCACTTCACAGAGTCCGAGCCGCCCAGCGCGAGCGGCTGTGGGCTCTCCGATGGCGCTGACGAGTACCCACCAAACCTTGTGACCGTCTTTGTCACCGTGCCCGCCACGTGGGACGATGACGAAGGTCGCGCCGTGGCGGGCACCAGCGGTGGCTACGAGTACTTGATCGAGGGCGCCGAAGCCGAAGCTGAGACAGTGAGCGCACGAGGTACCGCCGGCCGCGATTCGGGAATTGCGCCAGACGCTTTCGCACCGCGGGGTGCGTCACCAGCACAGATGGCCCGTGTGCGTGTGCGTGTGGCCGCCCCGTGCAACACGCCCTGGAGCTCCTTTCTGCAGCGTGTAGAAGAGCGGCTTGTGATAGTGGGGTGCCTTCCGCCAGGGCGTACGGTGCTGGCGCTGCGCTCGGCGACCGACGCGGCGCTCGTGGCAAGCCTCGAGGACCTTTGCGATGGCGAGGTGCTCGAAGCTCTTCTACGCACGGAGGACGAGCCGAGCCGCGCCTATCCGCGCGCGCGCCTGTCCGACTCACGCGCTGCCACGCTCACGGGCGGGGACGGGAGCGTCCCGGGCCGGCTATCCGGCCGGCCGAGGGCTACGCCCAACACGCATGCGCCGCCACTGCCTGCGGAGCGACTTGAATTCTTCTCGCCAGCCGAGCGGCGCATGGCTGCTGCGACCGCCCCGACTGTGGACTAACGACGATCGGGGTCAGTTGATGAAGGTTGAAGCCGACAGCCTCCGAACCGGAGGCTTGGGTCTTGGCGGCGGAGAGAGATTCATAGCACAGCACTGAGAGCTCTGAGATCGCGTCGAAAACGTGCTAGCAGATCCGACGACGCGCGCCAGCGCGGTTCTCCTGAAAACGCGGACCGTCGAGGACTCAGCGGATTGTGCGTGTGATCGGCTGATCGCATTTACTCGGAGCCGCACACTCAGCGAACAGCATGGAGCACGCGGCCACCCAGGTAGATCACACTCAGGGATCGGATAGACAGTCCGCGCGGCTGCCGACATGCGCATTCAAATTAGGATGATTATGCAATTATCACTTGTGGGGTTTTCAAGCTCATAGGTACTGATCACACTTGTCGCTCCATGTCCGCACTCATTACTCGCACTCACACCGACACCATAAACGCAACGCGCATGCGCCGTCTGCTGGCGCACAGCATGCCAAAGTTGCGCTTAGAAGATGGTGGGGGGCGCGGCGCCGCCGAGGCCGCCGGTCGGGTAGAGGGCGTCGACGCCGAGGAGCTCGTGGACGAGGCAGCCGGTGATGCCCATCATGGCCGCGCGGCCGTTCTGGCG
>Ga0210248_100796_pt1 | contig 26870 bp, 21 predicted proteins | sample ChrtobMetP3_32mM_FD_155493 | JGI IMG/M metagenome (GOLD analysis project Ga0210248, IMG submission 155493) | Chrysochromulina tobin associated microbial communities from unialgal haptophyte culture, Seattle, Washington, United States - P3_32mM | ecosystem: Host-associated > Algae > Haptophytes >...
GAGTATTGAGAAGGAGCGTGCCGAGCGGCACTCTAAGTCGCCTGCGATGAGGGTCAACAGCGCTCGGCAGTTAGGAAGCTGGCCGTGCAGCAGTGCGGGCCCGAGCTCGTCCGCTGCCTAGCCTTGGACTGCAACCCCCCCTGGGGTGCATCGGCCGCTGGCGCCATGACGGGCGCCAGAGGCCCCGCGGGAATGGATCTGAGAGAGCGTCAGGTCAGTCGAGACGTCAGAAGCGAGGGCGGAGAGGTTATGACGAGAGCTCCATGATAGTCCCGGGGCAGTGTCTCCGGGATTCGCTCGGCGTTTTGGCTTGAACTTGCCAATGCTGTCCTGTGTGCTTGTGTGCTGTGGGTCTGGGAGGCAGCGCCCTGCCGCGGGAACGTGAACCGGGATCGCAGCGAAGCACTCATTGGTGAGGGCGCTCTCTCAGACCATACTCGCAGCGTGGCGGGTTCGCACCTGCCGGCGGCTGATTAACTTCGATAAAAGTTGCTGACCCCCAGTATTCAGTACTGCGCGGGGTGGATGTCGGGGTGGATGAGTCGTGCGCACTGCATGCTCCAGCAGGCGTGGAGGAACGCGACGCTCATAAGCAGCCCGAATGAGAGGAATTTGAGCGGGTGCGCGTCCTGGAAGCTGAGCTCCTGAGCAGCATCTCCCCGCTCAGCGCCGTCAGCATGCTGGATGAGTTGTTTGAGCGAGCAGCACGCGCCGCCGATGACCAGGTAATCGCAGCCGTCGTCCTGGAAGGCGCAGTAGAGCGGCAACACAAAAGTCGAGGCGGCCGAGAGCTTGGCGAACTTCGTTCTGCAAGTGCTATGGAACGAGAACTCCTTGCCGTTGCCCGTCGTGGCCAACACCTTGCTCACGATCTTGACGGCGAGCGAGGAGTAGGGATCTGCCGGGTCCTCGATCAGAGCGACCACCAGGCCGTAACGGCTACGGCCGACGATGAGGCCGTGAGTGACGGCGAGCAGGGTCGCCCGGTAGAGCCGATCGTGCTCGCGCTCGGAATCGAGCCCGAGCGCCGCTCCCGCCGGCGTCGAGAACGAGCTCTCCGGCCATATCGCTCGCCGCCAATCGACGTTGCTGCGGCAGTGCGATGATGGTCGCCATAGCCGTCCGAGGAGGAAGCGGCAACGGAGGCGGACGCCATGCTGTGAGGGTTTTGCGAAATCGAAATGTTTTGCGTAAGGACATGTTACATGTAGCGAACGGGCGGTCAGTTGAAATGCAGACAAAAAGGTCAACGAAAGCAGCGTGTTGCATAGCGGCGCGCGCGCACTTTCGTCGCAATGTTTCAAAGCGGCGCTACGTTGCGGAATTGCGTCCTGTCTTTCGCGGCCTTGTGTGCGCGTCCGCGCGCCTCCGCCGCCGCCGCTACGTCGCTTTCGCGCACAGCGCACCGACTTCGCACACGGAATCGATCGAGTCCGCTCAGGTGCTTTCCTCCACGGTGCCCGCGGGCACTCCTGCATCTCCGTCACTCGCCACGCTCAGTCTCTCTCATGACTGTGGGTGTTTCCCGCGTGACTTTCCGCAGTCGTTCCGCCGCCGACCAGTTCGCCTCCCTCCTCGCCGGCCCGCGCACGTCACATGCGTACCCCCGTCCCACGGCGGACTCACTCGCCCGTCACCCCTCCGACGCGCAGCGCGCGCGCGCGCGCGGGACCAACCGCACCAGTGCTCCGCGCTGTGCACATGGAGTTTCACTTTCACCGGTCCTTGATGAGTGCCAGTAGCCCACAGCCTAAGTTTGGCCTCTGCGAGCTCGTCATGTCATGCGTCGGGGTGTCATGTGTAATCTTCTTGGCAGGGCGGGAACCCAAGTAGTAACGTGTGCCTGTGTGTAGGGCCTGCTCGTCAGTGTAGCGTAGCAAGTCGAGTAACAAAATCTATGCAAGTACTCAATGCACAAAATACGTTTCCCGCCCGCGCCGCTCTCGTGCTCACTCCCATTCCCACGGGCAGTCGCGATTACGCGTTCACGGCGCCGAGGACTCCCATTCCGCGCGATGCTTCGAGTGAACGTGCGATTCGCCAGTCCGGTCCGCGGTCGATGGACCGCACGCGACACACACAACAATCTTTCACAAGGACTCCAAGCGTCACTCACGGGCGCGCGCGTGTCTCACGTCTCAAAGCATGTGCCCGGCCGCATCCATGGCCCAGTAGCCTCCGATGAACGCGTTGCACTTGGGGCAGCGGAGCACCTCCTCGTCGACGCAATGGTCAACGCTCCCAGACCCCGTGCAGGAGGCCTCGAGGCACCCCCAGGAGATCCAATGGTCGCACGGCACGTTCGCGTCGGCGGCCACGAGCCGAGCCCACTTGACAGAAGCCCCCGTCATCTTCTCGTCTCGCGACGGGGGTGCGTGCGTCCGTTGGCAGCCGCCGCAACACTTGACCATCTCCGTGTCCGGGAGGGTGTCTGCGAGGGGCGGATCTGCCGCGAGGAGCTCTTCGACGAGCATGTCCAGGATGTAGAGGGGCAGCCAGCCGTCGAGGACCGAGTACACGGGAGCGTGCTCGGCCGAGCTGCAGAAAGGAGAGGGAGAGGGAGCAGGAGGTCAGCCTCGGAGAGGTGGGCGTCTGGGCGTCCAAAGCCCATGCAGCACCTAGTCAGAGCTTCGGCCACTCGGCGCAACGACCGCCGTCCGACCTTGGTGAGCAGAAAATAATGGCTTGCCGTGCGCAGCAACACCCGTCTGAAGGCCGATGGCGGCGGACAAGCCTGCAGCGAACGGTCGAGGCTCGCGATTACGCCATTGTGGAAGAGCCCCAGCCACTCGTCATCGCTCTCGAGCCACGACCAGCAGGCGTCGCACGCGCGCGCGGGCTCCCTCTCAGACCGGTCGCCGCGCGACGCACCGAGAACTCGGCCCACGCGCGCCGCGGGGCTGTGCAAGGCCGCCCGCAGATAAGGAGCGACGGGCCCTGTCGCTGGACGGGGGAGGAAGGACGCGAAGTAGGCTGTGACGATTGCGAGGCACGAAAGAGCCGCGTCCGTAAGGTCGGGCGCGGCCATCGCGAAGGCAACCGCGACGAGCGCAGCGATGACCGCGTACCCAACTGCGCCGCCTCCGATGAGCTTCGACACCTTGACGAGCAGGTTTACAGAGAAGGGCGCGGCTGCGCCAATTGCTACGGGCTGCCAGGCGTACCCGTTGAAGACCACCAATGTGGCGAGAGAGCTAGCACTGGAGATAACGGCAAGGCACAGCAGCCACAGTGCTTGTGGCATCCCACGCGTCACAAGTCGATTACCCCGTCACAACGACGCAGCACCGGAGCCACCTCTCTCTGCGAACCCCGAGCACAGTATGAAGGGGGGGTAGGTCTGACCTACCCCCTAAAAGGCACCGGGGGGAGCGGGGACACACACGGGACACGCGGACGCACAAAGGCGCACGGACCGCACAGACGAACCTCACAACAATCCAAACCCAACAACAACACTCAAACCCGAGCCTCCTCATCCTCAAGGGATTTGGACTACCCAGAGGATCCGCCCATGTCCGCGTCGGACGAGATCGATAGGCACGTGACGCGCAAGTACGACATCGTACAGAAGCTGGGCAAGGGCGCGTATGGCATCGTGTGGCGGGCCACCGATAGGAGGACAAAGGACGTCGTCGCGTTGAAGAAAATCTTCGACGCCTTCCAGAATGCCACTGACGCGCAGCGCACCTTCCGCGAGGTCATGTTCCTGCAGGAGATGAAGGGCCATGAGCACATCGTCTCGCTGCTCAACGTGCTCAAGGCGGACAACGATCGTGACATCTACCTGGTGTTTGAGCACATGGAAACTGATCTGGTGAGAGCCCGCGCCACGGCCAGGCCAGCTCAGGGAACGCTGGCACGGAGACGAAGGCAGCGCACGCGTCGTGGACGACGCTGTGCGCGCATTGCGCGCACCGACAAGCCACGGCTTGCGTCTCTGGGATGATGCATCGGGAAGCCGCACCACCTAGACGCCCGCTCAGACGGTGGTGGTGGAGGCAGCGCCTTGGGCCGCAGACTCCGTGGCGAGCGCGGCGACGCCTCGGCACAGAGGCGGCCCGCGGCCAGCGGCACACCCTTGCTCCATGCCCACGGGTGGCAGCGTCACACGCGCGGTGCCCCGCGCGCCTCGCTCAGCGCGCGCGCGCTCGGGCTTGCATGTCACCCTCCACAGTCCTCGACGGACCCACAGCTCTTTGACGTCTCGTGCTCTCGTCTCGCGCACGCAGCACGCGGCGATCCGCGCCAACATCCTGCAAGACGTGCACAAGCAGTACATTATGTGGCAGGCGCTCAAGGCGCTCAAGTTCATGCACTCGGCCAATCTGCTGCACCGCGACATGAAGCCGTCCAACCTGCTGCTCAACTCGGACTGCCTGATGAAGGTGGCCGACTTCGGGCTCGCGCGCTCGATGCATGAGCCCAAAGAGGACGCGGAGGAGCAGCGTTACTTCACCGACTATATTGCGACGCGATGGTATCGCGCGCCCGAGATCCTGCTCGGCTCGAACAACTACAGCGAGGCTGTCGACATGTGGGGAGTGGGTTGCATCCTGGGCGAGATCGTCTGCGGCAAGCCCGTGTTTGCCGGCTCGTCCACTATCCAGCAGCTCGAGCTCGTGTGCGACCTGATCGGCTTGCCCGACTGGGACCGCGAGCAGATGGAGCGCTGCTCACCGTACACCAACCAGATGCTGCAGAACCTGAACGTGAGCAACCCTCGAGGCGTGAGCCACTCAGAATGGTGCAATCGGTTCCCAGGTGCGAGCGATAAGGCCCTCGACCTGCTCAAGAAGCTTCTCAAGTTCGACCCGGCCGAGCGCATCAACGCTCACGACGCGCTCAAGCACCCATACCTGGAGCAGTTCCACGACGAGCACGTCGAGCGCGAGGCCCCTGTCAAGGTCAAGGTCTCCATCCCGGACAATGAGAAGCGCTCAACCAACCACTACCGCGAGCGCCTATACAAGGAGGTGGCCGAATTCCGCAAGCTCGAGAAGGCTGAGAGCGAGCACGGCGGCGGCGGCGGCCGTGGGCGCAAGAATGCGAGCCCGATCATGTAGAGGTCCGTCCCGGGCACTGCGCTGCATGCGTGCCCCTTGTGCCGAGTCCGTCTCCATCGTCCCGCTGCCCCGGGGAACGTGTAGGGGCGAGAGCGGCGGTGGGCAAGTTGCTCCCCGATGGCCGCGGCCCAGCATGCGGTGCGTGCTGCTGAATAGGTTTACGCGATTGCGCGAGCGAGAAGGCTCAGAGATCTTCTGGCATGTGCATGCTCATTCGAAGGGACCAACTTAAGTTGAGGTTTGCGTGTGGGCCGTGTCGGTGGTGGCTGCGTCGTGCGTGGTGGTGTCTGTTTCTGTGGACAGGCGGTGCCGCTGCTGCTGCGCTGCCGCGTGCCGGCTTCATCCCCTGGACCAGGCCTTCGTGTTTCATTGTGTCTCAAGTGTGTGTTTGTGGAACTGGACGGACCGATCTGTCCGTCCCGGAGACGAGCATACGAGATACGTGTGGCCGTACTCAACAGTCAACTCGAACTCCGGTCGCGCGGATCCGGATGCAAGAACATGCATCGCCGGATCCGGCAAACGTGCCGTATCGCATACGTCTCGCACGGTGCGGGTACGGTGCGGGGCGCGGGGCTGTCAGCTGACGGCTGAGGTACCCGGCTCGGCGGCGCCACGGTCGCCCGGCGGGTCGCTGACTCGCCGTCCGTCGGTCGGCCCAGGAACCGAACGTACCGCGTGTAGGCGCGTACCGCGGGATCGAAGGCCGGTAACGATTAAGGCGATTATGCATTATCAATATCATAACGAGGCCCGGAAGCGAACGACCGAGTCGCCGCGGAGACCGTGCAGCACCGCTACCGATCAGTAACGCGACGACAGCTGTACGGTCCACAGACCAATTCCACGAAATACGCGGGTCCCCTCCCGGTCCGGTCGCTCCCCGTCGGCTCCGCTCGGAAACGTAAGAAGCGCGGCAAACGGGGGAATCCCGCCGTGCGCGCGCGCCGGCGGCGGCGGGTCCCTCCGGGTCAAGCAGGTATCCCGCGCCGCCCTGTGCACGGCACGCGGCACGGCATCGGCGCACTCGCTCACCGCACATTCATTCCTCAGCGATCAGCCGCCTCTGGTGCGCACTCGACCGACCAGTCCGCCGTGGTCGTAAGTGGCCCCGCACGCCAGACTCTCATGCGATGGATTCCCCTCTGTGCGAGCACCGCCAGGGCCAGCTCACCCCCACGGTAGAGCGGGCGACGGGCACGGCGTCGCTTCGTTGGCATGCACACATGGCCGGACATGCACAGACCCACATGGCGGCGCCTGTACGTGCCCCCCTTTCATACGCACGAGTGTGAACGCCCGACTCGACGCCCGGCCCATGGGCGGAGGAACGTGCGCCGTCCTGTGCGCCGTCCGTGGAGCGTTCGTACAGGCCGATTCAGCCCCCCGATCCAAATGCGCAGGGGCCACATGCCAACTGGCCACATGCCCACGGGCCGCATGCCCCCACATGCCCAAGGGTCATATGGGGCATTGAGGCGAGCGCCGTTCCGAGCAGCGCCGTTCCGGTGAGCGCCGTACCGAGCTCAGCTCACGCGCTGCACCTTGAGTGGGATCTCGAGCTGGTCGAGGAGATGCGTCTCGTTCGCGTCGCCGCCGCGGTCGATGGAGCGCGTGCGGGCGAGCGTCGCAAGGTAGTCGACGGACACGGCTGACTCCGTCACGTAGGAACCGTTGAAGCACGAGGACTCGAGGGACGAGAATTGGACACCCGCTTCCTGCGGAGGGGGCGGCACACGAGAGCGAGAGGGGGGGGGAGGGTAAGCCATGTAACCGGGCGAGGTCGGCACGAGATCGGCACGAGATCGGCACGCCACACGACGCACGCCCAACACGACGCACGCCCAACGCTCGCGCGCGCGCACACCTTGGCCTCCTCTTGGATGGCCTGCTCGAGATCGTGCAGATTTTGGTAAACGACGCGATCGGCACCCACAATCGTGGCGACCACCCTCTCGAGCCCCTCGAGACCGTCCACCGAGGCTTGGTGCGCGACCAGCTCCTCCTTGGTGGGCATGTCGATCCCATAGACGTTGGGATAGCGCACCTACGCCGAGGGAGAGTGTCGACATGACGAGGGAGATGAGAGGGAGATAGGGGAAGGGGGAAGGAAAAGGCCACGAGGGGCGATCCGCTTGGGAGATGGCAGGAGGATGGCAGGGGGATGGCAGGGAGGAGGGGGGGAATGACAGGGGGATAGGGGGGTGAGAGGGGCGAGCCGCTTACCGGTGGCGCGGCCGAGGCGATGTACACTCGTTTGGCGCCCGCCTCGCGGGCCATGAGCACAATCTCGCCGCAGGTGGTGCCGCGCACGATCGAGTCGTCCACGAGGAGCACGTTGCGCCCGAGGAACTCAGACGCAATCGGCGAGAGCTTCTGACGGACCGACTTTTTGCGCAGCCCTTGCTGCGGCATGATGAACGTCCGTCCGATGTACCGGTTTTTGAGGAAGCCCTCGCGGTACTTGATGCCAAGGACGCCGGCGCACTCGAGGGCGGCAGTGCGCGACGTGTCGGGCACCGGGATCACCACGTCGATATCGTGGTCCTTCCACGTGGCTAAGATGCGATTCGCCAGTTTCGCTCCCATCCGCAAGCGTGCACGGTAGACCGAGACGCCGTCGAGAACGGAATCGGGGCGCGCGAAGTACACGTACTCGAAGACGCAGGGGGCCATGATCGGCTTGACCTTGCCGGCTGGGATGCAGTCGTGCAGCTGCGGCTCCGCCTTCCGCGTCATTATTAGCGCGTGCCCCGGTGGCACGTCACCGATGAGCGCAAAGCCCAGCGATGAGAGCGCTCCAGACTCCGAGGCCGCCATGTACTCGACCGCCCCCGACTCATTCTTGCGCCGCCCGTACACGAGCGGGCGGATGCCGTGCGGGTCGCGGAAGGCCACGAGGCCCCAGCCGACGATCAGAGTCACAACGGCGTACCCGCCTATGCAGCGGCGCATCACGTTGCGCACCGCCTCGAGCACGTCTGCATCGTTGCAGCCCGGCAGCGCGCCGGCCACTTTTGGCGAGGAAGACCGCAAGCTCACGCTGTCACGAACCGCGGCGGCGAAGATGTTGAGAAGAACCTCGGAGTCGGAGCCGGTGTTGAGATGCCGCCACTCCGAGACCATCTCGGCCTTGAGCTCTGTGCAGTTCACCAGGTTGCCGTTGTGCGCGAGCACGATGCCAAAGGGCGAGTTGACGTAAAAAGGCTGGGCCTCGGCGGAGCATGAGCTGCCTGCAGTCGGGTAGCGCACGTGGCCGATGCCAACGCTGCCTGTGAGCTTGGCAACGTGCTCGCTGCTGCCAAAGACATCACGCACCATGCCATTGTCCTTACGGAGCGCCAGGCGGCCACGGTCTTCAGTGACGATGCCAGCGGCATCCTGCCCCCGGTGCTGAAGGGCGAGCAGCCCTTCGTAGAGGTATGGCACCGCGAGAGTCCCTTCCTCGCACAAGACGGCAACTATGCCACACATGATGATGATTGAGGGGCAGCGGCGACGAAGCTCGGTCCGCAGAGCTTTCTTCCACCCGTCGTGTTACAGGGACGGAAATCAGAGTCGGGCGAACAGAGTCGGGGGCGATGGGTACGATAAGGGGCCTACTGTTTGTCTTTACTTCACGAGCTTGAGAACACGCGAATTACCGTAGCCTCAGTTGTAGCCTCGCGTAAATGTGGGGGAACAGTGGACGCTGCGCGGCGTCTACGCTCGTGTCACCGCGGAACGGTGCCACTGCGGATATAGCCGGCACAGCCGCGGAGTCCTTCGGCGACGTGCTTGCGAAAATGGACGGCTCCAGGCACTCCAGTGCCTCAGATGAGGACGAGCCGCCATGGGCCCGAAAAAAGGGTGAGAAGAAACAGCCCCCAGTTGCACGAAATGTGTCAGCAATCGCCGATGGACGCACTCACAATCTACCAGCCGCAACTTTCTCACCTCAGGTCGCTCATGGACGCGCTCACAATCTACCAGCCGCAACTTCCTCACCCCAGGCCGCTCCAATGGCTGACGGCCAGAAGCCCAGAGTCTTGGAAAGAGCCAGAGATAGTCTTCCAGCTCCGAGTGCCCTTCTATCGCCGCGCCCCTTCCATGATATCAAGGAAATCCCTACAAGTCCTGCAAGGGTTCCATCACTCCCTGGAAGTCCGTCTCTAGGCGGGCCTCTGGAGGCAACGGTCCTCAAGCTGCCATCACAAAATTTTGGCCTTGCGGTCTTCGACACTGGCGTGATAGCCAATGTCGCGCCGAACGGTCTGGTCGCAAATGCTGGGCTCCAGGTGGGCGACAAGCTATTGTCGGTCAACGATTCCGAAATCAAGTCCGCAAAGCTTCTCAACGAGTTGCTGGGCAAGGTGCCCGATGGTGCGAGCGTACGCTTCACATGGGAGCTCCGGGAACACTCAGGTCGAAGGATAGCCAAATAATTTGGCTGCATGGCGAGAATCTTGCATATGTTTGATGGTGCTAACGTGCTATTCTCATGTGGTGTTTGTTTCTCACTGCGGTGTCAGTACGACGGAGGCCTGGGCGCTAGGTGCGTACCTAATTACGTTCGGTTAGGCGGGCCCCGTCGGGTCCGCGTCCCGCTGAGGCGTGATCGAAGAGGGCCTCTGTCGGAAAATAGCTGGTTATTATAGGACACATCGTGGTCACTGCCACGAGGCGGCAGCCTTCGCTCCTCGTGAGTGTGCACTGTCTGGTGTGTGGTGAGGAGCGCGGGGGGACCGCGACGAAACTGACTGACAACCTGAAGGGGTTGGCTCCACCTTACCGGGAGTGTGTCCTGGCTCCCCACGGTGATTTTGAACCTATACCTCTCGGCTCCCCCCGGTACCGGTATTTGAACCGGAACTCCCCAGACCTCCACCCCTAGGTTTGCAATTTCGGTCATGCATGATGGTCTCCTCTCCGGTTGACGCAGAAGCTGTAGATGACCATGGCTTCTTGGACGATGCAGCAGATGGTGGCGATCATGGTTTCTTGGTGGCCCTCGGAGCAGCAGCAGCTGGCGACGGCGTTGACGAGGCCATGCTGCAAGATGCAATTGCCATCGACTGCGAGATGGTCAAGACAGAGTCGCAAAACTCGGCGCTCGCACGCGTCTGCGCCGTCTCGTGGGACGAGGAGGTGCTCATGGATGAGTATGTTGCGCCGGGTGCACCAGTGTCCGACTACCTCACCGTGAGACACAAGACTCACACTCATCGCACTGGCTTCCTCTGCTCTGGAAGTGCCTCCTCGCCACGCTTCACACGCACGTTGACTTGCCTCGCCACCTCGACTCACACGCTCGCAACCGCAGCGCTACTCCGGCATTCGCGAGCACGACCTCGTGGGTGCGCCGCCGTTTGCCGAAGTGCAGGCGCGCGTGGCGGCGATGCTGCGTGGGCGTGTGCTCATCGGCCACGGCGTGCACAACGATCTCAGGGCGCTGCAGCTGAACCATCCGTCAGAGCGGACAATCGACACAGCCGCCCTCGACTGGGGACCTGGCCGTGCGCTGAACCTCAAGGCCCTCTCACTTGACGTGCTCGGGAAGGCGATTCAGCGCGGCGGTCACAGCCCGCACGAGGACGCTCTGGCGAGCATGCAGCTGTTCAAGGCGCATCGACTCGCGTCGGGAGACTTGGCGGGACTCTTGCCCTCGCGACCGGTGAGCTGTCGCCTCTGCTCGATTGAGGCGCCGGCGCCGCCCGGTTGCGTCGTTGAGGCTGCGGACGACGAGACCTCCGCACTTGTCGCCACGCTCGGTGGTGGCAGCGGCAGCAGTGGCAGCAGCGGCGGCGCGCACGACGACGCGCCCGATGGCGCGCGCGACTGGGTGCTCACGCTCGGGTGGTCGGGTTCGGCGGTGCGCGAGCTGCTCAGGTGGTACGCCGACTCGGCCCATGCCGACCTCGCGGGCACTGCAAGGGCACCACTGCGGTTCACACCGTCCCTCGCCAAGGAGCACCGTGAACAACTCCACAAGGAAGCGAAGCGTGTGAACCTCAATACCTTCAGCCAGGGCGTCGGAGCCGCGCGCGCCATTCGTGTGCTGCCCCGCGGCATGGCGCCGCCGCAGCCGACAGCGGCCACGAGACGGCTCTCTGCACTCGTCTACCGGCTGGCACGGCACGCGGCGCAGCAGAACCTGGAGGGCGAGGCTGCCCCTTTGCCCTACTCGCTCGGAGAGGTGACGGAGATGGTCGAGTGTGAGGGCAGCGAGCAGCTGCCGCGCGACCTCGAGCGGCTCGTCGCCGCGGCGCGCAGTGCTCTTGGCACGCTACCAAAGCCCAACGAAGGCGAGGCTCTGGCACGCCAGATACTGCAGCAGTATGAACGCTGCCTCGTCCTCCAGGGGCGCCTCGACGGGGGGCGCAACGTTGGCGCCGGCGGAAGCGCGGCGGCTTTCAAAGGTGGGAGGAAAGACTGGAGGAATAAGACGAGGAGGAAGTGAGCTGTTCTGACCGAACGTTCTACAAAACCCGTACGCCGTGCAGGCTGCAACGAGACCGAGACCAGAGCTCTATTTGCGTTGTACACCGACGATAGAGACCGGACAACAGTTACCGTACAGATACGCATTAGCTTCGGACTACTCGAGAGAGAAATTTGTAACTGAACAAGCTACCGACCAATAGTACTAGCTACAACATACCCGGTTATGATCCATGTATCCTCGTGTGTTCTTTAAAAAAGAGACTCGCTCGCGTTCCTCGAGGAGCGGCCTCCCAGCCGCGCGGCCGCGTTTCGAACTGATCGAAGTTGAAGAGCGCGACGTGTGACAGCCGTACGTGTGGAGAGGGTGTGTTGCTTCGGGGAAGCTAAATGAGGGGGAGTGGGTGATCTTGTGCGACCGCTGCGACGCAGATCGGGCGGGGTTTTGTCTCATCGAGCAGACAAACCAGCCCGCTGCCGGCACGCGAGCGCATCCTCCAGCAGATCTGGGGGCGGTGCCTTCCCCGGCCCTGCTACCACCGCCTTGTGCACGTACACGCCTTGTGCTCCCGATTTAGCTCCCGATCGCCCCTGTTGGAGTGCGCTCATACATGCGGCAAGCGCCTCGGCGGCTTGGCTAGCGGTGCGGTTGCTGTTCCCGTTGACTGCACGGTCGCGCAGGGCGGGGGTCAGGCAGCGCCCAAGCACCGCCTCAAGGAAGCGCGAACCTAAACGGCTCTGAGGCAAATCATAGAGCAAGTCGGCCCGTGCGCGTGAGAGCGCGCGCTGCCGCCGCCCCATCTCAGTCGCGTTCGCCGTGAGCGCCCTTAAGGTGCGCAGCAGCGAGGCCGGTCGGGCGAGGAATGCCTTCACAGGGACCTTGAGCCAGAAGGCGGAGTAGTCGACGGCGCCAGGGAAGGCGCCCTGTAGCTGGTCGCACAGTACGACAGGTAGGCAGCCGGCGGCGACGGCCGAGTACAGGCGCGAAGTGACGCAGGTGTCGCCGGCCGGGCAGAGGCACCAGGCAGAGGAGGCCATCTCGTATGCGGTTAGCTCGACGAGCCCGTTGTCCACGTATCGGCCGGGGCTGACGTGCATGCTGCTGGGAGGAGTGGTGCTGCTGGCGGATCCTGGCCTCGCCCTCGGGCCCGTGGGCGTCAACGTGGGCGTGGGCGTCTCAGCCGAGAGAGCTGAAGAGGAGGAGGAGAGCGATCGGTTGGCAAGGCGTGCAAGGGCACGCCGCGTGCAGCTTCCGCCCCCAGTCGGCCGTATCAGAATCTCGCCCGTGGCAATCGCCTCCCCGACCTCGCGCTCCTCGAGCATCTCGCCGATCGCACAGCGGATCTGGCGGCCCGTGCAGCACACGTCCAGGCTGCCCGCAAAGAAGAGCAGCCGCCGCTTCGTGCGCCCGTCAAGCTTTTGCTGGCTCCTCGTTGCCGATGCAGTGCCTGCCGCGAGGCCCATCCTCTTTGAGCCCAAGTCCGCCGCCGAAGGCGCGGGGCCAACTTGTTGCGCGTACACCGCTTTCGCCTGCAGCTCCAGTGCAACGCGCGTCACGTGCAGCGAAGCCTGGTACGGGATCTCGATGACGCATTCACCGACACGCGAAGGGCGAGCAAAAGGACCTGCTTTATACCGACCAACGGTCGAGCAGCCCAGCATCTTGGAGAGCGGAGCCATTCGCCGCTCGAGTGTGTATGAGTGCGCGCTGAAGGCGGTCGATGCCCAAAAGTGATCCCGGCCGCCATGGGCATGCCAATGCGGCGAGGCGAGCAACGCGTCCCGGGCGGCACTCATCCGGGCAGTGTGGCTCTCGGCAAGCCCACGCGGCAACCGCTGTAGATGCGCGTGCGAGGAGCCTCCGCTGCTGCAGTTCTTGAGCTTATTGCTCGTGTACTCGAAGATGGGCACGTAGAAGAGCCCGGCCTCAGAGGCATTCCACGTGCGCGCTGGGTGGTGCGTGAGCACCCTGTGCAGGCCGACTTCGGCCGTGTTCTCAGCCTGGCTCGCCGAGCGCAGCTCACGAAAGCGAGGGCAGTGCCGCAGCCAATGGTGATTTAGGGTGGTGTGCTCGTACATGAAGAATCTAACGTCACGGCACGCAAACGGCAGCTGCGGCTCAGGGTGCGGCAACGACTCGCCACGATAATCGACCATGACCTTCTGCACGCGCAAGGCACGACGACACAAATTTACGTCACTACATCTCGACCCAGTTGCATGCACCAGGTCCTAAGATCCTGAACACGCACACTGATCGCACTCTAGGTACCCGGGGAGACAAAATATCTTACACGCTCGGTTGAGCGCGTCGCCTACCGGTACATTACCGGTAGGCGCTCTGGGAGCGGGTGGAGGCAGGGTCGGGTTCGCTGGGGGCGGCCTCTTCTGAGTCGGCCGCGGGGAGCGGTCGGCTCCGGGCCTGCGGCTGTTGAGTCGGCCGCGGCTTCGGTCGTCGCGCTGACGTGCGAGGTGTGTGTTGTTGGTGGGTTTCGATGGTTGTGAGGTTCGTCTGTGTGGTCTGTGTGCCTTTGTGCGTCCGCGTGTTCCGTGTGTCTCGTGTGTGTCCCGGCTCCCCCCGGTGTCTTTTTACCGGTACCGGTAAACACACCCGCCACGGCCGGCCCAATCGGACTGAAGACCGCCAACGCAACACTGTGCTACGAGATGGCCCACTACTTTGGCCCATGCAAAAAGGAGTGGCGTGGCATCACAATCGGTGTGCAGAGGCTAAATTTTCCGCTCGATCATTATGCTGGCCAGACCTCCTTTCCGGCCCTGCGCGACGGAAAGCGCCTGGTGCCAAATGGGATCGACCCACACGCAACCAACGTCATGGTTGACGTCCCTGCTCCGCAGAGACCAGAAACGGCGCGCACTTTGGGTACCGGACTCGTGGATAGCACGCATGCAGGGCCATCGACAGATGACGCACCAGCCACTGCGCGGCCGTCAGCGACCCACTCGCGCACATCAACACAGCCAAACGTTCACTTTGCACCTTCACCCAGCGGAGATCATCCTGAGCGACCAGTCCGCCGGCCGCTCTCCGCACGTGCACCGGCATCCCAAGTTATAGCAGCCCGAGCACCGTCTCCCAAAGGGTCTCAGACCGCTCGTGGCTCAAGATCTGACGAATGCTCTGCACGTCCATCCGCATCGACATCGAACACCACGCTTCAGCAGCCACTTGCGCGCAGAGATCATTTTCCCACCTTCAACCGCCCCATTAACTTCGAGGAGTTCAGGTTGAAGACTGAAGTGGCCAACAGCGGCGGGATCCCACCGCTCCCATCGTCAACGGGTAAAACAACAGCACGAGACGACACGTCAGCTCCAGCGCCAGAGAGAGAGCCAACGCCAGAGAGAGTGTCAGCGCCAGTGAGAACGCCAGCGCCAGCACCAGCTACAGCACGGAGTACCCCAGTTCATCCGCCATCTTCAGCTCGAGGTGCTCAGTACCTTCGACCCGGCATGATCGACCAAGTGATGCCCATACCACTGTCGTCTTCCGCGGCGAATACGGCAACACGGTGGGACACAGCAGTATTGACAGAGGCTCCAGCAACAGATCTACCACGGTTTCCTGAGACCGATGCCAGCTCCGACTGGGGACGGTTCAGCACAACCATCCCAGCTCTTGAGAGCTTCAGTGTCCGAAAAGTCCGCCTCCGTGAGACAACAGATACCTCGGATGCGGAGAAGATGCTCGGCAGCTGGACCAGGGTGGTAACCCTGATGATTCTCGTGGGCGTGCTGCTGATGTTCCTCAGCCTACAGTACCTGCATCTGAGCGCCAACGAGGCCTTCATCTCGTCTTTGCTTGAGCGACCCTTGCTATCTCTGGCGCTCGCCGCCAGCGCTATCTTGGTTACCTATCAGATTGGCCTTTTCGTACACTTTTTTCTCACCAAGGCTTTGTGGATGGGGCAGAAAGGTTGGTACTTTGAGAAACTCACTGAGATCACCTCCGAATCATTCGTCGAGTCAACCGCCGACAACTCAAATCAGGTGAGAAGCGATGCTGAACGCGGCCGAGCCTCAGAACAGACCGCAGTGAGCAAGGCCGAGCAACTTCAGTTGATTGTTGCTGACAAACTTGCTCAGCTCTTGAACGTCGAGGAGGGCGGCGCCGAGCTCTTAGCACTGCTGCACAGTGTCGACGGCCGTAAGCTCGAGGCACGCCAGCTCCTCGTACTGTGCCACGAAGCTACACATGCAGAATTGAAGCTCTTGGGCTTTTCCACGCAGGAGCTTGAGCTCATCGGGATCCAATCCACTCCCGCAGGTCTGAAGACGATCAGGCTGCGTGAGCTGGGCTACGCAACGGGCGATCTGCGCGAGGCTGGTTTCCAAGCGGCACGCCTGAAGGCGCTCGGGTACAATGCAAGAGAGCTTGGGGAGGCAGGGTATACGGTCGCTGAGCTCAAGGACGCGGGCTTTAGCCTCGTGGAGCTTCGAGTTGCAGGGTGCGGCGCTTCTCAGCTCGTGGCTCTCAAGGTCCTGGCCAAAGACTTGGCGCGTGCGGGGTTCCCCGCAGTGGAGCTGCTGGCTGCAGGTACGAAGCCCTCAGAGCTCCGAGCACTTGGATTCAATGCGACCGACCTACGGAATGCCGGCATGGACGCCGTCGGCGTGCGCGCGGCCGGCTTCTCAGCCGCCGACGCGTTGAAGGTAACCAAACGCATCAACGCGCTGGAGACGGGAAAAGCGGCCGATCATGAGGCGACTTTTGTGAACACCTCGAATACTCAGCACTGGAGCACTGAAGATCTCCGCGCTGCAGGTTACTCGGCGTCTGAGCTGTGCCGAGCTGCAACCTTCGCGCCCTCGGCGCTTTGGGCTGCAGGGTATACGCTCGATGACCTGCGAACGGCCAAGTTCTCGGCAGGCGACTTGCGCCTGGCCGGTTTTACCGCGCAGGACTTCAAGGCGTCAGCCAGTGGGAGTAAGGGGCCGTTTGCACCTGCCGACCTCGAGTCTTCAGGCTGGCGCGCAGACGATCTTCTAGCCGGTGGCTTCAAGCTCGACGAGCTCCGGAAGTCAGGTCTCAAGACGAAGCAGCTTCGAGCTATTGGCTTCGATGCGACAGCTCTGCGCGCAAATGGGTGCACCTGGAAGGACCTGCGACAAGCTGGATTCTCTTTTTCTGAGCTTCGAAAAGCCGGATGCGCCCTCCATGAGCTCAAAGACTCTGGGATCGGCGCGCAAGAACTCCATCTCGGCGGCGTCACAGCTGCAGAGCTTAGGGCCGTTGGGTACACGGCAAAAGATTGCAATACCAGTGGCATCGCGGCTCTCAAGCTCAAACAAGCGGGATACTCTCTGCATGAGATGAAGGAGGGCGGCTACGCTGTCCGAGATCTCAAGGCGAGCGGCTTCAAGCCCGACGAACTGCGTGCAGCAGGTTTCTCGTGCGTCGGACTCAAAGAGGGCGGCTTCTCCTCTTCGGAGCTGAAGGCCCACGGGTTCTTCGCGACGGAGCTCTTCAAGGCGGGCTTTCAGTACGACGCTCTCGTCAGCGCTGGATACGCCTCTGCCGCGTTAAACGCGATAGGCATTAAGGCGGACGAGCCAATGCAGGTGGACGAGCATGTGAACATGGATGAGCCGGTGATGGACAAGGCGGACGAGCCTGCAACCGTGGACGAGCCTGCAAACGTGAACGAGCCTGCAAACGTTAACGAGCAGTAGAGTCGTGGTGGCGCTTGTCGCGTGTTCGGTCAACGGCACGTGCGCTGTCAGTGGCGCAAAGAGCTGCTACGCCGTTGGTAGCGCGTTCGCCAGATCACCTTCCCTTCTCTACCGAAGAGGTAGTACTATCTCTTCGGAAGGGAACATGGAAGGGAAGTACTAACTTCCAAAGGTTCCACTGAAAGGTTCGTACTTGTTCACTAGCGTTTTACACCGCAATCGAGTACAAGTAGTGTGTGTAGTAGTAGTATAACGTAAAGCCGTAGAACAAACGGCGGCATGAATACGTTATACTACACGAACAACGGCGGCACGGTATCGCATGACGCTGACAGTACAGCGTCTGCTTGAAGATGACACAACGGGCAAGGTGAAGGGAAGACTCCGTTCTCCGATTCAGATAGGGTATGCCGCTGCGCTGGATCCACTCGTTCTCGAAGCGGGGCGGAATCGGCTCAGATGGATCCTGGTGCAGATCATGGTGCAGATCAGAACACCGCCTCGCCTTCGCGCGCCTCATGCGTCATGGAAGTAAGACGTGATCATGGAAGGGCACCAAGCACCAACTGCCGGTTAAGGAAAGCCTGCAGCGCCATGATCGTTGGGTCCTTGTCGCAGACCCCGAAGAGGGCATGGCCGCTGAGGCCCATCTGATTCGTGATCTCGAGGTCATCGGCACCATTGTTCTTGAGGAAGATCTGCAGCGCGGTCACAGCCTCGCCGTTCCACTCGGTGCCGAAGCCGAAGCCCGTGCGCAACGGCGTGCAGCCATAGCCCCAGCTGCTGGCGAGGTTGGCGTTGAGGAAACGTTTGAGCGCAGTCTTGAGGTGTCGGTCCCACTTGGAGAACGCCGCGTTCGCAAACTCGATCCCGTTGCAGAAGACGTTGAGCGTGGGCACGTGCACCTGAGAGCGGTGGATTTGCGTAACGGCACCTCGGACCGGCGACACTGGCTCGGACACCACCAGCATATCCTCCTCGACGTGCATGGCGAGCTTGTCGTGCTTGACCTCGATGCCATTCTGCTCGAGAAAGGAGGCGAGCGGCTCGAGGACGTGCTGCAGGCTGCCATCGATAGCGAGCTCGCCCGGCTCCCACCGCCATGGCCACGACGTCGCACGCGCAGCTGCCTCACTCGAGGGCATCGACTTCACGTCGAGTTGACGAAGCCCGAGATGACGAAGCCCCTCGATTTGGAGGATCGCCTCACTCGAGGGCATCGACTTCACGTCGAGGATCGCCTCACTCGAGGGCATGAACTGCACGCCGACCTTGCCGCCCATCCCCTTGTATGTCACAAATAGCTGCTCGGGAGGCACGCCCGCGGCGACCAGCGCGTCGAGGCATGACTGTGCGCGCTTATGCGCGAGGATGCTCATGCACTCGGCCACGTCACGCACCGGGTCGAGGCCGAGCAACACGGCGAGCGGCTCGGGCGCCGTGTTGGCAGGGCTCGTCTCGCCGTGCACCTCGCACAGCACCTGCGGGTACTCCTTGAGAATCTTGGCAATACCTTGTATCACATCCATATTGGCTGCACGACGCTGTGAGTTGGTGTGCTGCACGTTCCATGTCTGCGCCGCCGAGGGCACGTTGGCCTCGCCTGCGCCGTTAAACACCACCTCGCGAGGAACTAGGGCAGAGAAACCTGTTCCACTGAGCTCAGGCGGCCCCGGAAGCTCCGCGGAGACCCCGCGCATGAACTGTTCGATGCGCTCGCGCGCCTTGAGCACAGAGACCTCGTGCTGTGACAATAGCTTTGCGGGAGACTCGACATCGGCCGTGGCCTTCTCGGCCGCCGCCTTCTCGGCCGCCGCCTTTTCGGCTGCGGCCTTCTCCGCTGCCACCTTCTCGGCCGCCGCGTTCTCGATCGCCTTGACGCCGTCGCCGACGGCCTTTGCACCCTCGAGACCCTTCTTGCCCACAAAGGTGACGCCGTCCACTGTGGCCGAGCCGACAACCTTTGCGCCCTCAAGGCCCTTTTTGCCCACAAAGGTAGTGCCGTCCACTGTCGCCGTGCCAACAGCTTTGACAACGTTGACCGTCGCCGTGCCGACGGCCTTGGCGCTGTCAACGGTGGCCGCGCCGGCGGCCTTCATGCCCTCGACAGATTGCAGGCCGATAAAGGCAGCGCCATCTCCGATGGCCTTGACGCCGCCCACAGTGGCCGCGACGCTGGCATCGACGGCGCCAACAATCGCCCCGTCCGATTTTGAGGGGCCGGCGCGCATGATGATCTTGAACTCGGCGAGGTCGATCTCACCGTCATTGTTCGTGTCCGCGGTCGCCATCATCTCATCGATGGCCTTCTCGGCAAGGCCCTTCTTGTACCTGCTCAGGACGTACGCCTTCATCTCTTCAGGGCTGATCTTGCCGCTCTTGTCTTTGTCCACCTTGGCAAACGCTGCCTCCAGCCCCGCGTCCGACTTATCAATCTCCTCGCCGAAGATAGCCTGGAAGCCCGCGGTGACGCCGAGCGTCTCGAATGTCTTCTCGAGCCCTGAGATCACAAGGCTGCCTGTGGCCTTCATGCCGTCGCCGACGGCCGCGCCAGCAGAATTGAAGAACTTGCCCGTCTCGGCGGCGCCCATTCCCATCATCTCCGTGATCTCGCCTGCGTTCTTTGTGGGTTTCGTGATCTTATCTGTCGGAGAAGTGGGCTCCGTCTCCACCGTCACCTTCTCATCAGCGTCCTCGCACGACTTCTCCGAGCTCTGAGGTGTATGGACAAGCGGCGGCATCGGTGCCCTGTCCAAGTTGCGCGCTCCAAGAAGGAACCGCTTTCGTTCCATCTCCGACTTGCGTTCGCTGCGAGGGGGTGGCGTCGGCGGCTCAACCGGCACCGGCACCGGCACCGGCACCGGCACCGGCAACGGCAACGGCGTTGGCGGCTCGACAGGCATCGGCGATCCCAACTCGAGCTCGTTCAAGAACGCACCCATCTCAAGGTGGGAGTCCATACGCTCCCCGAGTGCCGTCTCGTACGCAGTTGAACTCGCTGTCATGAGATCCCACTGTGTGTCAAGTGCGGCGAGCGCCTCCTTCACATCGCCAACAACGCTGTCCACTTGAGTGGGCAGGCTGTTCTTCGACATATCCTCAACGTACGCGGCATGCATCGAAACGAGCCTCTCGAATCGCTCCGTGAGCTCCCACCTCTTGCCACACTTGTCACTTCCATCGTTGGCAGCCCGTGCGAGATGCCACATCGAGATGAGCTCGTGGGCGCAATCGTCATGGAGCGATTCAAGAAGAGCGCGTGACTCGTCCGCGGTGGAGCCGAGCAGCGCCTTGGTTGGGTCGCCCACTGCCTGATCGTAGCGCTGCCTGCGAGCTCCCAGCCTGTCGCTGAGCTCGGCGGCCTCGGCGATGAGCTCGTCACGATGCTCTAACAGGTGTGCCTTTGCCGACGCCTCCGTCACCGCTTCCTTCGAGACCGTCTCGAGACTCTTTGCCTCTGTTGCGCTCAGCTTCGCGGCCCACTGGCGAACTGGCTTGCCGACATGTTCGTCCACGCCACGAGCCACAGTGCCGAGGAGGTTTCCAAAAGGGTCCTCCTCCCGGGCGGTCTCGGCGGAGGGTTCGCCCACATTCTTGGTGTCGGTGCGGCGCTTGAAGGACATCTTGACATCTCTGATGACATCTCGCCCTCCGACCGCAGGCCGTGCAGCCGCCGCTAGCCGCGCCTCCATAGCGACTTGCTGCTGCCGAATGGCCGCCTCGTGCTGCCGCTGCTGCTCTTCCAGCTGCTCGGCCATTGCCTCCTGCGCCCGTGCTAACCGTGCAGCCGCCGATACCTGCGCCCCCATCGCAGCCTGCAGCTTATCGGCCATTTCCGCCTCGAGCCTTCGCTGCTGCTCACGCAGCTGCTCGGCCAGGACCGCCTCGTGCTCTCGTCGCTGCATGAGCAGCTGCTCAGCCATTGCCAGCGTGGCACGGTCAGCCGCCGCCAACTGCTCTTCCATGGCAGCCTCTGCTAGCTCCGCCTGCTCACGGGCTTTGGCCGCGCGCGCCTCCGCATCCTTCCTCAGCAGCAGCAGACCAACTTTCTCAGCCGCCGCCCGTGCCTCCTCCTCCTCGGCTGCCTGTGCCGCTGCACGAGCGTCCGCCTCTGCCTCGATCACGGCGGCCGCCCCCGCTGCCTTCGCCGCTGTTGCCTTCGCCGCTGCTGCCTCTTGCGCTGCTATCTTCTCCGCCGCTGCCTTTGCCCAAGCTGCCCTCTTCGCCGCTTCTTCCTCCGATGCCGGCGACACTGCTCGCGCCGCCTTGAGGGTCGCAGCAGCTTCATGTTCCTCCATTGCTCTCTTCCCCACCGCTTTCTTCGCTTCCTCTGCCTCCTCCGCTGCTCCCTTATCAGCTGCTGACTTCACCCATGCTGCCCTCTCCGCCGCTTCTTCTGATGCTTGCAATTCTGCTGCCTTCTCGGCTGCCTTCTTCGCCACTGTCGCCTCCGCCGCTGCTTTCAATGCCACTACCTTCGACGCGAGTGCCTTCGACGCTTCCGAGTTCGGCTTCACCGCAGATTTCTTCGCCGCAGCTGCCTCCGCCGCTTTTGCCTCGGCCTCCGCCGTCCCGATGTGACGACGCTCATCGAACGCCTCACGGCCCTGCCTGAGCTTGGTCACGTACAGAATGATGCTTTTCTCGTCGATCTTGCCGTCCGACACAAAGTCACTCTCGTCGAGCAGCTGCGGAACCCCCATGAGCTTCTCGGCAGCGCTGAAGGCCCTCGTCAGCCTCTCGGCGGGCGCCAGACGCTGGGACCCCTCGAAGTCGAGGGCCGTTGGCGCCGAGTCATGCACAAGCGCGCAGAAGGCGCGCCCATCGGAAAAGCCCCTTTGCCAGCCACCATCGAGGACGATGCCGTACGATTTGACCTTTTCTTGGACCCATTCCAGCAACTCGTTGATGCCAGCTTTCTTGACCTCGAATGCGAGAATGAGCGTCCACGTGAGGCCTAGTACGAGCTTGCGGGAACCGCCGGCGAGGTCCTCGGCGCCGATATTGACGAGCTTGATGGACTTGATCTTTAGCTGCTCGAGAAAGAGGTTCAAGTTCTCGAGCCGTTGGAACGTCGTCTTGGGCGCTTTGACGTAGCGGCCGCACGTGGATTCGGAGAGGATCTCAAGCAACACGATGGGGAGCACCCCGGGCTTGATGTCTTCGCAAAGGTCGGTGATGCTGAGCTGGCGCTCCGACAACCACGAGTTCCACCAGCGAGTGAAGGTCTGAAGAGCACCGGCGAGATTCGGTCGAGATTCGAAGACGGACTGCTGTGTGAGGATCGGCTCTACAAACAGATCCAGGGACAGCAATGGCAGCCGACAGCTACTGACAGCAATGGCAGCCGCAGCCGACAGCAATGGCAACCGACGGCAATGGCAGCCGACGGCTTTTCGTGCGAGTCCCTCGGAGGACAGAGCGGCTCACCTTGAGTTGCTGTGAGTCCAGGTCTTGGCCGAGCGACCGGCGCTTCGGTGTGGCCCACACAGCCTCTCCATCGGTGTCGCCCAGGTCCTGGGGACTGGCGTCCAGCGCCCGAGACGATTGGGCCACTTCTGGTGCCAAGTTCTTCTTGGAACCTGTGTCTGTGGCTGCCTTGGTATTCTTGAGCTTCTCGCGCATGGCCTTGTTCTGTGCGGCGATGCGCGCCTCTTCCTCCTCCTTCTTCTTTCTCTTCGCCTCGGCGACCTCAAGCCGCTTCGCCGCTAGGGTCGCCTCGGCCTCCTCCTCCTTCTCCTTCTCCTTTCTCTTCGCCTCGGCCAGCTCATGCTGCTTCGCCTCGGACGCGGTCTTCGTCTGAGCCGCTGCCTGGGCAAACGTGCCGGCATTCATCGTCACGCCGAGCTTGCGCATGGTCTCCTTGATGGACTCTCCTCTCGCCATCGCCCCGTCGAGCACCTTTATAGTCTCATCCAATTGCTTGGACTCCTCAGGAAGGACAACGACACGTTTCATGTCTGGGGCGCCGCGAGTACGCCGCGAGGTTCTCCGTAGCGTGTCTCTGCACCTCTTGCCCCGCTTCAACTCTCCCAGCTCTCCCCAGGTTTCGAGAACTTCCTGCTTTCAGGCTGACCTCTCTGTTACAAGATTCCCTTGTTGCATGCATGGCCGAAAAGGTGCCAATCGAGGGGCATAGAGAATCTCGAGCCAAGAGGTTATCTAAGCAGAAGTCTCAAGAAGAACTCTGAAAAGGTGGCGGTGGCGTCGCTGGGCGGTCCGCCAGACTTACGCTAGACTCTCTTACAAAAACAGCTATAGTTTTCGATGGGCTTTCTCCACCATACACGATCAAATTTAATGCGAACACGGAGTCGAGCCTATGCATTGGGTACTCCACGGGAGCACTCAGAGAGCAGTTCACAGTACACCAGAGACGGCGGACGCGATGCGTGCTCCAGCACACGAGGATACAGGCAGAAGGCACGGGGCGTCACCGGACGCTTCTCGAGGACGCTTCATCGCTGCCAGGGCTCCATCCGGAGCAGCACGAGCCCCCAGTGTCGCTCAAGGAGGCACTCAAGGGCCACCTGCTTTCGCATCTCTCCTGCCGGCTCGATCTCCCCTGCGAGCTCCTCTGCTTTCACGATGAGATCCTCGATGGTGCCTTCCAGCAGTGTTCCACGACGCAAGGCACTCGCGAGGTCGATCATGTCGGACTCCTCGATCGCGACGGTCTCGAGCAGGGCTCGGAGGGCCACGAGCTGCGACTCCTCGATCGAAACGTAGCCGTTCGCCCACGTCGATCGCAGGACAAAGCCGCCCTCGCCCTGGGCATCTGAGTGTGAACGAGCATCTGAGTGTGAACGAGCATTGCCGTTGCCAGAGCTAGGGCGTGAGGTGCCGAGGGTGATGGCGCTACCATGCTGCCGCGTGGCGTCGAAGGCGTCGCTGCCATCTTGCAGGTGGCGCACGTGGCGCTCGGCGTGTACACGCTGCGGTGACGAGCAAGGCCGCGGCGGCGAGGGGACTGCCTCGTGGGCCACCGGCAATGCGAGCGGCGGTCGAGCGCTAAAGGGGCGCGAGTTCTCGCGTTGAGCTTGCTTGAGTGCCTCGCACCGCTTCGTCTCGAGCGACTTCTCCTCTGCGACGTGCCAACTGACGTCACTGCCTCGCCGCCAGTAGTGCCCAAGCTCGAGCTTCAGATCGCGAAGATTCTGTTCCGCGAGCTTTGCCGCGCGAGTTGCCACAGCGCTCGTTACGGCCGCTGCCTTGGCAGCCAGGATTGTCTCCTCTGCAATCAAGGTGAACCCTTTCACAGACCTTTGCTTGGCAAGCGCATGCTCATGCGCTGCCACGCGCTGGCCTGGAGAGAGAACAGCATCCTTACATCTCCATGAGGCCGCCGAGGCCTCCTGCTGGCAGGACCGTGATAAGGCCAGGGCTTCCGCCGCAAGCTGAGCGAGCGAGGCTGCCTTTGATGCCGCCGCCGCTGCCCGGTTGGCCTTCAGCGCGAGCGATTCAAGAGCAGAGATTGCCTTGGGGTGAAGGCGCGGCGTACCGCTGTCACTCTCACTCGATTTGTGGCATCGGCTTCCCTTTGCGGCTTGCTGCGCCCTTGGTGACCATGACGGCACTGTTGAGGACGCTGATCGAGGGCGTAGAGTCATACGAGCGGAGACAGAGCACTTGAAGAGCTGCGTTTTCAGCACGCACCTTTAGTTCAGCATGCGCAGGTGGCGCATTGCGAAGAACAAGGAACGGATTGGGACCACGGACGGTTCGACGCAAAAATTCGTCGAATTGGAGATCTGCAGCGAAAATTGCATGCGTGGCGAAGTTCAGATAGGTTGACGAGTCGAGGTCTTAGTTTTCGAGTTATGAACATTGGCTGTGAATGAGAGCACCTGTGAGGACCCGCCATCTTCAGAGCGGCGCGAGAGATGAGCGAGCTGGAGCGGGCGCTTGCCCTGCTGACTGCAATTGATGCAAAGGTCTCGTCCATTGCCGCTGCTCTGCCCGCGGATGACGAACTTAGCTCCCTCCGCCACGGCGGTCCCGCGCGACGCTCTGACGCGGCGGAATCGGAGGAGGCGGCTGCGGCTGCAGAGCAAGCGAGTGAGGAGGCGGATCTCAAGGCGAGCCTCTCGAAACTGCAGGCGCTCGGCACTCGCATAATGACCCGTGGCACAAGTGAGGAGGCGTACCGCGATGACGAGTACGCGGAGGACGGGGATGGTCAGCTTACGGGCTACTTGCGCCAGCTCGAGACGCTACGTGCGCGGGCATCCAGCGCGTTCATGGCCGACAGGGCGGAGCCAGCCGACGAGGCACCTTCGGAGCTTAGCGCGCTGATGCAACGTCTGTATGCGCTGGACTCGCGCCTGGAGAAGGTCACGCGCACGACCGCTCCCGCCCTGACGATGGGGGAGGAGTTGGAAGACACCCTCCGCCAGCTCGAGGTGCTCGGTGCGCGGGCATCCAGCGCGCTCGCGGCCGTCAGGGCGGAGCCGCCCGAGGCCCCCTCGGAGCCTGGCGAGAGCATGCGGCAGCTGTGGGCGCTACACTCGCGCCTCGAGAACAGCACGCGAACGAGCGCTCCCGCCCTGACGATGGGGGAGGACAGCATGGGGGAGGACAAGGGGGGAACGCAGGGAGAAGCGGAGGGGGATCGTGCCCTCCGAGCATGCTTGGAGCGGCTCTCGGTGCTCGACGAGCGCCTCGGTGCCATCGCCAGCGTGGCCGCGTCACAGATCTCAGTGCCCGGGTCCTCCCTTTCTCCAGTGGGGAATCTGCCCCCCGAGGACCGACCGTTGCGCTCGAAACCCTCCCCGACCGCCTTGGGCGCCGAGGACGCGAACGTGGACGATGATCTCACCTACTTTGAGACGGAGGACGAGGCGCACTTGCCTTCTCATACGGAGGCCCACGAGGAGCTCGCTGCCCACGGGACGGCGTCAGAGGCGCGGGCCGCCAAGGCCAGAGGCGCAATGACCGCCGAGCCCATCGGCCCCGACCTCGGCTCGTACGGCGCCGCCAAGTGGCGCGGCGGCGTCCTCGGCGCCAACGGCCACATCTACTTCGTGCCGTGCTGCGCCAATCGCATCCTGCGCCTCGACCCGGCCACTAACGCCGCCGAGCCCGTCGGCCCCGACCTCGGCGCGTACGGCGACGCGTACAAGTGGGATGGCGGCGTGCTCGGCGCCAACGGCCACATCTACTTCGTGCCGTGCGACGCCAAGCGCATCCTGCGCTTCGACCCGGCCACTAACGCCGCCGAGCCCGTCGGCCCCGACCTCGGCGCGTACAACGGCGTCTCCAAGTGGTGCGGCGGCGTGCTCGGCGCCAACGGCCACATCTACTTCGTGCCGTACGACGCCAACCGCATAGTGCGCGTCGACCCGGCCACCGACGTCGCCGTGCCCGTCGGCCCCGACCTAGGCGCGTACGGCGCCGCCAAGTGGCGCGGCGGCGTGCTCGGCGCCGACGGCCGCATCTACTTCGTGCCGTGCTGCGCCAAGCGCATCCTGCGCCTCGACCCGGCCACTAACGCCGCCGAGCCCGTCGGCCCCGACCTCGGCGCGTACGGCGACTACAAGTGGTGCGGCGGTGTGCTCGGCGCTGACGGCCACATCTACTTCGTGCCGTGCTACGCCAAGCGCATCCTGCGCTTCGACCCGGCCACTAACGCCGCCGAGCCCGTCGGCCCCGACCTCGGCGCGTACGGCGACGCCAAGTGGTCCAGCGGCG
>Ga0210248_100809_pt1 | contig 26612 bp, 22 predicted proteins | sample ChrtobMetP3_32mM_FD_155493 | JGI IMG/M metagenome (GOLD analysis project Ga0210248, IMG submission 155493) | Chrysochromulina tobin associated microbial communities from unialgal haptophyte culture, Seattle, Washington, United States - P3_32mM | ecosystem: Host-associated > Algae > Haptophytes >...
TGGCCACTTCGTACGCGCACGCCAGCATCGACTCTGGATGAGCACCCGACCGTTCGTAGTTGGGGACCTTGTCGTAGGCCGCCAGAAAGTCAATCGTTCCGCCGCCCACGTCGACCACGAGATTCCAGACGCAGCTCGCGCAGCGCGCGTTCGATCTCGATCATGTTCATGACTGGGTGCTCTCGGAGGATTGGGTGGCGGTGGCGACGTGGTCAAACAGATCGCCATATTTATCGGCGCTGCGGATGAGCGCGTGCTGCTGGGTCAGCGTTGAAGGCGACGCCAACGGTGTTGGTGAGTCAGCGTCCAAGGCAGCCAAGGCATCGGCCACCAGCCGCTCGGTCAGCGCCTTGACGTGGCCGTAGATGTGCACCCCTTGCTCCATGGCGGCGGCACAGGCCGCGTCGATGATCCTGTGCGGGTAGCGCCGCGCCAGGTTGACGATGCCCCAGAGCGTGCGCTGGCCCACGCGGCCCTTGATGGCAAACAGCATCTCGCACAGCCGGGCCGCCTGAGGGCCGATGGCTCGGGCCTGGCTGAGGATGAAGCGGGTCTCGCGCGAGGGGTTGAACACCCGCTCTGCCAATGGCAGCACCACGGTGCCGGGGCGCTCCACCCGGGTGTGGGTGCGCAGCAAGGCCTGGGTGCGCAGATCTGGGGACTTTTCCTCTGAAGTGCAGTTGTCCAAAAAAAGCCAGTGTTTCCTAACCCGTTGAGTGAGCCTTCACCTGGGTGGAGCACTACAACCCTGCGGTACGGCGATGGGCTGCACCGAAGATCCTGCTGAACTGCTCCACGCCGGCAACGTCTTCTGGAGAACTGTCCTCTCGCCTCGGAGCTTGCCCAAATTTTGGGTCCAGGTTTGCTGGTGATTGTGTGTCGGCCGTCATTGCATGCATCGTTACTGCCTGATTGAATGGGGCGAGGTTGAGTCCCATCTCACCATCCCTCCGAGCCAATGCGTTTCTAAAATGGAACCCCATTCGCATGAGATGCAGGATTTCTGAATGGAGACCGGCGACGTTGATGTTGTTCAGGTACTCCATCATTCCGTCGCCGTCGGGATAGATGGTCAGTCGAGTTCGCAGTGGTGGAACAGACTCGGCAGTGTTCTTGCGTCTGGGCATCTGAAAATCCCAACTGCTTATCGCGCAGCAGTTGTCTGTTCGCGCATGAACTCCGACACAACGTGAAAGCCGCGCACATTTGAGAAAGTGGAGTCAGCGCCGTTGCGCAAGCGTCGACGCAGAGCGGGATAGTGCTCACACAGGAAATCATAGAAAACGGCACCACCACCACCGCAGATCAGAATGTTCTGAAAATCCTCCAAAGCTCCGACCGTGTTGAGCATTGCCTCGTATCCACGGCGCAGTACCTCTGTGATCACCCCTTTGTAGTTCGCCATTTCAAATTCCTCGCCCGCGATGAGAACCGATTCACTGCCATCGCGAATGGCCGTGTCGATTGCTTGAACAACGCCGAACTGACTCTGAAGGTTGGGGTTGATTGCCTTCGCCACGGCGGTCGAACAGGCAAGCATCGATTCAGGGTGTGCGCCAGAGCGAACGTAGTTAGGGGCCTTGTCAAACGCAACAAGAAAGTCGATGGTTCCGCCACCCACGTCTATCACAAGATTCCACCCACTTGTGTCAAAGTCTGAGTTCACTAGACCATAGTAGTAGAGGGATCCCAAAGGCTGGACGATGACACTCGCATCCATGACGGTGACATGCCGAAGACCGACGTTCGGGTCGGGGCTGAAAATCGCGTGGCGACCCCGTACTACGTCTATGAGACGCGCACGGTACGTATCGAAGTTGTTGAGAGGAAGCCCAACCGTGAGATGTTCGATCTCCATTTCCTTGGGATTTCCTTCGTCCTCCAACATGTAGTGCAAGGCGCCGTGAACGAGCGCAAGGTAGGACGGTGAAGTGCAATAGTCCGCCATGACATGTCGTGGCTGAATCCCACGCAGATGCATCGTCACACCAAGGCCGGCGAAGTGTTGAACGCCATCCACATCGGTGATGCAGCCATCAGCGCCCAAGGTTCCAGGAGCGTGTAAGAACGAGGCGCCTGGCTGGAGCTGCCCAGTGATCGAAGGAAAGAGTCCCGCCCGGATGATGTTCTGTCCTTGAACACGCTTGCGCTCACATGTGAACTTGGTGTTTGCGTACCCTACGTCGATGGCTCTTGCAGGTACGGTGATCATTTGCGCTTCGCGCTTCATAGGTTTCTCCACATTGATTCAAAGCACGAACATGTGCTGGAACCGAAGTCTGTATGCGGATCTGCAAGGCTGCAAGCGTTGGCGACCAGCTCGTAGACACTGTTGGCACGCGACGGATCCGGTCTAGCTGTGAAGGCCGGGTTCCTGCGCAGGGAGTATTGAATGATTTCGACGTCGAGCCTGACACCAGTGGCCTGGATGCGACCGCGAACGGCCAGGACAGCCTCAACGTGTTCATGATCCCGATGTGCAGAGGGCGCTAGCGGCCTGAACTGGCCACTTGAGGCCATCGAGCCGGTCTGAGCATCTGGTCCGTTTGGATGTCGGTCACTAGTGGCCCCCCAGGAGAACGAGAGTTGTTCACATTCCTCGGTTTGTCGAGCGGTCGAATTTTCCGGGAGGGTCGCGAGTTCGCGGTTGTATGCCACCTTTTTTGTCTGCACCCACCCAATCGAACCTGCTGGAGGGTTGCACCGCAGTCTCAGCATTTCGTCATCTGCAGCAACGCTGCGGTGAGCGTCCAAGTAATGATGTCCATCAACTTATTCGGCTGTATGACCTAGGTCCTGCAGGAGTTTGGACGCTTGTCGCTGGCCGATGAACTGACAGGTTGAGCATCACGGTCGAGCCGCTGTCGCTTTTTAGCGACGCATGGCTTAGTCGAATTTCTGAATGGAGAGAAGAGGCAGAGAGATACACAAATCATTGATTCTTAAGTAAGAAATGTGTGCTTTCGGGTGCGAGATTTGAGATCTGAAGAATTTTTCTTGGCGATGGATAACCCGGAACTGGCGAGAGCTGCGGTCTCATAAACTTCGCAACTGGCCTGCATTGCGCGACATCCACAAAAAAACCAACTACTATCCGTCTCGCTGTACCTTGTACTTCGGACATCCTGATTAATCCCTGTGATGTCATGCTCCTAGCGAGCAAAACTTTGAAAGACGTTCCTTCGTAGACGTCAATGTGAAGGCAACCCTCCCTGCTTGGGGAGGTTGCCTCGGACGCTTCGTTTTCTGAGCGTCGTACCAGCAGGTCACCAAGACCTGGCAACTGAGTTCGCCCCGTGGCTCAGGCAGGACAACCCCGCACAGGGTTGCTCCGTGCAATTCCAACAAGTCTCCTTCGGGGGATCCATTCAACGCTCTGAGCTACGGAGCATGAATGTGCGCGCGAGCGCACCTTTCAACTTACGTTTTGACTTTGCTCTGACGCCAGCCCTCGGGCGCGGTGTCACAAAACCTCCTCGCCCGGCAACTGCGCCGGGAGCCTTCCGGGCTTGAAATTGAGAAGTTTGGACAAGACAGCGAAGGACAACGCCGCATAAAAGTCATGCGGTGAAGTGAGTTCACCTGGGTAGTGACGAACTACCTCGATCTGGCCAATCACATACGGCCCTGTCCGAAAAAGACAGTACCCCCCCGACCGCCATTTCCGCGCCGGGGTGCCCGTCAACCAATGACGGTGGTCGCGCAGCTGCCCCACTGCGCCGACAGGACAGCTTGCTAAAGAAGCCGGGATTTCAAGACTTTGAGTGGCCTGTCCGAGGCGATGTATCGGGCAATCAGTAGCAAAGCCGAACTGTCAGAGCGATCTGGCATGTAGTCCCTCGTTCGTAGGGCTTCATCTGCAGGCATGGTGCCTGCAGATCAAGCCCCTCATCTTGAGGTTTGAAACCTTTTAGAAAGCAAATATGAAGAAAGCCTCCAATCGTCCAATGGGTCTGACCCGGATCAATCACGCAGTACATGCTCATGTCGGCGTAACGGGAAAGTCCTGTAAGAACAAGCGTGCTTTGACTCGCGCTGATACCCTGGCCACGGGGGGGCCTGGTAGCTATGTGGTCTTGATCAAAGAAGCGAAGGAAAAATTTCCCACCGACCCTTTCAAGCAAACGACTTACGTGTTGGGAAATGGTGATCTTCAGGCGCACACTGGACGCCGCCGTTCGGTGTCAGAAGCGACGCGAACTAGCTTCGGCAAGACCCTGATGCTCGCGATCGCTGATTTGAAGAAGCTGCGTATGCCGATTCAGCAGATTGATCAAATCGGACGAAAGCAAGCCGTCGCGCTGGTGGCGTATTGGGCGCTTGAGAAGGGTCAGTCTGCCGCGACGCTGACCACGAAGCTGAGCCAACTCCGCAAGTTTTGCGTGCTGATCGGTAAACCTGATGCCATCCCGATGCGGGAGGATTTGTATGCGCTGCTGGAAGCTGTAGGCGTTGACCGCTCTGCGCTGACTCGCGAGCAGGTCACGCCAGGAAGCAAGAACTGGAGCTCGGTGTCTGTTGATCCCAAATCGATCATTGCGCAGATCGCAATCGAACACCCGCATGAGGCCCTGTTGCTCGAACTGATGTTGTACTGGGGATTGCGCGTATCCGAGGCGCTGAGCTTGCGCCCGCAGGACTCCGATATCGGTAGCGAGTTGGAGGTGACCCGAGGGACAAAAGGCGGTCGCGCGCGGATGGTTCCTTACATGACTGATCCCTCGATTGCAACGTTGCAGCGTGACCTCCTGGATCGTTGCCTCGGCTGGTCCAAGGCATTCCCAAAGCTGGGTATGGGCTACCGGAATCTGACGATGGAGGCTGCCCGCAAGAAGTTCTACAACACCATGGAAAAGCTGGGCATTACTTTGGAAGGACTGGGTGTGACGCCCCATGGTTTGCGCCATGAGTTTGCTGCCAACTTGTTCAATGACATCACCGGGCACCGCCCGCCCGCTGAGGGCAATGAACCGCCAGACTGGTTCAAGGCAAACCGCCAGCTGGTGGAGGATGCTTACAAGCGTGTCTCGCGGGCACTGGGTCACACCCGGCCCGACATTTCGTCCGCTTACTTGGGTTCGGTCACGAAGATGAGCAAGCTCCAGAAAGAGCGTGTTGAGCGTTGGGTGCAGTTGGTAGAGAAAACGCCGGGCGTGGCGCAAGCGCTGATGCGCGCCGGCGTGGAGCGCGCATGGCTGACGGGTCGTGCTGCCAAGGGTCTCGATATTCACCCCGAGGAACAGGTGCATTTGACCGTCCAGATCAAGCCGGACTTTGATCGCGTCGAGCTCGGTGTCTCCATGGGTGTTCTTGATTTGTTGTTGAGCGGGCGCGTTTTGCTCGTCTTGCTTCACGGTGAAAACCAACCTGATGGCGGTGCTGAGGTTTTCTTCAAAGCGTAGCCGAAGAGTCGTTCGCGCCCATGTGTGGAAACATGGGCGTGGACGCGGTTTGCGGATTGACTGCGCGCCCATCGGTCGGTCACAGAACGGGCCAGAAGAAGGTCAATACTTTTGCTTGTTACCAGCGCAGACACCAAATGTTCGCTCTTGCACAACCTCTTTGCATCGGGAAGCCACATCGACCCCTCATTCAGTCCGCAAGGGGTCGATAACGAGGGGGTTTCCCTGCGATAGCAGGGGGACCGTGATCAATGAATGGCATTAACGTTGAGGCGTCGGCATCGTGTTTGAGCACGCTGTGCCTGCTTCCAAGGGCCTTGGCTCTTTAAATCCCCAACTGAAACTGGAACAGATTAAATGCAAGACGATCCTCCCAAGAACCCCAGGCAACAAAAGGCTTTTCGCAGGCTGAACGTTGCGAGTCCAAGTGCCTCTTTCCATGAGGTTCTGGTCGTAGCCCGGTCAAGAAACCTTGAGGCAATATGTAAAAACTTTATAGAGAGGTTGGCGAAGACGAACCCTTATGATGCATTGTTATGCAATCTGATGTTTGTCTCTGGTCTTCAGCTTTCAGAGGCACTGGCTTTCAAGCCACACGATTCGATTCGGCATGACGGATTGCATATTTCAAAGGGAACAATGGATGGACGGACACGTTTTATCCCCAATGCAAAGTCGCCACACTTGGCGCAACGGCAGCGCCTCGTGTACGAATGTTGGTTGCGCCAGACAACGAACAGCACTCAGCGCAACCTGTTCCTCGAAGGCTTGTCGATAGAGCGGAGAGCTTGTCGGTTCCAACGTGTGCTGGCCTTCCATCGTCAATTGAGTGGATTGAGCATCACAGATCACCATTTGCGCATTGCTTATGCACGCATGATGTTCGAGGACTGCATGGGGTACTCTCACCCTACTAAGGGTAGCTACTCGCTTGCATCAACGGAAGAGCATTGTTTGCTGGTGAAGGCGTCCATCCAACTGGTGATGCGAGCGATGGGTCACTAGGCGATGCACATATCCGTTCCTGTTTGCGAGCCCTTCCCAAAGTTATTGAGTCGATGAACTCACGATTCTGGGCAGTGTTCACGTTGACGCGAGCTTCCTTTGAAGACTTCCCAGAACTTCAAAATTCGGACGTGATGTACGCAGGGCCAGCTTCCCGAGTGGCAGTGGAAACAAAAATCACTCGGGCCATGATCCTCAACTTTCTCACAGATAGAAGAAGTCACATCCGGGAACTCTCAATGCAGTTCCAGCCCGCTGTGACTAAAGCTGTATGCAAAAGATCAATTGAAGCGGCTGGCCCACCTCCGCCCGGAAGGAGAGAAATCTTCTTGGCCCATCGTGCAGCCCGTAGAGTCAGGGCTTCTGCTTGAACTCCTCAGGTGAGCATGGAACGATCGACCAAGTCAAATACAGGTTCGGACCGTCAGCTGTCGGACCAATCAGCCCTGTGCCAAGGTTGAGGGCCTCAGTCGCTCTGGCTTATCAATGCCAACGCATCGCGCTTGCCCATTGCGAGCCTGTCAAGAATCTGAGGCACCCGAGAGGCCCTGGGAACAGCACCGCCTGTCTCCCATTTCCAGATGGACAAACCGGAGACGCCCAGCAGTTGGGCCATTTGTTCCTGGGTGAAGCCAAGTCGGGCGCGTTGGGCTTTCAGACGCTCCGCAGTGAACGTCACTTTACGGCCTGGCTTTCCTCGGGGTGTATCGGGTGTGGGTTTGGCCGTCGGCGAAGGTTTGGCCATGGAGCCAGAGGAGGAGGGCGCCGCCCGTATCTTCTCCAGCCGGTTCAAACTCGACTGAAGGGACTTGACCTCCTTCTTCAATGCCGAAAGGTCGGCTCGCTGTGTCGCGCCGAGCTTACGCAGCAACGTGATTTCTTCGCGCAGTTCCTTGCGGGCCACACGGGCGATCTCTTTTTTGAGGGTTTCGGCAAAGGTGGTCATACATACATAATACGACAGAGCCCGCGAGGCATCCCATACTTGTATGAAAGCCGGCGTATTTTTCTGGCGCGCGAGTCGGTATCGATAATGGGTGTTTTCAACACCAATTCGTTTGGGCGCCCTGAATCTGCACCTTGGTCGTATCTGCGTTGTGTGCCGCTATCGATCGACTCGACTTAGGTCCGAGCGGCAGCGTTGGCCCGAGCCTGAATCTGGGCGCAGGCCTGCATCAGTTGATCGAAGGGCAGGGCATCACCCACCATGACCTCGTCCTCCAGCATCTTGGCGTAGTCAGCGGCCAGCGCGTCTCGTGCGGCCCCCTCGGGCACGATCCGCAACGCGCCCAGGACGGCGAAGGTGTAGTTGATGGTCTTGTTGTCGGCGGCCTTCTCGCTGAAGAACCAGGACTTGTGTTCCGCTACCTCCCGGGCCACGGCGCGATCAGCAATGACAGCATCAAAGTGTTCACTGCGCATGATGGCCGCCAGGTCGTGCCAATGGCGCGCGTACCGCTCACCCCGGATGCGTCCCTGCGCGCAGTAGACGTGTGTCGCTGTGGCCTTCTCCCAGAAGGTCCGCGCCACACCCATCACCTGCGGCAATGCCTGGGGGAAGGACACGCCATCGACATGACCGGCCATGTCGCAGGTAACGGGCAGCACGCCGTGCGGCTCTCCGGTGGCCCTGCCACCAAACTCCAGCGTGATGACGGGTGAGACATACCCAGTGCCCTGCTTGATCGCTGGGTAGTGCAGCAGGAGTGTGTCGTGCTCCGCGCCTGCGATTTCCAGCGTTGCCCCAAGTCGCTCGCGCTCAAGCGCTGCCTGCAGATGGGGCTGTACGGTCGATCCGATCCAGTCGGGGAGCCGATCCCTGACGGCCTTGCTCCATTTGCTGGCCTGGCTGCGGCTGGCGGGGAGAAAGTACTCTTCACCGGTGAGATCCGGGATCAGTTTGCGGATGTCGTAGGTGAGGTCGATGTCCTCGGAGAACCGCTCGATGATGTTGTACGCCTTGGACAGCGATGTGCCACCCTTGAAGGTGAGGTCGGATGCAAAAGGCGATTCAAACAAGGTGCCGAGCGTCCAGACAACCCAGAGATCCTTTTCCAGCAGATGGGAAGGCCGGCCCGTCTTCGCCCGGGCCTGTTCCAGAACCTCGTTCTGGTCGTCCCTGCTCAAGGCGAAGTAGTGCTCAGCCACGCAGCGTCTCTTCGCCGATGGCCCTGGCCATCCAGGAGGGCAACGCCGCTCGGGCCGACGCCAGTGCTTGCCACTCGGCGGGCGGCAGCGTGCGATGCAGGGTGCTCAGCGATTCGCTCACGTTGGAGGGTCCCATCCAGGCCAGGGCGCGCACGGCGGAGCCGGCCGGACCTGGGCCGAGCGCCAGCATCCAGCGTGGTGCGTGTTTCACCATGACCTCGGAGCGACCGAGCTTGAGATGGCGGGTGCGCCCCGAGGTCAGGTACACCTCGCGAATCGGTACCTGTTGCGTCAGTCCCAGGGCATTGGCCGCATTGGCTCCGTGAGGCGAGACTACCTCGCCATGTTGGGCCGCCAGGGCTTGGACCACTTTTTCAGGTGAGGGCGCACGCGTTCCGAACCGGTTGGACACAGGCATGACGTACGTGCCCCGCGCCACACGCAACAGCTTGCCCTCTTTGGTGAGGCGAGACAAAGCCTGGTCGACCGCATCGCGGCTTCCCATGTGCAGAAATTCCTTGGGCGACAACACGCCTCCCTCGGGCAAGGACTTTGCGTGAAGCAGGATGAACTCAGGGAGCGTAACCATAGTGAAACCAGTTTATCAGAAATGTATTGCAGTTTCTGACATCAAGAATATCGTTCGTTGTCCTGAAAGTTGCTTGCTTTTCGGTAGGCCGTGCGGCGACGGGGGGTGATTAGGATGCTAGCCAACCCACCCTTGGCGGCCTTGGTCGGGCTGCGCAGCCGCCGAGTGCCAGCCCAATCACTGCGGCAGAGACCTGCTCATCAAGCGCCTCCGACAAAAATTCCCTCGCCCACGATGGAGATGATGTTCACGGCTTCGTTGCCGCAATGGCTGCGAGCAAGTGTCTGATCGGGCAATGGGATACTTTGGCAATATTCGCAGCCCAAGGTTGGACCCAATCGAAATTGCGCCCATGACACCTGTTGAAGGATTGAGCCCGTGAGTGGACCGCTGTGAACCACGCCACCCTCGTCACGCTCCGGGACCGCCACCCCGCCTGGAGGTTGCTGGCCTCGCCGCATGCGCCGCTGGTTGCCAACTTCCTGCACCGGGTCTTCGTGGCGCCGAACGAGCGCGTCATCAGCGAGGCCGACCTGGCCGAGGCACTGGAGGACGAACTTTTTGTCTTGCGGGAGCAACTCGGATCTGAGGCCTACCCCAAAGGTGCTGTGGAATACCTCAACGACTGGGCCGCTTCTGACAAGGGCTGGTTGCGAAAGTTCTACAAGCCCGGTACCGACGAGGCGCAATTCGACCTGACACCGGCCACCGAGAAAGCCATTGCATGGTTGGCGTCGCTCACCGAACGGGCGTTCGTGGGAACCGAGTCACGCCTGCTGACGCTGTTCGCGCTGCTCGAGCAGATCAGCGCTGGCACTGAGATTGATCCGATCAAACGAGTCGACGATTTGCGCAAGAAGCGTGAAGAGCTCGATTTGGAGATCGCCCGCGTTCTGGCCGGCGATGCGCCTGTGCTGGACGACACAGCGGTCAAGGACCGCTTCCAGCAGTTTCAACAGCTCGCCCGAGAACTGCTGTCCGATTTCCGCGAGGTGGAGCACAACTTTCGCCTGCTCGATCGCAAGGTGCGCGAGAAGATTGCTCTCTGGGAAGGCTCCAAAGGAGCGCTGCTCGACGAGATCATGGGCGAGCGCGATGCGATTGGCGACTCGGACCAAGGCCGCAGTTTCCGCGCCTTCTGGGACTTTCTCATGTCCAGCAGCCGTCAGGAGGAACTCTCAGCGCGGTTGGATCAGATACTGGCGCTACCCGTGGTGGCTGCATTGAAGCCCGAGCCGCGCACCCGCCGCGTGCATCACGACTGGCTTGAAGCCGGCGAACACACGCAGCGCACCGTGGCTCAGTTGTCGCAACAGCTGCGCCGCTTTCTGGACGACCGGGCCTTTCTGGAGAATCGGCGCATCCTCGACTTGCTGCACGGCATTGAGAGCAAGGCGCTGGCCCTGCGGACTGCTCCCCCCACCGTTGGCTTGATGACGATCGATGCGATGGGGGCAGACGTTGAGCTTCCACTGGAGCGACCCATGTTCACGCTGAGTGTGAAGCCGCGTCTCGCTGATCTCGCGCTGGAGGTGGACCCAGCAGAAGACGACATCAACACCGCTCGATTGTTCGACCAGATCGTTGTGGACAAGGCGCGCCTGCGTGCAACGGTCCAGCATGCGCTTCGAGTGCGGGCGCAGATCACGTTGCGTGAGTTGATCAACGACGAGCCACTACAACAAGGGCTGGCTGAATTGGTGGCCTATCTGGAGCTGGCCCACGACGGTGACGTCGTTGGCGGTGGCTCAGCATCAGTGGATGGCGTGCGTGCTGTTGTTGACGAAACTGTTGAAGAGCCCATCCGGTGGATGGCGAGCAATCCAATGGGTGAGCCGGTGACGCGCGAGGCGCGTCTGCCCCGTGTGATCTTCACGCGATGACGTCCGTCGTCGTGGTTTGGAAGGGAGAAGAACATGACTGAATCGCTGCACGAGAGCCCGCCGGAGGGTGCTCCACTGGCCACTTTGCCGGCGGTGCCCGAGTTGACGCAACTGATGGTGCACCTGCTCAAGGGCGTGCTCTACCGTGAGGATGATGAGCGGTTGTGGGCGAGCCTCTTTCGTTTGCAGGCGCGGGTGCGAGAACAAGCAGCGGTGCTGCTGCTCGACCTGGTTCTTGATGAAGCCGAGGGTTACGCGTTTCTCAAGAGTCGCCCCGACCCAGACGAGTCGGAGGGCGTACCTCGGTTGCCCCGGCTCGTCGCGCGGCGCCCCCTGTCCTACCCGGTGAGCTTGATGCTGGCCTTGCTGCGAAAGCGCATGGCAGAGTTCGACGCCGGAGGAGGCGACACCCGCCTGGTTCTATCGCGCGACGAGATGTCCGAGCTGATGCGGGTGTTCTTGCCTGATCGGACGAACGAAGCTCGGCTCATCGATCAAGTGGACGCAACCATCACGAAGGTGGTCGATCTGGGCTTTCTGCGTCGGCTCAAACCCGCAGCCGGCAGCGGGCTGGACAGGGGGAACTACGAAGTGCGGCGCATTCTGAAAGCCTTTGTCGACGCGCAGTGGCTGGCCGACTTCGACGCGCGGTTGGAGGTTTACCGCACGGCGCTGGCCGGCGCTGTCTCTGGCAAGCCCCAGACCGAAAGGGCGGCCGATGCTTGAGTCGCCTTCGCTGTCACTGGATTTTGTGGACGACAACACCCGGGTAGGGTTTCGCTTGCATCAACTGGAGGTGCTCAACTGGGGCACCTTCGACAAGCGGGTCTGGCGATACAACCTCGAAGGCCGCAACGGCCTGCTTACTGGCGATATTGGTTCGGGCAAGTCCACCTTGGTCGATGCCATCACCACGTTGCTGGTGCCTGCGCACCGCGTGGCCTACAACAAGGCTGCAGGAGCGGATGCTCGCGAGCGCAGCCTGCGCTCCTACGTGCTTGGTCACTACAAGAGCGAGCGCAACGAGGTCACCGGTAGCGCCCGACCCGTGGCGCTGCGTGATGCGTCAAGCTATTCGGTCATCCTCGGCGTCTTCCGCAACGAGGGTTACGACCAGGCGGTGACCCTGGCCCAAGTGTTCTGGTTGAAGGATCCTCAAGGCCAACCTGCTCGCTTGTTCGTGGCGACCGAGCGGCCGATGAGCATCGCTGAGGACTTTGCCCACTTCGGCAGCGACATCACCGCATTGCGCAAGAAGCTGCGCGCCTCGGGCTGTGAGTTGTTCGACAGCTTTCCGCCTTACTGCGCCTGGTTCCGTCGTCGCTTCGGTATTGAGCACGAACAGGCATTGGAGTTGTTTCACCAGACGGTCTCGATGAAATCGGTGGGCAACCTCACCGACTTCGTGCGCAGCCACATGCTGGAACCGTTTGATGTGGGCAGCCGCATCGAGGCCTTGATCCGCCACTTTGACGACCTGGACCGCGCCCATCAAGCGGTGCTCAAGACCAAACGACAGGTTGAGCTGCTGACACCCCTGGTCGAGGACGGGCGTCGCCACAGTGCCTTGGTCTCGGAAATCCAGGGCTGGCGCGATGGGCGAGACGCGCTGCACCCGTATTTCGCAGGACTCAAGGTGGAGCTGTTGGATCGGCGGCTGGAGCTGCTTGAAGAGGACGCCTCCCGGTTTGATGTCCAACTCGAACGTTTGGGCGCCCAGCGCGATACCGAGCGATCGGAAATCGCGAAGCTGGAGCGCAACCTGCGCGAGAACGGTGGCAACCGGCTGGAGGAGCTGGCCGCCGACATTCGCCGCTTGGAGCAAGAAAAAGCTCAGCGCCAGCAGAAGGCCGATCGCCACACCACATTGCTGGCTCGCATTGACGAGATATCGCCAACCGACGAGGCAATGTTTCTCGATCAGCAACAAGCCATCGCTTCTCGCGCGGAAGGCTTGCGCGAACGCATCGCAGACTTGGACAACCGCGAGCGCGAGGAGGATTTTGCGTTTCGCAAGGGACGTGAAGAGCACACAGCCTTGTCCGAGGAGATCGACAGCCTTCAGCGGCGCAGGAGCAATATTGATGCTGCCCAGGTTCGCATCCGTGATGCGTTGTGCGCCGCACTCTCGATTGACGAAGGCGACCTGTCTTTCGCGGGTGAATTGATCCAGGTGCGCGAGGATGAGCGCGAGTGGGAGGGTGCCGCGGAGCGGCTGTTGCGAGGCTTCGGCGTCGCGTTGCTGGTGCCGGACGCGCACTACAAGGCTGTTGCGGAATGGGTGGACAGGCAGCACCTGGGCGCGCGCCTGGTGTATTTCCATGTGCGACCGAAGAAGCCTGGACAGGGTGCCAGCCTTCATCCGCAGTCGCTGGTGAGAAAGCTCGTCGTTAAACCCGATTCGCCGCACTACGAGTGGCTGGAGCAGGAACTTCGCAATCGTTTTGATGTGGCCTGTTGCGATTCGGGGGAGCAGTTTCGCCGCGAGACCCGCGCCATCACACGCTCGGGGCAGATCAAGGATCCGTCAGGCCGCCACGAGAAGGACGATCGCAGCCGCATCGACGACCGAAGCCGCTACGTACTGGGCTGGAGCAACGCTGACAAGTTGCGGGCCTTGCGTGACCAGCGCGAGCGCCTGGAAGACAAGCTGGCCACACTGGGCCAGCGCATGGGTGAGATTGGCGATGCACGCTCGGAGCTGAATGGCCGACTGGAGACGCTGGCCCGCCTGGAGGAGTTCTCGCGATTCGCAGACATCGACTGGATGAGCCTGGCGCGACAGATCGCGAACCTCGCAGAGGAGCACGCACGACTTGAGGCTGCGTCGGACACCCTGCAGGAGCTGGGCCGCCAGTTGAAAGAGGTTCAGGTCAGACTGAGCGAAACAGAGACCAAGCATGGCGATGCGTTGGGCAAGCGCGGCGAAGTAAGAGCCAAGCACACGGCGGCCGAAGATTTGCGGAATCTGGCCAGTGCTGTCTGTGATGCCGTGCCGCTCGATGGCCCCCGGGTTGATCGATTGAACGACTGGCGCGTTCAGGCACTCGGCGAGCATCAGCTCTCCGTGGAGTCCTGCGACAACCGCGAGCAGGACATGCGTCGATGGCTGCAGGAGCGCATCGACGCGGAGGACAAGCGCCTGGCACGTTTGACCGAGCGCATCGTGAACGCCATGCGTGGCTTCAAGGAGGAGTTCAAGGCAGAAACGGTCGAGATGGATGTGAGCCTGGCAGCGCTGCTCGAGTACGAACGGATGCTTGATGGTTTGAAGAGCGATGACCTGCCGCGGTTTGAAGCCCGCTTCAAGGAGCTCCTCAACGTCAACACCATCAATGAAATCGCCAACTTCAACGCCCAGCTCGCCCGTGAGCGCGAGACGATCAAGGAGCGTGTTGATCTGATCAATCAATCGCTTCAGGTGATCGACTACAACCCCGGTCGCTTCATCGTGCTGGTGGCCCAGCCCAGTCCTGATGCGGAGATCCGTGACTTCCAGCAGGATCTGCGTGCCTGTACCGAGGGTGCGCTCACGGGCTCATCTGATGAGCAGTATTCGGAGGCCAAGTTCTTGCAGGTCAAAGGCATCATTGACCGATTTCGTGGGCGAGAGGGACTGTCGGATGCCGACCGGCGATGGACCGCCAAGGTGACCGACGTGCGCAACGGATTCTTTTTTTCTGCGAGTGAGCGTTGGCGTGCTGACGGTGTGGAGCACGAACACTATTCCGACTCGGGTGGAAAGTCCGGTGGGCAGAAGGAGAAGCTCGCTTACACCGTGCTGGCCGCAAGCCTGGCCTACCAGTTCGGGCTGGAGTGGGGCGCCGTGCGTTCGCGGTCGTTTCGCTTCGTCGTCATCGATGAGGCGTTTGGGCGCGGCTCGGACGAGTCGGCGCAGTACGGGCTTCGCTTGTTCCAGCAACTCAATCTGCAACTGCTGATCGTCACACCGCTGCAAAAGATCCACATCATCGAACCTTTCGTGGCCAGTGTTGGCTTCGTCCACAACGAAGGAGGGCGGGATTCCAAGTTGCGCTGCCTGTCGATTGAAGAGTATCGCGCGCAGAAAGCGGAAATTCAGGCAGAAAGCCAGATGGCAGGAGACGCTGCGACCAGAGCTGCTGGAGGCGCAGTGACATGAACTGGACGACAACGGAAGACCTTCGCGCCCAGGTTCAACGCTTGTGGAATCGTGGGGACTTGCTGCGATCTTCGGTTTCGAGTTCTGTGATCTGGCCCGTACGTCTGTCGCTGAAGGTGCCCAGCGCAGGCGATCTCTCTGATCGCTTCGAGGCCGTGCGGGACTGGTTGAGTGCCTTCGCCGCCACTCCTCATGTGCGGATTGAGTGGCGAGATTGGAACCATCGGGTACAGGGAGCCCAGCGTCTGCCGTCTGCCGTTTGGATCGACACGCTTCAGTTGGCATTGGCTTTGATCGGAAAAACCAGTCAGGCACAACGCTTCGAGGCGATGTGGCAACGGACCGCGATCGCGCAACCCAGGCTGCTGGATTGGATGTCCCGGCGTCCGCTGCAGGCCCTGGATCTGATCGATCGGTGGGATCGCCTCTTGGCGGTTGTTCATTGGCTGCAGGCTCATCCAAGTCCCGGCGTCTACCTGCGGCAGGTGGACGCGCCAGGTGTGGACAGCAAATTCATCGAGGTCCACCGGGGGGTGTTGACCGAGCTGTTGGACCTGGCGCTACCGCCCGAGATGATTGACAACAGTGCGAGCGGGGCATCACAGTTCGCCCGCCGTTTTGGCTTCCTGGACAAGCCGGTGCGGATTCGTTTCCGATTGCTCGATCCAACCCTGCCCAGCTTGTCGGGTTGCCAGGGGTTGCCGGATATCACGCTGGACGCTTCTAGCTTCGCTGCGCTCGAGCTGCCCGTTGATCACATATTCATCACGGAAAACGAGACCAATTTTCTTGCCTTCCCGCCGGTGGCGAGAGCCATCGTTGTGTTTGGTGCGGGCTACGGCTGGGAACCGTTGGCGCGGGCTGCATGGCTGCACCGAAGCCACTTGTCCTACTGGGGTGACATCGACACCCATGGCTTTGCCATCCTTCATCAGTTGCGTAGCTACTTTCCCCACGCATCGTCTTTCCTGATGGACCGTGAGACGCTGCTCGCACATCGTTTGCAATGGGGCGAGGAGACTGAGCCTGCACGCCACGAGCTGTCGAGCCTGACGGTGGAGGAGGCTGCGGTTTATGACGAACTGCGCTTCGATCGCATCCAACCCAGGTTGAGATTGGAGCAGGAGAGGATCGGATTTGGGTGGTTCTCAGTTCACCTCAGCCGTATGTCCTCGGAGTTGCACAGAACGACGTCACAGTTCTCGTGAGGTTGGTGCTGATCTCGATGACCCGGCCTTCTCAGCCGATTTGGGGTGGCAGGGTGTTGGCCTTGCCGTCCATGGCCCACCGATGAAGCGAGTGGGTTGGCCAGCGATCACCGACAAGAAAATCTGTCCTGGGTCTCTTGACTCCGATGCTTTGTTTGAGATTCTGAAGAGAGGCAGCCGAGTGCGCCTCTGTTCATAAACCAACCAAAGCAATGGACCACCATGAAAATCATTTCCTCCTGCCGCTCGAGCCTGACCACATTGGGCGTCGCAGCTGTGCTGAGCGCATGTGGCGCTGGATCGAACGGTTACCCCTCCTCAGAAGACGTCAAGGCGTGGCACTCCAGGACGGCCAGCAATGGCTACGTCAAGCTGCGCACAGTTGAAATCACGGACCTCGACTGCACAACCCCATCCAGCAAGGAGATGGAGCAACTGACCCGTGCGGCCGCCTTCATGGGCTCAAAGGCTGAAGAGGCGATCAAAGGGGCCGTCAAATGCAGCTACACAGTCAACGCCTCGTTCAGCGGCGTTGACAAGCCGTTTCTCAAGACCGAAGGCTACGAGGTGAATGGTCTCAAGCTCAAGAACCAAGGGTTCATGCGTGTGCCCAAGGGCGACGGCTTCGAGTGGCATGGCAGTACACGTCGGCTTCCAAAGACGGCGGGGTGACCGGGCGCTTTGATGCAAGAGTCGTCCTCGCTTTCCATCCGCAGCCTCGAAGAGCGGCCGGCATCATGGCCGTGCTACAGGCCAGTGATAGTCGTCTTCGAGTTGATCACGCACTGCCGTGACGACCGCATCTGAAGCCGTCTCGCGCCAACTCACGCTCAGGTACGAAGTCGAAGAGAAGCTCGAGATCTGCCTCAGCCCCGCGAGTGAATCGAACCCGAAAGCTCACTCCTGGGTTTTCGCGGTACGGTTGCGCGCTTCATCGAGCTTGCGCTGCAACTGCTCAATCACGGTATCGGCATTGACATACTCGCCGGTGCGGTGGGCTTCATGTCCTGGCGTTCATGTCGCCGAAAACGACATGAATCCGTATACGTGTCGCAAGTTTCAGAAAAGGAGAACTTGTTTCGTTGAAACAGCTTCAGCAGGTGCCGGGTGGTGCGCTCCGGTTTTGTGGACCTTTTTGATGACATGCCTCCTGATTTTTTGTGTCGTCGGTTTGGCGTCACTGCTGTGCGCTGTCGGGTTACTCGGTGTGTTGCAGCAGATTGCCTTGCCGGCTCAGCGGTGGCCAGGTCCCGGCCGTCCCCCGGGTTTCGTACCAGCGGTGCATGGCCGCGTCCTCCACGGCGTATTCCCCTCGTGCCGATTTCCACACCAGCGCCGGCATGCGCTGGCGCAGGGACTCCAGCGCGTTTTGCGCCTGCTGCGGTGTCACCGCCTTGTCGCGCCCGGTCTTCTCGCGGTAGAAGCGCAGCGCTTCGGCGTCATACGGCCTGAAGCGAGGGCCTTGCTCCAGCATGCGCCACAGCACCGCCTGCTCCAGCGGCTTCAGGCCCAGGTAGTCTGATTCCATCTGGCCCTCATCGTCCTGCTGGCGCTGCGCAGCGGCCTGCAGCATGGCGGGCTCAAAGCGGCCTGTCAGCGCCGCCAGCGGGCTGAGCACCTGGCCCAGCGCCTCCATGAAGAACTGCGGCCTGCTGCCAAAGCCTTCAAATGCCGCCTGGAGCGTGGCCTGGTCCACCGGTGCCAACTCCGGGCGCTGCGCTTCGATCAGCTGCACGATGTGTGCAATGAAGTCTTGCCCCAGTGCCGGCATGGTCTTGATCTGCGAGCCATAGAACGGCGAGCCGTTGGTGTTCACCAGGCGCAGCAGCTTGTCGCGGTCCGAGCCTGACATCACCAGCATCAGGTTCACCACGCCTGGCCGGTTCAATTGGTCGCGGGCCGACTTCAGCGCTGTCATGGCCGCCTCGCCTGCCTCACTGGTCAGCGCGTGCTGGGCTTCGTCAATCACAAGCGCTACTGGTTTGCCTGCGGTTTCGTGCAGTGCGCGCAGGGCGTCCACCAACGTCAATCCGTCCAGCTTGCCGATGCGGCTGGTGTCCACGTCCAGCCAGCCGGCCAAGCTCACTTTGTTCAGCCCGGCCTTCTTGGCGGTGCGGGCGACCATACCCAGATGGGGCTGCAGGGAGCGGCCAATGGCATCGGCAATCAACACCCCGGGGTCGCGCGTGGCGTCGGCCCAGAGGTCCACGTACACCACCACCACGCCCGCTTTCTCCAGCGCTGGACACAGGTCACCACGCAAGAAGGTGGTTTTTCCGGTGCGCCGGGGCGCGGCCAGAAACAGGCCGTTCTGGGCGTCGCCAAAGGCGGTTTTGCCCTGGAGTTGGTGCACCAGTTCGTCGGCCAGGGCGGTGCGGGGGAAGGCGATCATGTTTATCCCATTTTATTCTGATATGGATAATTTATCAATATCGGAATAAAAGTCAATAAAAGGGTGCCGCTACCTCGAACCAGCCAAGTGCAGCCGGCCGGCAAGGCAGCCGCCATGGCCTGCTCAAAATGGCGCGTCCTTCTCAATCTGGCTTTGATTGCGGCATTCCCGCGGGGGCTCCAGGGAGAGTGCTCCATGAAGCCTACCTGCATGCCTTGTTCCCCTTGCCGCAGGCGCCCGCCTCTTCAGGCATGGAGCACGCAATCAAACGAACAGAGTGGGCCTGCGCGATCTTCGCGATAGCTTGGGTGCTGCGGCCGGTGGTGCGGTCGCAGGTATCGAAAACACCGATTATCGACACCAAGCCGGCAATGCGGGGACTGAGATGATCGGTCGAATTCGGACCGCCGCTCTCCTTCACATCTTCATTGCCGTAGGACCGTAGTGCAGCGGGTCCGGTCTTTCGACTTGATTAACTCGACGCCGTAAAGCGGTCGCTCAACGTGCAAGCTCAGCGGACGGCCAAGATGGCGAAGATGGCGAAGATGTAGAGTTCCCACAGCCTGGCGTCGAAGCCCGTGCTCTGGAACTGCTCTTTGCGGCCGCCTTTTACCTCCATAGCTTTGTTCGAAACCGATGAAAGAACCCGAGACTTCGCCCACAGCTCACGTGCCTCTCTTTACCGACGGACCCAACCCGTTCTTGAATGCATGCGTCGGTACGAATGGGGGCCAGTTGGGTGACCACGCCTATGTGCTCGGCTTCGCCCAGGCCGCGATGGCGCTGCTTCACACAGCCATCGAGCCCCCGCGTCCAAAGGAATCGGCAGGCTCTTTCGAGGACCTCGTGGACGAGGGTGATGTTGGCGCCTACATGGATGCGCTGGTCTATCCCATTTGTTTCAGCGCTCGGCATCACATTGAGCTCTTCCTGAAACGCCAAATCGCTCGCTTGGCCGAGGTTCGCGACATTGACGTGAACAGAACTGTGCTGAGGGACCACAAGCTCGCCCCGCTGCTCGATGAGCTGTTCAGGGTCTGCGACAAGACCGATTCGACGCTACGTGAGCGCCTGGAGCTCATTGAGGGTGCTATCAGGGAGCTGGATGCCTTCGACAGCCAAGGGCAGACGTTCAGATATCGACGGTCGAACGAGAAAGAGCTCCACCTCCAGGAGGTCTCCCATATCAACCTCGGCACATTGGAGGCAGGCCTCAAACGACTGTTTGCCGCCACCGAGGACTTCGACAACTACGTGGGCGCGCTCGTCTATGAGTACCAGCAGGGTTCATTCACGTCGAAGCTTTCGCGGGAGAAGCTTGTTGAGCTCGCAAAGGCGCTGCCTCCAAGAAGCTCCTGGACAAAGTCGTCAGTCTTTGATGCCGTCAAGCAGCAGTTTCGCCAGAAGTACGACCTGTCGAGCAACGATTTCCAGAAGGCCGTGAATCGCATCCTGGCGGTCCGTGGCTTGTCTGGCTACGTCGACGTTGAGCTGGCCCTTCCCCACCTGACGCCAGAGCAGCTTACCAAGCTCGTTGCGCTGGAGGTAACGAAGGAGGAACTGGACGCCATCCCCAAGGAAGTCTGGCGGGTTCTGGAGACCGTCGGAGAGGTGGGCCGGCCACATGAGTACCCGGAGTTGTTCGACCGTGTCATGGGGGAAGCGTCAACGCCTCCGGCCATGCCGAAAGAGTCGAAGCCCGCCGCGCAACCTCAAGAGTCGCCAGCAGAGGAGTCGGAGGAGTTGGAAGAGCCGAAGGAGGAGAAGGTTGACTGGGGAAAGCTGGAGTACCTGGAGGACAAAGAACCTAAGAACGGCAGGACCGGGAACGAAGGCCAGGAAGACGAGGACGATGAGGGGCTCCGAGACCCGTCGCCGCCGGACGTCGTGCGAACGATGTTTCGGGCCAGAACCCGTTTCATAAACGGTCTCAAGAAGCTTCAGCAGCCCACGCTCCTGGCCGCGTTGGACGCAGGTGAGGCGGCTCGGGCGAAGCATGGGGGCGATGAGATGGCCGAGTTCGAAAAGATGGTAAGAAAGTGGTACTACTTGGAGGTGGTGGCTGGCGCCAAGAAATACTAAGCCATGCGCTTCCCGAGGTATCAGGAGCTGTTCCGCGGTCTGTCACTGCAGCTGAAAGGCCTTCAGCGTGACTCGAAGGAACTGGGCCCGCTGCACGCACTACAGCGACAGCTGATACGCGCAGTTCTGAGCGTCGAGCGTCGCGTCCTGCGGCTGAAGCGTGCGCGTCATCGGCTGACCCGGATGAAGGCCAAGTCGAGGCTGCCGAAGGAGCGCGCCGTTGCGGTCAAGGCACTGACAGCCGCCATTGACGACCGAGTTGACGACCTCCATCAGATCATGTTCTTGCTCCGCTGCTTCGGCGATGGCATTGCCTTCACGTATCAGTCGAAGTACGCGCTGAAGCACCTCATGTTTGACGAGAAGTACCAGGCCAAGCAGCAACCCGGCTTCATGACTGGGAAGAAGGGCTTCGCCCGCGAGTACCGCGTGCTCTGCAGTGGTATCAGGGCCGGTGTGCCGGTTCTGCTCGCCGACATCACCAACATCATTCGGCACGGCGACGTGTGTGCAATGGGCGGCCCTGACCCATTGCCAATCGAGGTTAAGTCTTCTCGCACGAAGCGCGAGCGGCCCCAGCGTCAGATAAGCCAGCTGCAGGCGCTCGCCGACTTCTATGGGAACGACCGTGCTGAAAACTTCCGGGGTGCGCCCAACGTCAGGCGAACCGAGCTCCTTGTGGAGGAGGCGACCTTCGAGGGCGTGATGAACGACTGCATCCGCCAAGCCATGCTAAACGGCACTGCCATGGCAGAGCCTGAGACAGGCCTGTGGTACGTCGCAGTCCACGTAGCACGCCTCGAGCCAGGGCGGGAGACAGCCGTTCTGGATGAGTTGCTGTTGCCGTTCTTGGGTAAGGGGCGCCTGGTGGTGCATCCCACGCCGGACTCGACGTGGTGGCACATGTTGCCCTTTACGCTGACGCTGGACACTGGCAACACGCTAGCGTTCATCCAGCGGGAGGTGCTCATCTTTGTGGTGGTTGACGTGATGCACGCAAAGGAGCTGTTCCGCCAGGCCGGCGTCCATGCGGTGGCGCTGTTCGACGGCACCTGGGCATTTCAGATTTCGCAGGACGCTGAGGACTTCTCGGCTGGCGTTTTCCGCGTTTCAGAGCAGCACTTCCTACGCGTTACCCACGACTTCCTGTCTTTACGCTGGTTCGTGGAGGAAAACGCTGCGTTCCTGTCGGCATCGCTGGAAAAGTTCTTTCCGCATGCTGAGCCGGGAATCGAGGGTGAGGTAGCCGGCCGCTTCATGTTTGACGAGGCCCAAATGGCGGAGTGGAGGAGCGTCCGAGACGTTTGGGACCGGGAGGATGAGGCGATGCCCTCGGAAGAGGATGGCCGGGGGCGCCCCGGCACCACCCGCTAAGGCAGTCAAAAAAACACCTGTGTCAAGTGTGTGTGCACGTTCGCGCCGGCAGGGAGAGAACATGTACATCGAACAGGTCACGCGGGCCAACTTCCGGTGCTTCGGTCGTCAGGGGACCAAGCTTTCGCTCGATGCTCCCTAACGGCACTGGCCGGCGCCAACGGCAGCGCCAAGACCGCGGTGATGCAGTGCGTTCAGCGACTCTTCGACATGACCGCCGACCAGCGCAGGCTTTGGCGCCGCGGCATCCACATGCCATGTGGATTTAGGGCACCGGGCGATCTACGTCCGCAAGTTCAAAGGCGGCAAGGAACCCGTGGGCCACGCGGATGTGGCAATGACCATGATCTTCACCAACGTGCTGCGGAGGGGTGGCAGCGCGGTGCGCAGCCCTGTCGAAAGTCTCAACGCCAGTGCGAGCCGTGACATCCAGGGTCGAATCCGTTCCTCGCGCTTGCCCTCGTGGAGAGCAACGCACTGATGCAGTTCTCCGGCGCGTGCGAAGTCACGGAGCGGAGCCACCGCCTTTGCAGCAAAGTAACGTGGAATTCCTTCAGGCCCTGTAAGGTGCCGGAAAGCCGCCCTTGGTGTGCTTCCGCACCCAGTCTGAGGCTGAGCTCGTCCTCCGGCGGTAGCCCCAGTCGATGGTCACCTCCTTGATGCGCAGCGCGGTCTCCTGCTCGACCTGCAGCATGCTTCGCGGTGCGAGCGGCTTCGCAAGCGCACATCTGAAGCCACTTGTCGAACTGGCACAGCTGATGTCCATCATGCAGCAAACCGCTTCGACACCGATATCCAGCTCAATCTGCTTTCGCACGTAGGTCATCTGCTCCTCTGTGAACTCGCTCTCCTCCCGGCACTCTCGCGAGCCTGTTTTTATCGTTCAATGCTGCTATCGAACGACACGAAAACCTTTGGCAGAGTCACACCGGACTACAAATGGAGCACAATGTAGCTACAGCATATGTTGAGGTATGTAATGGCAACCAGCAGCGATGTCGTTCGCGCCCGAATTGACGGGCACATTAAAGATGAGGCCACGAACGTATTGGCAGGTATGGGCTTGTCCGTGTCGGACGCCATTCGGATGCTGCTCACTCGCATTGCAGCAGACAAAGCACTCCCCTTCGATATCAATCGTGTGCAGGCCCAACCTGACGCGAAGAAGCCACGAGCTTCTGCCTAAAAAAATTCCAAGAACATCAAGGCCTGGGCCTGACCGCATGGATCGCATACAGCAGCTCAATTACGAAAAGGACTTCCGCATTGCCTTCTTGGAATCCAAGGGGGATGGTTTTCAACGTCTCTTCGAGAAGCTGATGTCGAAGGTGCACCCCAACGACTTCATGGCTTGCCGGCCCTGGGGGAACGTTGGGGATCGGAAAAACGACGGCTACTTGCCTTCCGCGCGAATCCTGTTTCAGAGTTACGCCCCCAACGAGCTGAGCGCCGCCGATGCCATCAAGAAGATCAACGAGGACTTCGGGGGAGCCAAAGAGCATTGGGAAGAACACTTTGATGAGTGGGCCTTCGTTCACAATGCACCCGATGGGCGTCTGGGTCCACACATCATCGAAGCCCTGGCCCAGCTCGCGCAAGACAACCCACAGATCAAGATCGGACACTGCGGGTACGAAGAGATGCTGGCGAAGTTCCGTCAGTTAAGCCTTCAGGATCTCGAGTCCTGGTTTGGCCCATCGTTAACGATGGAAGCAAACGTCAATTTGGGCTTCAGCGATCTGGCCGCCGTGCTTACTCACATCAGCATCACGCCTGTACCCACGGCGAGCGAGGTGAAGGATGTTTCGCGCGGAAAGATCGAGGCCAATCTTCTGTCTCAGGCTGTGGCCGACTTCCTGAAGATCGGCATGCAGAAATCGCCGCTCGTTGCACAGTTCTTCAACAGCTGGAAGAACCCAACGTATGGCGAGCAGATCGCGCAGGCATTCAAGAGCGAATACGTGGGGCTGCGGGATCGAGGGCCTCAGTTCCATCCTGATGAAATATTCGGTCGCCTGGAAGCGTGGGCCGGAGGCGTTGCGAACACCTCGCCCGCGCACAAGGCAGCGGTGTTGGCCGTCATGGCGTATCTATTCGACAAGTGCGAAATTTTTGAAGATGCTCAAGCGGTGGAATCTGCATGATCCTGCCGTCCAAGCATTTGCCGCAAGATCGTGCGTTGCTGACAGTCGGCGCCCATATCCTGACGTTCCTTGCACGCCCCAAGACCGTCTCTGCACTTTGGGAGGAACTGAACAGGCATGACGCGGTCCTGGCCACAGCACCTCGACGAGTGACGTATGACTGGTTCTTGCTCGCCCTCGATCTCCTGCATGCCCTCGGAACCATCGAACTTGAAAGCGGTCTTGTGGCACGGAGGACGCCGTGATTCATCACATTTTCAGCACCCTGCCTAGTTTCAAGAATCTCGGAGATTTGAAGTCTGGCCTGATCGTACTACTCGCTCAAAAAACCGAGGGTGCTTCTACCAAGCAAACACGCAATCGCGCTGGCAAGACAAGTTTCATCGAACTGGTGCACTTTCTGCTGGGCTCCGAAGCCGGCCCAGAGTCGATCTTCCGTACCTCGGCGCTGGCTGAGCACACATTCGGCATGGACTTCGATCTGAAGTCGGAACGAACAGTTGTTGAGCGAAGCGGTAGTTCCAAAGCCAAGTTCTTCGTGACGGCACCGCCTGCCGCGAAGGTCAAGTTTTCGGCCACCGAGTGGGGTACGTTCCTCGGCGAACAGATGTTTGGCCTGAGCAGCCTTGAAGCTGCAGGCAGCAAGCCGCCTTCGTTCCGGTCGCTGTTTGCCTATTTCGTACGCCGGCAGGCGAGCGGCGCGTTCATGACGCCGGAAAAGCAGGCCGCGATGCAAGGCACTGGCGACATGCAGATGGCGCTCATGTTCTTGCTCGGCCTGGACTGGCAGATCGCCCGCGACTGGCAAGCAGTGCGCGACCGGGAGAAAACCCTTGAAGAGCTGAAGAAGGCGGCAGGGAATGGTGCGTTCGGATCAATCATCGGCAAGGCTGCCGACTTGCGCACGGAGCTGACCATTCAGGAAGCTCGTCTCAAGAAGCTTCACACGGAGATTGATATTTTCCAAGTCTTGCCGGAGTACCGGCAGCTTGAAGTCGAAAGCGCCAACCTGACTCGCCAGCTCAATGAGTTGGCCAACGCCAATACCATCGACTTCTCAGCTATTCGCGATCTGGAAAGTGCGCTGGCCTCCGAGGTCCCTCCGGACCATGAAGACCTCCAGGCGGTATATCAGGAGGCAGGTGTCGTGCTACCAGGCTTGGTCAAGCGCCGCTACGAGGACGTAAAGAGCTTTCACGAATCGGTGGTGCGCAATCGCAAAGACTACCTGTCGAGCGAGCTCGAAGCTGCAAAGCTCCGTATCGAATTGCGAGATAAAAAGAAGGCGCAGCTCGACCACAGGCGCGGCGAGATTCTGGGCATTCTCAGAAGCCATGGCGCGCTCGAACAGTTTCTCAAACTGCAAGGCGAACTGGGGCGACTGGAATCTGAAGTGGAATCGTTGCGGCAACGCTTCGAAGCCGCAGAGCAGCTCGAAGGAACAAAGAACGAATTGGATATTGAGCGCAACCGCCTCACGATCCGCCTGCGGCGTGACTTCGCCGAGCAGAAAGACCGCTTGGCGGAGGCCATCGTCGCCTTCGAGGAAACGTCTCAACAGCTGTATGAGTCAGCCGGAAGCATGACGATCGATGAAACCTCGAATGGACCGATCTTCAAGTTTCCGATGCAAGGGGAACGCAGCAAGGGAATCAAGAACATGCAGATCTTCTGCTTCGACATGATGCTCATGCGCTTGTGCGCCAAGCGGGGGATTGGGCCTGGGTTCCTGATCCATGACAGCCATCTATTCGACGGGGTCGACGGCCGCCAGGTCATTAGTGCGTTGCATCTTGGCTCGGAGATCGCTCAGGAGCTGGGCTTTCAGTACATCGTGACGATGAATGAAGACGATGCCTTCAAGGAGACCATCGAAGGCTTCGATCTCAATGACCACGTCCTTCCAACACGTTTGACCGATTCCACGGAGGATGGGGGGCTGTTCGGCATCAGATTTGGATGACTATCGGATTGATGGCGGTTGAAGCCTATATGGGCTTCCCCCAGTTTCCCGGACGGTTTGCTTAGCCCATTAAGCCTTGCTCAAAGTCGACTGGGCTGAGGAAGTCTAGCTTTGAGTGTTTGCGCACCGGGTTGTAGAAGCGCTCGATGTAATCGAACACGTCGGACCTGGCTTCTTCCCTCGTCCGGTAGACCTTGCGGCTGAGCCTCTCGGTCTTCATGGATGAGAAGAAGCTCTCCATCGCAGCGTTGTCCCAGCATTCACCACGACGGCTCATGCTG
>Ga0210248_100816_pt1 | contig 26485 bp, 27 predicted proteins | sample ChrtobMetP3_32mM_FD_155493 | JGI IMG/M metagenome (GOLD analysis project Ga0210248, IMG submission 155493) | Chrysochromulina tobin associated microbial communities from unialgal haptophyte culture, Seattle, Washington, United States - P3_32mM | ecosystem: Host-associated > Algae > Haptophytes >...
TGTTAGTTTCACCCGCCCGCCGGCGCACCGAGCTCGACAGTACGGGTCGAGGTGTTGCGCCTGCCGCCCTAGTTAACGTTGTTCGCTCTGGAAGACAACCAATCTAGCGCCAGCGCTAGAACCCACCCTCTACTCACTGCTACTGGGCGGGATTGTTCGATCGGCAATCAACGACGGGCCAGTGCCGCACGCGGCGGCCGGCGCGCGATCGTGTTGCCGTGCGGAGCGACTGGGACGACGACTGGGACTGCGGTTGTCGTGTACGGAAGTGTCGCGGCGTCGTGTCGGCGGGGGGCGGCCGGCCGCGGGGGGCCGGGCCCGGGGGCGCGCGCGCGCCGCGGGTCGGCGTGCGTGTGGAGCTGGAGGGGATCCAAATTTGCTTCTACTAATCGCAGAAGTCAGAACCCTACCGACTGGTCACTGTGCATCGTGTCGCACAGCACCCCTGCACCCGGTACCGCGGTCGCACTGCGAAACGACACAGATCACCGTCCTCGGGTACCCCGCCATTTACGTTGGTACGTTGGTACGTCGCAAGCTCGCAACGGCTACAATACTCAATCGCCAATACATAATTCCGTCATTCCAACATCCTGGAGCCCGCGCCCTCAGCTCCACGCCTTGCCAACTCCAGTGCTCCACCCTCCCTCCTTCGTTCTTTCGTTCTTGTTACGTGTCGACCCATATGGAGTGATATTGCATATTCTGCTTCCTCGCGTGCTGGCACAGGCAGCTCCCTCCAAGGGGCCGCCGAGCGCGAGCGTCTGTTGCCCTGTCATCCGTGGCTAGTGGGGTGAACTGCCATCCCTGAGCCGCCGATGCCTCGCCGTGGCGCTCGTTGACTGCCATCCCTGAGCCGCCGGATGCCTCACCGTGGCGCTCGTTACGTCCTTCGCTCGCCACCTCCCGTCCATCCTTAGTCCATCCTTCCATCTTCCGTGCGCCCATCTGCCGTCTGCGTGTCACCCGCTTGCGCCCGTGCCCCTCCTTGCACCCCGCACGCGTCGTGGCGGCCTGCTGCGTCCAACCGTCGCAGGCCCAGGGGGGCGGGGGCAGGGTGTGGGAAAATGGAGGGGTCTCCTACTCATCGTCCATGGCGGCGACGATAGTCGGGGCGTTCGAAGCGGCCGAAGCCGAGCGCGAGTCCGTGAGGCACGATCCAAAGCTGAGCGAAGGAAAGCCCCCTGGAAGGATCCCCACAGGCGACACGTCCACGGGTGAGGGGAGCGAGCTGCCTGCGAGCGAAGCACCCTCCTCACCCTCCTCAGAGCTGCTGCTTCGGCAGCGGTTGTTGCCGCTGCTCACCGGCAGGACGATCGGCAGTGGGCCCACTGGCGATTCAGTCCGCGGGCCCACGGCCGATATGGCGCCCTTGCCGGCCAGCGCCCCCTCGCCACCCAGCACCGCGGTCAGGCGAGCGGCCACGTCCAGGGTCGGCTCGAGAACGAGGCCAGCAGACGCGAGCACACGCGAAGGAGGACCGACGCATGGGGTGATGGTGAGCTTCGACGCGTCCAGAGGGTCGGCGACCGCAATCCTGCCGGCGGCCTTGCCCGCCAGATGCCGAAGGCGCTGCCGCTGCGTCGGCGGCGGGGGCGGCTGGCGCGGCGCGGCTGGCGACGCGTTGTGGAACGCAAATGCGATGCGTTGATCACGGCCAAGGCGTGTGAAGAAGCATGGGGTGGGTGTGCTGTCGTGCTGTCGTGCGCGTGCAGGCAGCCCTGGGCCGGCCCGAGGTGCCGCCACCCGCCCCGCGAGCACCTGCAGCGTCGAGACGGACGTCCCGCGTTTGGCGCCCGAGACGGCGCTCGCGACGGCGCTCGGTGCCCCATCGGACAGGGCGCGTACACGGGACGCATACAACCACTGCTCGCGAGCGCCGTTCCGAGCGTCAGCTGCCTGATCAGCGACGTCGGCACGGTCGCCCTCGAAGCCGCCCTCGACGACGCCCTCGGCGGCGTCGAAGCCAACCGAACAAGCGTCTCCATCGGCCATCGGCTGCTCGCCCGGCACGGCACTCTTCAACGGGGAGCGCTGCTCTCGTGTGCGCTTGAGGCCGAGCGCCGTCACGGGCGCTAGGGGTCCGAAGGCGCCCGCGGCGGGAAGCACGCACGTCACGGCGCTTTCGGCGGCGTCCCCGGCCACGGCCGCGCCCTCCGCGTGCCAGCCCTGTGCGGAAAAGGCGACGAGGGCAAGTGCGGCCCCGTCCACTGCCGACTCCGAACTCGCGGTCACCGACGAGTCCGCCTCGAGCAGTAAGCGGCAGTTGGCGAGGTTGATGCTCGGATTGATGTCCCTCGTGCCACACGTAGTGCCCGCATCCGTGAGCGTGGGCGGCAGGGCGAGACCATACGATCCGAGCTCGCGCGGCGGCGCATCCGCCGGCGCAGTGGCACCAAGGAGGCGGGGCGCAACCTTGGGCGAGATGCCAGGACGAGCAGGCGATGGGCACTCGCGCATCAGAGCGGACGTGCATGCCGTCAGCGGCGTCGGCCGAAGCGTCGGAGATCCGACAAAACCACCTTCCGGCCGAGGCATCGGTCGGATCCTGTGGTTGGGCAGCTGGCTGGCCGGCGGCGGCGGTGGTGGCGGAGGCGGCGGCGGCTGGCGCGGGCCCTTGTGTGATCCGGCAACGAGCCCAATGGGCGGAGTGTGCGGAGAGGCCTCATTCTGCCAATGCATCGGCGGCCGTGTGACCAACGACGGCATGATGAGCGACTGCATTCCCTTGCGAGGTCCTCCCGACTTGACGCTCTTTGGCGAGCCAGGCAGCTCCACAGTTGCCCACGCTGGCCAGCACACGCTCTCCGAAACGACGAGGCGGATCGAATTGGATCGCGGCGGCGGCGGGTAAGCCATCTTTTCGCGAAGCCAGCGGTGTCGGTAGACCTGCGCGGGACGAGAGGAGCGCCAACGAAATTCCGCAGATGAAAACGTCATCGCTTTCTTGATTGCAGGAAATGCGGGGACTCCCCTGCCGGCTCGCGACAACCTCTCAGCGCGGTGGTGCGCTGCTCTTAAGACGACTGAGCACTGCCACGGACAAGAAGCCGCTGATCGAGACGGCGATGCTCCCGGGCGGCGTGCTCACAATACGCTTCGCAAATGAGAGCAAGCTGAATGCGTGGACCATGCCACTCTTGAAGCAGACGGCGGAGGAGCTCACGCGCGCCGCGAAGGATGACGCCGTCAAAGGCGTGGTCGTCACGGGCTCGGGCAAGTACTACTCAGCAGGCGTCGATTTGTCCTCGCTGATTCAGCCCATGGCGCCTGCCAAGCTCGTGAAGCAGATTCGTGACCAAAACGAGAAGTGCTTCGGGCTCTTCCTCGACTTTCCCAAGCCGATCGTTGCTGCCGTCAACGGCCCCGCCATTGGCGCAGCGGTCACGTCGACGATCCTCATGGACCGCGTGCTCGCCAACGAAGCGGCCACGTTCTCGCTGCCCTTCGCCAAGCTGGGCGTGCCGCCTGAGGGATGCTCATCCGTCACCTGGCCGGAGCGCATGGGTCAGACGAACGCGCAGCGTATGCTTGGGCCCGAGAACTGGATCCCCACGGCAAACGAGGCGTTCAAGTCTGGACTCATCGACGAGGTCGTGCCTGGCGACGCCAACGCGCTCGTGGCTCGTGCGGTTGAGGTGGTGCGCGAGCGCATTGCTGCTGGAGGCAAGCGGCGCTTTGATGCCGCGGAGCACGCGCGGCTCTCGAAGGTCAACGCTCAGGAGTCGGCGACGCTTGCCAACGCCTTCGTCTCCGCAAAGTTCTTGAGTGCCATGGAGGCCTTCAATGTGAAGCGCAAGAAGAGCCAACTCGCCACTTTCTTCTGGTTGGCCAAGGTGACATTGCCGCTTTGGAAGCCAGCAGACATCGCACCAAGCCGCTGATACGTTATCGTGTGAAATGCCAGGGGCAGTATGCTCGTTGACGCACCGGCTTGCTTGTCGATTGTGTGTCGTGCCACTGGCACGACTCCGTGCCCGCGTCCGTGTGTCCATTCGAGTGTCCGTTCACCGAGGCTCTGCTGGGAGGGAGAGTGGGAGACGTCGCGGCGACTACTCGCGAGGGTGAGTCGGTCTGCCTCGGGGGGACGGGGATGGCGAGTCGGTAAGAGAGTCACGGGCACAGCCGGGGGCTGCGGATCACATGCATTCTTCTGATGCGGCAGCGCCGGGCCAGCAAATCCCGACAGAGTTTAGGACAATTTCGTCGCTCGCGCGCGGGCGGCGGCCGGCCCGGGGGGCGGGGGCGCGGCGCGGGCCGCGCGCGCGCCGGCGCGCGGCCGCGGGCGCGACGAACCGCACACCGCACACAGTAGGTACACGCCCGGACGACCGCGACGCAGTCGAACGCCAGTCGATCCAGATCGTCGACCGGCGCGGCGTATGCGTACCCACACACTCAACAAAACCAGCTGCTGTATCTTACCAGCTAAACAGACAATGTATACCTCCCGACCCTTGATCAATTAAATTGTGGAAATGAGGAGCGGAAGTTAAATGATGCTTCGCGTGTTTTCCCGAGGCGGGCAGCGTACCGACGTCTCGAGAGTAGATCGATCTGCAGCGCCGTCGCGCGTGACGAGCGGGAGATCGGGTCGTGCAATGATGTCGGCTCGCACAGGGGTTCGAGTCGCCTCTCTCTCGTCGATAGCTTAGATGACATGGTAGATGACAATGAAGCTGACTTTGAAGACGACGTCAGCAGATTTGTCTTGCTTGTGGATGTGAATTCTGCGTCATCACTGGGCTGCAGCCAGTTCACAATCCGCGTGGTCGACTCATTTGATGAACTCGTCCGCGGCTGCGGGAAGAATCGAGCCCGCTCGCGCGCCAGGTGCTGATCGTGTAGGCTGAGTACCATCTCGTGGACACTAGATGAGAGGCTCGAGGTAGAGCTTGCAAACGTCTGGCGGTCTTCGGCGCGGTACTGGCTCGCGGGCGCTGTGGCAGGGCGCAGTTGCTGCTGCGGTATAATTTGGCTGCGGTAGGCAATGCTGCCCCCAAATGGTGAGCGGCGGGCAGAACCTGCCACCCATTGGCTGTCGTGTAGTGATGAACGCGACATCCACGCTGACGCTTCTAGGACGCCGTCCTTGCCAGTACCGAGCTGGAGCCAATGCGCAACCTGCCTGGACGAGTCACTTGACGAGCTCGTCCGCGGACGCAACGTTCGCGGACTGTTGCGTGCGGATGCGCACATCCCTTGCGACATCGGACTTTTTGCGATTCGGAGAAAACTACCGTACCGGTACAGTACTGTACCGGGTACCGGTAAAAAGACACCGGGGGGAGCCGGGACACACACGGGACATGGGACAAACACGGGGAGCCGAACCTCACAACCATCCCAACCCACCGACGCATCCGCCGACCCGCGCGACCGCGGGACGACCGAATCCGCGGCCGACTCAACGGCCGCAGCCGCCGGAGCCGACCGCTCCTCGCGGCCGACTCAGACCGGAGGCCGCCCCTAGGCCGCCCCCTGCAAACCCTGTACCGGTACCGTCGGCGACGCCTACCGCGGATAACGCTCATATTCGATTTTCGACCCGGTCGTGGTGCGTGCGGCGCTCTGTGTACTGTGACTCATCTCCGATCAGTTCACAGTTGAGAGTTGTACGTTGTCGCAACGACCAACGTGAATCGCTCCCGCGAGTCCCGACCGAAGTTCGCAGCGGCGGGGTCCGGATGCATACCCCGGTACTAGGATGCATACATGCATTGATACCGGGTATACACGCAACAGTCCGCGGATGTTGTGTCCGCGGCCATGTCTCACTGTTCCGGCCTATTCCGGCCCGGCCCCGTTGGCCCTGCCGCGGCACGTTAGCGGCACGTCGCATCCGCTCCTGTCCGCGAACGCTCCTGACTACAGCTTCACCTTGCCAGTCGAAGCTCATCTATAGATGAACTGCCGCAAGCTGACAATTCGGGTGCATCTGGGGCTCTGAGGTCTGTGGAGCTGTCCCGAGACCGCACGGCTCTCTTGGATTCCTGGCCGAACGATGAGCTCCCAGCGCTTAATGAAGCTTATTTGAGCTTATTGAAGATTCGTTCAGCGATTTGCTCTGCGTCTTCTCCCTGGTCGATGTACTTGCCCATGCTGCAGTACTTGCAATGCGCCTTCGCGTAGCGCTCCTCCATCTGGCATCCATCCGATTGGAAGTAGCCTTGATCTTCCGAGTCGAAGAGCACGACGAGGTCGGATGTCTCTGCCATGTCTTTCCAGTACAGAAACCACTCTTGGTAGTTGGCGCTGTGGGTGCCCTTCGCCTGGGTGCAATCAACATGCACGAACTTCCCGTTGGCGGAACCATGGCGCATCTCGACTTTGATGCCCTGTCGCTCGAGACCCGTTTTAACGCGAGCCACCAGAGGGTTGCCTCCGGCGCCGGAGGTCTGCTTATATGAGAAGGTAATAAGGGTCATGCTCTCATCTGCCTGCGGTTATTGCGAGAATGCAGATTGGCAAGTTACGCCACGCGCAAGCTGTGCGGGGGCAGGGCCATGCGGTGCAGGAGTGCAGGACCCACATGAACTTCCGAGCTTCCGACTCGAATAGCGAGCGACGTACCGGTACTGTACCGGTACTGAACGCGTTCACCGGGGGGAGCCGGGTCACACACGGAACACACGCGGGACACGCGGGCGCACAAGGGCACACGGATCACACCGACGAAGCACCTCACGTTCCGGTTCAAAGACACCGTTCACGTTAAGTTGTCATCCAGGGGGGAGCCGGGACACACACGGGACACACACGGGACACAGACGGGACCGATTCAAAAACACCGGGGGGAGTCGGTAATGCCATATTGGCGGATTGATGCAATCAGAAACACCTGAGCTCCTGTGCATCTTGGCGGGGGAGGAGGGTTTGGGGGTGAGGAGGGGGTCTGTGAAGTTGTCTGTGAAGTCCACCTGTGTCTCACTCTTTGGCCTGTATTGTATTCACGGTCGTGCCGCTTACGTGTGTACATACCGACAGTATACCGGTAAAAAGACACCGGGGGGAGCCGGGACACACACGGGACACACGGGACACGCGGACGCACAAAGGCACACCCTTGAAGGCACACAGACCACACAGACGAACCTCACAACCATCCAGTATACTGTGATGAAGTCCGCGGAGTGCGGAGGGCAGCTCATGGACGAGCGGCGCATCGGCACCCCGGCGGCGGCCGCCGCTGCCGAGAAGGTGGAGGACCACAACGACGACTTGCCCGATCCCCTCGACTTACCTGCAGAAACTTCACCCGTTCCCCCCATGGGACAGACAAAATGCGTCAATTCCTGGGCAGGCCTGTCTCTCAAGATGTTGCGGCGTACCTCGACGCGCAACGAGTGCCGCTCGAGACGTCCATTCAGGAGGCGATCAATCACGTCCTTGAGCAGCAGCCGCCGGACGCCGTGCAAGAGGTCGCTTTGCGACTTCTAAAGGGCCGCGAGCAGAATGTCTTGGCGGCTGTCAAGTGTGACTCAATTGGCGATGCAGAGCAGCTACGTGTGATCATTCATCATGCGCAAAGAATCATCTCAGAGTCTCGTTCTGCCCTGCGAGCATCTTTGCCAAGGGGCACTGCGAAGGAGCGCTCCCGGTATCTGGAGACACTCGCAGACTGTCTCGGGCCGAAGCCTAAAGGCAAAACTTGGGAGGATGAGTGGGAGTCGCTTCGCTGCGAGTCTCATCGCATTTCGCCGGGCAAGGACGTCGATCCAAGTTGGAGCGACGCTCAGCTCCTGGAGTACGTCCGTACTCACAACACGGTGCAAGCCTTCCAGTCGAGATTTAGGCAAGGTAGTGTTGACACGCTGATGAGGCGCGAATGGCCAGAGGAAGCGGCGCGCACATACGCTATGCTCAGCGTGTGCTCCGGGCCGATCGCTCGAGCACTTCAGGAGCGTGACGCTTGCTACGCCGCCAGCACGTATGCCCTCTGCCAATCGCTCTGGGACGGTCGTCGAACGGAGGAGCCGCCGCCTCCGATGCTCTACCGTCACCTTCAAGGCAAGATGGGACTGACGGAGATCGACCCAGGATGGTCCGAGCTCACGATCCCGGACATCCATGGCTTCTGTGGCCTCGTGAGCAACGGGATCACCCCCGGCGACTGCGACCCACTCAACTTCGGCGTCGGCGGATACATGCGACGCTTTCAGCGCGGCACAGATCCGCCCGAGTACATTGTCGAGAACTCGGATATTGTGGGCTTCATCTCGAGCGCTTCGGACGAGCTTGGGGCCCATTCGGCCGTGCTCACGTACACCGACTACACGGGCGCGTTCCCTCCGAAGACCCTCTTCCGTCTGCAGCGGATCATACCCCCGGGCGAATGGATGGCACCGAATGGGGTCTACCCTCTGCAGCGTCTCCTGGTCGTGACGGCTACGTACATGCCTCCGCGGTGCAACAACACAAGAGGTGGCGGGACTGAAGTCAATGGCAAGATGTGCGCGCGTGTCACGACCTTGAGCTACGGCAGTCGAGCCGATTACATCCGTGGCCTGAACGACGTGATCGCCCAGCCAGTACTCACCATGGAGCAGGAATGTGGCCGGCAGATGGAATGGCAAGACCAGAAGGGCGTCAGATACAGCTTGCAACGGGAATGGGCATATATTAATGGACCAGCAGAGCCCAAGGAGGGCTGCACAGCAGGCACGCGAGATGCAAGGAATCGTGGCAAGCTGCCCAGCGATTTCCAGGCCCAGACCAACGCATTTATTCGCGAGCGCAGCGCCGACGCCACCACACGCCACTGTGTGGTCCTCGACCCCTCCCGGATGGAGATGAATCTGGAGGAGGTGCTGGCGATCCGGCTGTACAGTGGCCCAGCGTATCAGCCCATCAATGAGTTCTTGCGCCAGGTGTCCAGACTGAGCGGCGCCTTCCGTGAGGAGCTCATCCACCATCCAGGCCTCACATTCAGTGCGACTGTGGGTCATCTATGCTCAGGCATACGAAAGCTCTCGGCGATCACTAGCGAGGAAGAGGCCACCCGGCCCCTCTTTCGGGGCGTACGCGGCGAGTTGCCCCACGAGTTTTGGCACCCCGACGAGCAGGGGATTGTGTGTGCTGTCGACATGGCCTTCATGTCCACCTCCAAGAATCGCAGCACTCCCCTTGGGTACATGGGCGAAGGCAAGAATGTGCTCTGGGAGCTGGAGCCGGTGCAAGAGAGCGACGGTGGGCTACACATCGGCGCGGATATCTCTGCCCTCTCACAATTCGAAGCCGAGGAGGAGATGTACTCGCATACAGAATCGAACCCAGTCGCACGAAATCGCACCATGTAGCACGCGCGCCACATGACGCACTCACCCTTCTGCGATTCACTGCCGTGTTGCAGTGTCTTTCCCCCCTTTACAATGTTGCAAGTGCTCCATGGGGCAATCAATGGGGCAATCAGCTCCTCGAGGAAACGCCCACGGAGCATGAAGAGCGGTGACACCGGCCAGCTCGATGCAGAATGGGAGACAGTTGTGAGCGACGAGCAGGCTTCAAAGGCATTTGTAGCGATCCGGGTGCGTCCAAGGATTCATTAGGCTCGCGGTGCAAAGGTCGTAGCCAGTACGTAGGTTCTGTACTAGCTGCTGCTGCTCTGTACTAGCTGCTGCTGCTGGAGCGATGAGGTCGATTGGGCGGCAGCGCAAGGCCACAGCACAGTTGGGCGTGGGCGATCGAGACGGCGGCGGCGGCGGCGGCCTCCGGCTGCGACAAACTCCGCCGGGCAAGCTGCAGCGGTCTTCTGTGGTGTGGGCCCGGTCGTCCGGAGCGCCACACGATGAGCCCGAGGAGGTGCAGCCAGCCGTTTTATCGGTACCGCCGCCGACCGGACCGGGACGAGTGACGGGCCTACGGTACAGGCGTAGCTACTAGGGTGCCGCCGCCCGAACGCCGGACGGAGGCGGACGCCATACAAGTGCTTCGATCTGTGGACTGCTTGCGCAAATGCCGTGCAGTTGCACGAGAGCGGAGAGCGAGAAGTCCAGTAGAGACACCTCCGTGACACAGATGCGGAGTAGAATCTCAAAGTAGAATCTAGAAACAAAGTACTCCAACCACGGCTTTCGAGTTTCGTATTACCGGGTATACGATAATATTATCGTATGTCGTACACAACGCGTTGCACACTCGTGACTCGACTTCTCAAACCCGGACCCGCGTCCGCCGCGGGTTGGAGCGCCGGCGGGTCGGTTCGGGCCGCATCTGTGGGTGCTCTTAAGACTTAACGAGTCGAGTCGTTCCCGCGATCGTCCGATCTCGGACGACTTCGATTTTCGTGATAACGCCAATCGCAATCCGCCGGACCGACGTTAGCCGCTCGCGCGGTTCCGGGTTACCGTCCGTAGACCGGGTAGAGCCGTTACCGATACCCGTTGCATATATTGAGCCCGATGACGATGAAAAATGATGTCGGCGGTGTGCATCCCGCCGGTGCATAATAATCGGTGCCGGTAGGCCTCTCGGGTACGATATGCGAAAACTCGACGCGATGGAGCACGCGAGGCACGAACAGAAAGCACTTTCCACTTAGCACGCGCCTCCGTTTCGCCGCGTTTCTGTTTCGTGTCCTCGGGCGTGGACTTTTGCCACTACTATTCACGCCTGCCTGCCATTGCCTCAGATCTGGATGCGTCATGAGCAGCAGAATCAGGTTCAAGATCAAGTAGGGCCGAGTCCAAGTTGGGTCTGCCTGCAGCCGCTCCCCTCAGTGTACGCCTCTCTGGCCCCAACGGCAACGAGGGCCTCCCAAGCTTTCTCGTGACCCCGCCCTCGAAGCCCGGATCCGCCGCGGCAGCCATTGCCTCGTCTGCCGGGAGCGGCTGAGGCCCTTCGCCCCTCGCCTCCGTCGCTTCTGCCGCCGCGCGCTCCGCTCCTGCGTGGCTCAAGGCCGCCTCCTCCGGCGTCGTGAAGGTGCCGGGGTAGTGCTTCTTCCTATTCTCCCTCACCTCGGCCTCAAACTTGCCACCCTGCTTGCACACGCCCCTTGAGCTCGTCTCATTGCTCGACGACGGAACCAGCTCGAGCCCCTCGGCCGCGGCGGCAGCCCTGGTCTCGTCCGCTGTGAGCGGCTGCGGCCCTTCAATTCTCGCCGTCGTCGCCGCTGCCGCCGCCCGCTCTACCCCAAGGTGTCTTGCGAAGCACAAAGCCGCCTCCTCTTGCGTCGCAAAGCTGCCGAGGTGGCGCATCGTGCCACTCTCCTTGATTTGCGCCTGGTACTTGCCATAACGCTTGGTCACGCCCTTGAAGCCCGCGCGATTGTTGGACGCCGGAACCAGAACAAGCCCCTCGGCGGCCGCGGCCGCCCTGGCAACGCTTGCTGCCAGCTCTGGCAGCCCTGGCAGCGCATGCCCCGCTCCATTCCCTACCGCACGCTCACCGCACGACGACAGCACCGGCTCGAGCTCCTCGGCCGTCATGGCAGCGCTGAGCTGAACCGCCGTGAGTGGCTGTGGCCAACGGCGACCCCTCGTCGCGTCGATCGTCTCGGTGTAGGCCAAGGCCACCGGCGTCGCAAAGTTGCCGAGGTGGCGCATCTTGCCATTCTCGTTGACCATCGCCCTGTTCTTGGCTGCATTATTGCGCCCCACCATGAAGCCTGTCGGACTGCGCGACGACGGCACTAGCCCTCGACCATCTCGTGGCAGCGTGCAAAAGGCAGAAGAGGCCCCACACATCCTTCGCTGAGCCTTGTCTGCCTTTGTGGATCCCTCGTGGGGACTGGCCAGCTCGAGCTCAGGCCAGTCTTCGTGAATAGCGGCGCTGGCGGCGCTCGAGGCTCCGGCGGCTCCGGCTGCGCCGGCGGCTCTCGCAGCGCTGGCGGCGAGGCCACCACGAAAGCAAACCGCACAGGCAGCGCTTCCCGCAGGGTCAGCCCGCGGCTTCTCCAGCATGCCTTGTGCCCCCTCCGAGCACCATGCTGCGCGCACGCTCTGCATCGGCGCGGCCTTGGAGCCACAGCCAACGGCCTTGTGTTGCTGCGCCTCGTCCTCACTCAAGCTATCGCCCTCATCGCCGAGGTCGCCATTGTCGTCGTCGTCATCGTCCGAATGGCGATTGGGCGCGCCGCTGCTCGAACCGCAGCCAGAGGAGCCCCTTGCCTTCTTGCCAGAGGAGCCCCTTGCCTTCTTGCCAGAGGAGCCCCTTGCCTTCTTGCGAGAGGAGCTCCTTGCCTTCTTGCCAGAGGAGCCCCTTGCCTCTCCAATGGGCACGCTCTCAATCACAGCCGCTGGAGTCGATGCTCTGGATTGGGTGCTCTCACAATCGAGCTGCTTGAGGTGATGCTTCACGTCGGCGATGGACTGAAATCTTCTGCCATCGGGCGAAATCCACGTCTTGGAAGACCAGCCGCCCGCGCAAGTTGTCTGGATGATCGACCACCGGGCAACGCGTGAGACGTCTCCACCAGCCACCTGGCACGCCAGTGTTGAGCGCTCCGTGCTGTTCACGTCCTCGGCCGCCAGTAGAAACACCCATCGCTGAGCATCTCCCGATCGGGCTGCGCGGCGCTGCCGACGCTCGGTAAGCCACGTGACACGATCGCCCGAGTCCCATTTGAACCGCTCCGCGTCCTCAATTTCTTTGCGCAGCCGACGCGAGGCACTAGCATCCAATGGCGCGCCACCTGCTGTCGCAGCCTCGGACTTCAGCACAGTTTGCACCCGCTCCTCGAGGATGGCGGCCTCCCTCCCGGTGAGACGGCGGCGCCATTCCTTTTTAGGATTGAGGGGCTCACTCACTCGGTCCTTGGTGTTGTACAGCAAGCACACTCTTGTGCCGCTTTGCATTCCCATCACATCGTAGGGATACCAGCAGTCCTGCTCCAGCACTTCGATGTGCCGGGTCAGCTGATAAGGTCCGTGCTCTTGCAGTTCTTCTCTATCGTCACTCGATCCGTAATCATCGTCGTCATCGGAGCCCCGAACGGCATCTTGGACATCTCGTGGCAACCTGTTCGGCCGCGCTGCGACGTTATCGTCCATGATGTCACATACGCCTCTGAGTCTCACAACCACGTCAAACAGCTCCATGCCTCTCGCTGTACTGTACCCTTGTGGTGAAAGCGTCCCGGCTCGCGCGGAGGAGTGATGTGGATGGCGGAGGATAGACTGTGAGCAGAAATCGATTCCACGAAGCGGCTTCGAAACTTCAGTTAAAGAAACCGGGAGTGCCTGAAACATCTGTTACCTGACAGCCTCAGCTGAGTGAACGCACCGAATTTTCGTGACGAAGCCGATTGTGGGGACGACGTAGACAGTCCGCCAGGCGGATTCCGATGGCCGCGTCTGCGAGCAAGCCGGAGAGGGCCCCGAAACCGAAGAAGGCTCCGAAGCCGCCGGTCGACACCGACGACTCCGACGACTCGGACGACGACGATGCCAACAAGCGCCACCCTCAGCCGCCGACGCGCTTCCGCTGCAACCGTGCGCGCATGCTGTTGACGATCCGAGTGGCACTTCATCACATCGGCGCGAAACAGATCAACCTGAAGACCACGCCGACCCGAATCGAGCTGGATACGCTCAAAGCACGTCGCAAGTTCCAGATGAGTCGTCTCTATCCGCGCGGCATCGAGTGTGATGACACACGGACCACGGCGAGGCTTGAGACGGGAGCGCTGGTCGTGCAGATGCCAATCACCAAGCTGCCTGCAGCAGGCGCGGCGCCTGCTGCCAGCGCACCCGCCCCGAAGCCTGCGCCCGCAGCACCCAAGCCGAAACGCAAACGCGAGATGGTCACGGAGGAACCGGAACCCCTGCCTGCGCCAGAGGCGGCACCTCCACCGGCTAAGAAGGCGAAGAAGGCAGCAACGTCAGGCGCCAAGGAGGCGCCCGCGGTGTCGTTCAAAGCCGCCAGTGCGTCGAGCGAGGATGTGCTCGAGGATGTGCTCGCGGCGGCCGATCGGAAACGGCAGCAGGGTGTGAGCAAGATGCGTGCTCTCGAGAAGGCCGATGAGGTGCAGAAGCAGCGGGCAGCAGAGCGGCAGCAGCAGCGTGACGAGCAGAAGCAGAAGCTGCTCGAAACCTTCCGGAAGCAGCAGGCTGCTGCACGCGCTGAGCGCAAGGCGAGCGCGCCGTCGGTCACCAAGCCGAATACGCCTTCCTCGGGGTCTCCAAAGAAGCGCGTGAGCTGGGGCCCTCCGTCCTAGGCGCATAGACTGTCGATGCTGTACGGTGTGACTGTGGTCCCGCGCGGGCCCGGTTTGTGGCGAGAGAACCGCGTTTAGTAGTATTAACATATGCGTTTTGTATGTTTCCTACTAAACATACATAACTGCACGTCCGCGCGGTCGATCGCGCTTGCCGCACGAAATCGTCGGAAAAGGAAACATGTACAAGTACCGTACATACGACTGCAGTCTGCAGCACGTCCGCGCGGTCGATCGGATCGCGCTTGCCGCACGAAATCGTCGGAAAACACGGTCGCACGGGACCGCGCGGCGTACGCTTGTTAATCTTAGCGCTCAGGGAGTGTGTATGCAAGCGCGGCGCGGCGCGCGCCAGCTGGGCGGCGCCGTCGCGTCGTGTATACCGCCGATTTCGCAGCAGGCCACTGACCGGGTCGTGTTACGTCACCGCGCTGTACACGCGCGACTATAGCGGACCAAGCAGGCAAGACGTAAGAGAGAGCCACATCAAGCTCGCTAGACCTATGTTGCAGTGCTATCGAAAGGCAGTGGGGAAGTGCTGGAAGTGCCCAGAGTCACGTCCAGAGTCGCGCCGGCCGCCAGCGCTCACCTCGGAATCGTTCCGCTCGGCACGACGCCCGGCACGACCCTTGGCAGCCGCCACCGAGGCTCCCGCCGTCGAGGCGAGAGGTGGCGCGAGCGGAGGCGCTGCAGGGAAGGGCACCAGGACAGCGGCGCTGGTGGCGCTGGCGGCGCCGGTAGCAGCCGGCGTGGAACGGCCCGAAAGGTCAACATCCACGAGCCCGCTGAGCATTGCAGCCGCAAACTCGTCCTCTTCGTCCCCTTCGCCATCCCCCTCATCAAGGGGGCGGAGCGGGTTCCCAATGCGGATCGACCCGTCGCCGTTTGTCCCCTCGTCACCGAAGGATGGGAAGGATGCGGACGGACCAAACGCGCTCTCTCTCTCACTGCAGGAGTTCGCACCAAAGGCGAGGCCGAGCAAGCTGCCGGCGAGGAGCCCCGGGCTACTGGCGGCCGCCGGCGCTGAGAGCAAGGAGAGCGCCTCAATCTTCTCTTCCCACTGGGAAGCCGCCTCCTCCACGGTCTCCGTACGCCGCTGCGCGAGGGCGGTGCGAGAAAAGGACCAATCGCCCAACGGACCAGGCCGGCGGGAGGGGGTAAAGCGCAGCCCCTCGCTGATCGAATGGGCACGCGCGCGGCTCGGGCTGGCCATCACCTCATCTCTCAGTGAGGAGCCCTTGCGCGTCTCCCCCTCCTCCTCGCCCTCCTCCTCGTCGCCCTCGTCGCCTAACCCTCGTCGAGTCGAGAGAGTGGGCATTGTAGCGCGATCGAGACCCGAACCAGCACCGTCGGCTCCATGGCTGTCGGCGCCCTCGCTGCCGGTGGCGGCGCGCTGCTGAGCTCGACGCCCCCCCCGCGCCTCCAGCATGCGATTCCAAGCCTGCTGCTGCTGCTCGTAATTGGCCTCCATGACTGCGGCGGCCGCCGCCTCCGAGGCCGCGCGCGCGTCGGGCGCCGCCATAGAGCCTGACGGCTCCATGCTGACGGGAACAACGATCGACGCTCCGCCCTCACCGCTGCACCTCGGCAGTAGCTCGCCATGCGCGCCCCCGCCACCGCCATCGCGGGCACAGCCCTCCCGATGGAGAGATTGGAGGAACGAGACGGCGGCCTGCAAGTGCGTGAAGTAGCAGCCTGCTTCGCTCTTGAGCGCCATTGGCGAGCGGAAGCGTTGCACGTACGCCAGCGTAGAGGCGAGGCGCGGGGGGTTGCATTGGAGCACCACATACCTGATGAGGGGAAGCAATCGTATGCCATCAGGGGCCATCAGAGGCCAGGGGCGGCGGGTTGCATGAGAGCACCACGTACACGAACACGGGAAAGAGCTCGTCGGCGCCCAGGGGGCCAGCGCCCCCCACGGCGCCCAGGCACTCGAGCAGCCCTTGCTTCAGCTGTAGCACGCACTGCATCACGCCTGCGGGCGCACCGGACGGAAGCACGCGAGCGCCCGGGCTCAGACAACGGGATCATCCCTCGCTCTCGCGCGCGCACTACACACAGTCGAGCTCTACTGTGTCGTCCATATTAGGCAACTCTACGGTGTGGCGCGCAGCAGCACGCAGCGCGGGAGAGGAGATGAAGAGAAGGGGGCAGGCCGGGGCGTCGGCGGGGGGGATCGACGCGCGTACAATCCATCTTGGCGCGCGGCGTGCGGCGCAGCGCGATTTGACGAAGCTCGGCTGACGCTGCGGCCCAACGGTTGAAACGCGTGTCGCAAAAGGCGGCGCTCACATCGAGCTGCGCGGGCGTGAGCGCGTCCGAGAGGGCGTCGAGGCAGTCGGAGAGCTCGGTATCCTGCTGCTGCTCCCCAGCGAGCACGCCGAAGACGTGGTCGTGCAGCCGGTGCAATAGCCGGTCCTCGAGCACATCGCGCGCCCACCACAGCGCGCCCTCTGTGCACCCATTCGGGTACACTTCGGGGTGTGCCACGGCCACGGCCGCCTCCATACCATTGAGGAAGCGCTGGACCATGCCGGCGGCCACGTCCGGCTGCGAGGCGAAGTGCAACTTGGGGAACTGCGCCGCGAAGGCATCCGCAGACACCAGCAGTCCCATCTCCCGAATGATGGCCTGCGCGGCGCTATTGTCGCCCGCCGCGCCGGGCGCAAACTCCTCGAGCGGCGGTGGGTCCAGCGCGCTCGCACTCGCGTGCCCGCTGCCGTCGCCCTTGTGGCCATGGGCGAGCGCAGGCGACGCGCCGTCGGCCGCGGCGGAGCCCCACGCGCCTGGCGTCGTCGCGGGCGAGGCGGGCGACGCGCTGCTCTCGACCAGGTCGTCAGGCAACGGCGTCATGCGCGCGAGCGAGTCGCGTGAGAGCCCCTCGAACCACGCGGGCTGCATGCCCTGGTACGCGCCCAGGAAGGTGCGCATCTGCGTGCAGCCGCTGATCGCCGGGATGGCGAGCAGCTGCTTGAGGTACGCATCGAGCAGCACCATACGCGAGGCAATCAGCTCCGGATCAGGCGGCGCCAGCCCCGCGCTGCTGCTGCTGAGCCCCTTGGAGTCCCACATCCCTTTGGGTGGCAGCTTGGGCAGGTTGTTGAACATCGAGCTCAGCGCCGCGTGGTTGCTGCGAAAGTGTGAGTACCGACGCGCCACCTGCCACTCAAGTGGCACAGCCGACCCAGCGCTCGGCAGGGAGACGTGGATGATGTATTTGGTAACGACGCACTGATGCGCCGCGCCACCAAAAAAACCGCGCTCCTTTTGCACGACGTTGACCGTGTGCGTGATCTCCGTGCGCATCGTCGGGCGCGGCATGGCCGGCCAGCGCCAGTGCCGGGCTCAGTCTAGTACGGACGCGCCGATTGCCGAGAGTCAGGGTCGTCAGGACCTTTGTGGGGAGCCGTCTCGGGCACCTTGCGACTTCTTCCCCTGTCCCCGCTGAGCGTGCTTGGCCTCAGGGCTTGGCCTCCTGAGCCTGCGTGCGGTGCTGCTGTCCCCCTATACAATTGTAGGGCTTCATACAATTGTATGCGGCGCGATTTTCGAGATATGGATAACGAGAAAACATTTCATGATTACATGTACACTTGTAAACACTAAAAACACCCGAACATACCCCCTGTCAACACCATGTTAAGTACATTGTACTCCGGGTGACAAGTCAAGTCAACACTTCGTGAACAAAACCCATCAGACAACCTAACAGGAAGCCTAAATCGAATGTGCTCCTCGACTTGACGTGACTTGACTACTCCGACGTCATATGGCCTGCCGAAACTAGTCGAGCTCGCGCGCCGTAATGGTCGTGTTTTTGTAACGGCGCGTAAATCTCGATTCACATTTAGGCGCCAACCATATGAAGCGATCACGTGCAAAGAAAGCGCCTGCGGAGAAGGCGGCCAAATATGATGCTGAGGACAACGCAGCCACTGTCAGCAACCCCACCGCGGGTGCCGACGCGCCCAGTACTGCCGTCGACGGCTATGACCGACTCGCTGCTGACGACGATGACGAAAGCACAGAGACACAACTTTGTGCCACTGAGACGCAGACCTCATCGACCAAGCTCAAGAGGCGGACGTCATGCATCAGCTTTGGGGAAGTCAGTATATATTCGCACGCACCGGCACTCGCTGGCGACCGCCTGCCTGCAAGCGACGGCCCATCAATTGGCCTTGGCAAGCTCACTGACGTCCAGCTCAGGCGGATCGACTCTTATGACGTGATGCGCAATGCTGAGCGCACGGGTGTGCGCCACATTGACGCCCACGAGCGTGTAGCATCCCTCCTGCTGATCCACCGTTCGGCCTCCATCGATGCCGTCACAATGGAGCACGATATCACTCGTGCCCAGCGCGCGGAGACGCTCGCAGCGGTCGCCGCAGCCGGTCCCTCGCCATCAACCGTGCCGCCCTCGGCGGACTCCGCCGCGGCTCACCAGCTTGCATTCGACGCACTGCTAGGGTCGTCCACCGAGCGAGCGAAGCCACAGACGGTGAATCCAAGCGCGAGCTGGAGCTTGCTCGCCCGCCTCCCTGCCTTCCAGGATGATACGATAGGGCTGACTGATCTGTGGTAGACTCTGAAAAGAGCCTCCTGTGTCCTCCATGTGGCATGGCCGTTTCGAGTACGTTTCGAGCAGTACCGGTAAAGTGCTAGAGATCACATCTCGCGGCCGCCACTTCGGAGTTCGGAATGGCTCTTTCGCTCCTCACCACCGTCGTTGCGCTCCTCGAGTCGCCCGTGCCAGCAATGGGCTCACGGTCGTGCGTGCGCGCGTCCTCGCCGCTCTCGACGAGACTGGACCAGACCGCGCTCCTTAGCCGCCGCTCGCTGCTCTCCACCGCTGCAACGGCCGCTGCCGCCATTGCGGCCACTCCAGCGCTGCCCTCGTTTGCCGAAGCAACGCTCGTGACGCGGCAGCAGGCGTACACGCGGTATGTGCCTCGTATTGAGCGCGGTCGCGACTTTTGGGCCGGCGGCCTACGCAAGTACATTGCGAGCAGCGACTGGGCAGCGATTCAGCGCGAGTTCGAGCCACTGGGCAAGAACAAGGGCGGCGCGATCCCCAAGTTCTTCGGACCGATGCGCCTATATGCTAGCTCGTTCTCGAGCAAGACCATCTCCGACAAGACTCTCGCCATGGAGGAAGCTGTCGACGAGCTCGCTGAGGCGGCCAACGGCCTGCAGATTGCGGCCGATGGCACTATCAAGGACACGGGCCTCTTCTCCTTCCTCGGGGGCAAGAAGACGATGGACGAAGGCTCGCGCTCGAAGCTCGCACAGGACGCGTACAAGAAGGGCGTCCTTGCCTTCAACAAGTACATTGAGATCAGCAACGACGGCCTTGGCATCTCGTTTGCCCCTATGGATACGATCGACTGAGCGTCTTGTGCATCGAGGGACGACCTGGAGCGGCTACTCGCCGGGACCATTCCGGGCCGGACCGAGTGTCGAACTTGCCAAACTGTGAGCGGGTGTGACCGGCTGTGCGCTTGCCAACCCAGGCCAAGAGGCCAGAGACCCGCAGCCCACAGGGGCCTGATGGGCGAGCATGGGCGGTCGAGTGCATTGAAATGACATGTCACAGTAATCGAGCGCGCGTGCCGCCGAGTTGTGCGTGTTTTTGAGCCGATCGGCATTCGAAATTTCTTTCGGTAAGGGCTTCGTGCGTTTTCCGGATACGAATAAAAGTTCGCTCGTCTCGAACTGCTCTCGCGCGAAGCTTAGTGCGCTGCGCGCGCGCCCGCCCGCAGTTCCGACTGCCTCGGCTCGCGGCTGCGAGCGCGGTCGCCGACTCTCGGAGATGCCCAAACAGCAGTACAAGGTGAAGGGCGAGACTTTCGAGGTCGACGACCGCTATGAGGTCAAGAAGAAAATTGGCGCGGGTGCGTATGGCTTGCTGTGTGCGGCGACCGACAAGAAGGAGAATATTATGGTGGCAATCAAGAAGATCAAGGATGCCTTCGACGACGCCATCGACTGCAAGCGCACGCTGCGCGAGGTGCGGCTGCTGCAGCACTTTACGCACGAGAACGTGCTCAACTTGCGCGACATTATGCTGCCCCCGCCGGGTCAGATTGTTGAGTGGAAGGACATCTACCTCGTCCTCGAGCTCATGGACACGGATCTGCATTACATTATCCACTCGAAGCAGGCGCTCACGGACGACCACATCCAGTACTTCATCTACCAGATCTTGCGAGGCCTGAAGGCCATTCACTCGGCCAAGGTGCTGCACCGCGATCTGAAGCCCAACAACTTGCTGGTGAACAAGAATTGCGACTTGAAGATTTGCGATTTCGGGCTCGCGCGAGGCGTGGACGACTCGGTCGCACAGGCATTGACCGAGTACGTGGTGACGCGTTGGTACCGTGCGCCCGAGCTGCTCGTCGAGAACCAGACGTACGACTCGGGCATTGACATTTGGTCTGTGGGCTGCATCCTCGCGGAGTGCCTCGGTAGGAAGGCGTTGCTCCCGGGCAAGGACTATTTGCAGCAGCTCCGCCTGATCATTGAGACGCTGGGCGAGCCGTCTGCATCCGACTTGGCGATCATCGAGAACCCGCAGGCCGTCGAGTACATCAAGGCGCTTCCCAAGAAGCCCAAGGTGCCCTTCGGGGCTCTATACCCGCAAGCCAACCCCGCCGCCATCGACCTGCTCGAGAAGATGCTGGTCTTCGACCCGTCGAAGCGGATATCGGCGGCGCAGGCGCTCGAGCACCAGTACCTGCATGCTCTGCACAACGTGAACGACGAGCCGAGCGCGCCCACCTTTGACTTCTCTTATGAGTCTTCCGAAACCACAGAGACGGACCTGAGGAAACTCATCTGGGACCAGCTCCGCAAGTACCACGCGGAGCTAGGCGCCATGCCAGCAAGCTTCGCGGCGTCGTAGAAGGGTTGAGGGGGGCTGCGCCCCGGTGCTGATGGGTGTCCTCACGCGCACACTGCTCGTCGCACGCTCGGCAGCAAATGAGCCAAGCCACCCCGAAAGCCGCCCCCGGGGCGCACCCACCGAGAGGTGTGAAGATGTGGCAGCATCTGAAGGAGAGAGTGATCTGGACGTGAGGCACGCACTACAGCCCTACAAACGACCTCCGAGTGCTGCGCGATTGCCACTGCACGATCGGGTGCACGGGCGGCACCGGGGGCGATTCCGGAGAGTTCGTGTGGTTTCTGGTTAGAGCAGGTGAGACAACGTCATCCTCCGCAGTGCAGCAGTAGGTGATGAACTGTGCCGTGCGCGCCCCTGGAGGTGCTGCCCCGTGGGCCGCATGCCATGGCATGAAATGAAATTTTGGCCCGCCCGTCGCCGCCCCCTTAGTCACCCCCCGCGCGCCAGGGCCGGCACCAGGCGGGGCGCCACCGCCAGGCGCACGCAGGCCGCTCCCGCTGGCCCGGGCCGCCCGGGCGGGCGTGGGCCGGCGCCGCCGCCGGCCAGCGGGGCGAGGGCCGTCCCCGCGCCGGCGCGGGCGCGCCCCTGCGCCCGCCGCCCCCCCTGGTCAGGCGACCTTAAGTACCCCCTCCAACCCTTGTGCGCTTTCCTGCGCCATACGCAAACTTTCCTAAACCGCCCACACCTGTTGATGTCCACCGGGCCGAACAGGCGAAGCAGAGTCAGAGATTAATGTGACACCATGCCATGGTCTCCTGAATGGTCTCCATTCTGTCATGGTTCGTGCGTGTGGGTTCCGCACGGATGCGGTGTACGCCGTAACTCGTTACGCGTCCCGGGCCAGGGCATCGTCCCCACGCCCGCGGCCACACCAAAGTGCATGCAAGTCGCAAGTACCGATGCGCGCATTCATCCATGCGCTAACCATGCGCACGCCGCTCGTCCCCCACGCGGGATTCCGCATGCCCCTCACATGCTCACTTGTGGGCATATTCTGCCCCCTTGGACAACTGTTGCCAGCTTTCTTCCGCCTGCGAGCGCCAAACGGGCTTTGAGTCCTTGATGTGCTGGTCTACTTCGGAAGAATACGACGTGTCAGACATCCGTGCGAACTCATCAAAGTCGACACTACCCGAGTGGTCCTTGTCCGTGTACTCGAGGAGGCGGTCAAAGACGCCGTCCGGCACGTGCTCCAGATTGAAGTAGCGAAGCATCCTGTGGAACTCTTTTCGGCTGAGCTTACCACTCTTATCTTCGTCGAGTGCTCGAAAGCCTCGACGCATCTGCTTGAAGCGATCTCGCAGCTTGCCGGTTATTACTCCGAGCCAGAACCTGAACATTTCGTCGGACACGGGGCTGCGAGCCGCACGCTCCTTGGCTTGTAGGCTGTCCTGCTCGAGGCGCGCTTGCTCCTCTTTGATCCCCGCAAGCTCCCGTTCGATCTGCTGACGCGTCATGACCGGCGGCGCTCTGCGGGGGCCGTCGTGGATGTGCAATCGTGGGGAAAGGAGGTCTTTGGCACCCACGCCGCTGTGCCCAGACAGTCGAGACGGCCAGTTGAGCTTGCAGGCCGTGCCAAGCGGGTGCACCTGTGTTCCTAAGGGGGTGTGTGCGCGGAGCTGCTCCTTGAGCTTGTAGTACTCAAGCTGATGCATCTCGCGAGGCGATGGCAAGGGCGTCAACCGACGAGGCGAGACGTGAGTCCGGGAAGCAGTAGTCAAAGCAGTAGTCGAGGGCCGGAAGTTCAGTGACCCCCCCATTCTGACGTTGACGGTGATGGGCGAGCCTGCCATTCGGGACCTGTGACGGTTTCGCGCGACGATCCGTTCAGATTTCGAGATAGGAGTGGAACTGATCGTGATGCATGCGACAACAGTGGAACGTTGGTCGCAATCAAATAAATACGGACCTTACCCGTTTGTGGTTGCTGACGACTTGGAATTTCACAGGGCGCGTCGGAAGAAATTCTCAGGGACGTCGTCATGCTGAAACAGGTATACGTCTGTGGGCTCTGGCTCTGCCCCATGGCAGCTTGCAAGATCGTGCCCGCCTTCACCATCCTCGAAAATCCGTCAGCCGCCGCTGGGCTTCATGTCATCGGCCCAAGGATGGCCAGGCGTCGTGGTGCACCCAGTGAAGCATCACTCCTTCGACAGCTTGCTGCTGAGCGACGTCGACATCGTGAGCTGAAGACGCTTGTTTCGGAGATGGACGTGCCGCCAACATGCTACTGGAAAGGCCCAGAGCTTGCTGCAGCTAAGCGCCGTCGCCTGCGGGCCAAAACCCATGTTCAGCAACTGGTGTCCACACTTCGTCAGGTCCGAGAGTCTGAGCCATGGCAGCTTGGCGAAGGATCGTTTGGCCGCGTGCTTCTCGGAAGGCAGGCAGGGTCAGGCGAGTTGGTTGCGCTCAAGGTGATTCCGCACGGCAGCGGGGACGGTAATGACACGCTCGCTGTCGCTCAGTTGCGTACGGAGGCAGAAGTGCTCGCACTCATGACTGAACGTCGCGAGCCAGGATTTCCACGGTTGCTGCATTGTGCGACCCAGGACGTAGCCGGACGTTCTAGTCTTGTGCTTGCGATGGAGCTGCTCGGCCCAAATATCGACGACCTGTGGTGGGAAGCTACGGGTGGGACCAGCTTTTCGGTGGCATCCACATTGCGCATAGGTCGCCAGATGCTCGCACGCTTGCAACACTTGCATTCGGCAGGGTTCGTACACAACGACGTGTCGCCTCGCAACTTCTGCATGGGTCGTGGGCACGATGCCGTCGAGGCTGCTGTCGGCGTCAAGTCGGAGGATCGCACTTCGGTGGTGCACTTAGTCGACTTCGGTTCTGCAACACCTGTTTGTGGGCAGCTGATGACTGATGAGTTTAGGGGCACCTGGCTCTTCGCAGGCGCCCCCAGCCACACTGGCGGCCTCCCACGTGCATGCACGCCCGCTGACGACATAGCATCGCTGGTCAATTGCCTGATCTACTTGGGCAGTGGAAGCTTGCCTTGGGAGCACTCCAGTTCTGAGGCCGAGAGCGAGGCTGCGAAGAAAACCGTGATGGCCGAGCAGCTGACCAGCCTTCTCCCCGAGGCGCTAGGTGGGCCGGTGGGCCGACTATGGCAGCTGGCACGCCAAGCGCACCGCTCGCCTCTCATCAATATACACGAGTATGCATACGATGCCGACTGGCCAACGGCGTGCCGCGCGGCTCTTGGCGCGGATGTCATACCTTGCGGTTCGAACGCCCCAAATTATGATTGGGAGGAAGTGGGCATCACGTGGAGCGCGTCCGGTGAGATCATGCATGCTCGATAATGCCCATATTTCATTGGAGGAAAAGCTGAGCTCTATTAAGCTGTGTGCGGTCGGGTGAGTTTCGATGCTCGACGCGCAAACTAGAAACTTTTTCTTTGGGCCTTTATTTGGTTTCGAATTCAATTTCGATCGCAGCCCCCGCGTGCGCGTCCGATAATACCGTCGGCCCTACGCGCGTTACCTAAAATGTGCCTCTCGTGCGTGGAGGGCCGGTGTGTACGGCCACCTCGTGCCGTGCACGCGCACGCGTCAGCGCCGTCGCGGCTCCATGCGCGTCCGCGCACCGCGGTTCGGTCGGGCGGTCGAGCTCGGCTCCGGCGCCGACCCACCCCCGTGGAGGGCTGGAGGCAGGCGCAACTATGGCGCTACGTGGGCGCGGGTCGGACATCCGCGCACAACACGTGTTTCCTCTCGCTCCGAGCACGCGCATCCCGGCTCCGTAAGCACCTCACGGCACCCCTGAGAGTGCGGCACCTAGAGACGAGTGACGACCACGACGATGAGCGGAGAGGTCGGGTCGAGTGCCGCTGGTCGAGTACCGCGCGCGCTGGGATTGGAAACCGAACCCGACCCGCGTAACCCGCGGCCGCGGGGGCCGCAGGCATCCGAGCATCCTTCATAACAATGACGCCCGCTGGAGCGTCACCTTCCTGAGCGGCTTCAGCTGCGCGCAGTAAGCGTTTGGGCTCCCGTACGCACACGCCTTCTCTCGCGACGCGCTGCTGCCCTCACCCTGTCCAAAAGCATCAGCAGCCTTGACCACGGGTACGGACGCTAGGTAGCGCACAGACGTGAGGCTTTCCTCGTCAAGCACACGGCCGATGACTGCAAAGTCGTCGTCGTATTCAGGCGTCGCGGCTGCGGTCAGGGCGAAGTCAAAGGTGCCGCCCCCGCGACGTACGCTCAGGAGCCCGGGCTGGTCATGAGAGAGGCCGGCCGCCTCAGTCTTCAGCGTAGTCGGAGCAGCTCGAAGGGCAAACTTCCCTGCGACCGCGCCAGCGTCAATGCGACGGCCTGTCAGAACGCGCCACACCTGCGAGTACGCATACGTAACCGGCTGATCTGTTGCGCCCTCGCAATTCTTATAGGCTTGCTTTCTGGCCAACTCTGAGCGTTGAATCATCTGCTCGTCGTCTGGCAACTCCTGGCATGGCACCTTCAGTGTACCCGCCACGAGCTCTTTGAAGACAGATGCTGCCGTGGGCGCATCCACACCAAACAGTCCAATGTCCACAATTAGGAGCTTGTTCTCTTCTGCCGATAGCTGCTGCACAAACTCCAGTCGCACGCGATCAGTTATTTTGGCATCTGACGTCGAAGCACGGGCAGCGGGAGGGCTCATCGCGAGTGGAACCAGAGCCGCTGCTGCTCGCATCGCATCGCGCCGTGGCATCGGCAGCGCGCGCGCGCCGAAGACGAGCAGGAACGAGAATTTCATTCCACAAACGCATGCACCACATCGCACACAGTTCATTCATAGTGAATACACCCCGACGCCCACCTCAACGCCGCGACCGCGCGCATGCTCCGTGGGTTGTCGCCGGTCTGTCGTGTTAACGCTCACACCACACGCAGCATTCCAGGAGCGAGATGCATGCGAGTGTTGAGCTTGGCCAACGCTCGTTTGTCGTGAATCATCTTTATTATCGTTCAGGCACTAGGCAACGCGCAGAGGTTCAGGAAGCGAAGGGACAGTGACTGCCTCGCTCTAACCACGTGGGGACCTGTGTCCGTGAAGAGCTCCCGAGATCTTGGGAGCTCATGCATGCTTGCATGTATAGCTGACGCTAATGACCGGATGACCCCTTCCCGACTGATTAGAGGGCGATTAAGGAGAGAGGGTGCTTACGGTAGCATGGTGCGTGCTTACGGTAGCTGGACATGTATGGGCTTGTCATATGAATGAGGGCAGAGACGTATCATCACCCCCTCGAGTCCACAATGGAATGAGGACTCACTGCCAAGGTACGTCTTCCAGCTGTCGTAGGGCTTGGACGCACCTGCTAGATCGAGTACGGATTGTTGAGCATGCGTAGCCGAGTAGGTCAGGGGCCTCTCCACACTCGTCGGCTGCAAGGATGAAAACTGACTGTATCCTACTTGAGCGCGCCG
>Ga0210248_100821_pt1 | contig 26421 bp, 14 predicted proteins | sample ChrtobMetP3_32mM_FD_155493 | JGI IMG/M metagenome (GOLD analysis project Ga0210248, IMG submission 155493) | Chrysochromulina tobin associated microbial communities from unialgal haptophyte culture, Seattle, Washington, United States - P3_32mM | ecosystem: Host-associated > Algae > Haptophytes >...
CCCCCAGCGGCCCCGCAAGCGCGCTCGCTCGTGCGCTCGCTTCATGCGCGCTCGCGAGCGCGCTGGGTAACCGCTCGCTAGCGGCCACTCTGGGCACGCTGGCCACTCTGTGGGTGAGACCTTCCTACAGACAAGTTCCCGATAGGAATTCGGACTAGGGGCTTCTTCGACGTCGGAATTCCATGCGACCGAAGCCGATTTTTTCTGCCGTGGCCTCGCCGCCGGCGCCGGCGAGCGCGGCGCCGCCGACTGCCGTTTTTGACTCATACGGCTCTATGCCGCGCCACATTGTTGTGCTCGGCAGCAACCCGACGTACTGTAGTAACAACTCAACGTCAGCCAAGTACACTCCAAAGACCTTCTTGCCGCTCACCCTCTCGGAGGTGCTCGACCCGCGGTACAAGTGCACAAACATTTATTTTGTCGTTGCGGGCGCCCTCCAGTTCATCCCCAGCATCACTCTCACAGGTGGCGTCTCGACGATCTGGATCAACGTGGGCATCCTCATGGTGATGGACATCACGATGATGGGTTTACAGGACTACGCGCGCGCGCGCGCGGACACGCTGACCAATAAGCTGCCCGTCGAGCGCTGCGGCGCGGACACGCTCGCCACGAAGGGGGTGCACCAGCCCACGGGCAGCGGCGGCACTGGGTCCGCCGCCGCGTTCCGCAGTGCCACGTGGGCTGACGTCAAGGTAGGCGACATCGTGCGCGTCAAGGACCGCGAGGCGTTCCCGGCCGATTGCGTCTTCTTGCGCGCGTGCGACCCCGAACCCGGTCAGTGTTGGGTGAGCACCAAGCCGCTCGACGGCGAGTCCGACACGAAGCTGCGCCTCGCCGTCAAGCAAGCGGCGGCGCTCATGCCTGACGCCGAACCGGCCACGTGCCTGAAGGCGCTGCGCGGCGCGACGTTCCGCGCGGAGCCGCCGAATGACAAGGTGAACGACTTCACGGGCCTCCTGTTCCTCGAGGGGCAGGAGCCGGTGCTCGTCACGCCGCAGAACATGCTGCTGCGTGGCACGCAGCTGCGCTCGACCAGTTGGGTGTACGCTCTCGTGGTGGCCACGGGGCGTGACACTAAGGCGAACTTTGCGACCTCGAGCGCGGCGGTGGTCAAGTTCCCCACGACGCTCCGGCGGCTCAACGTGGACATCGCCGTGCTCTTCTGCGTCACCATCTCCATCTCGCTCATCGGAGCGATCGCCAACCTCGCGTGGGGCGCGGGCCGACCCTCCCAGACCGAGCAGTGGTACCTCTTCGAGGCGCCCAGCACGGCGCTATTCCCATCCTTTGGGATGAACTTCCTGCAGACCTTTTTGCTCGTGTACATGTTCATCCCGACCACGCTCTTCTCGACCATGCCTCTCATCCAGATCTTCTCGTCCCTCTTTATGATCAGCGACCTGGACATGTACGACGAGGCCCAGGATGAATGTTGCCAGGTCAACTCGCCGTCGCTTACCGAGGAGCTCGGGCAAGTGACGCACATCTTCTCGGACAAGACGGGCACGCTCACGTCCAACCACATGGAGTTCATGCGCTGCTTCATCGACGGCGTCACCTATGGCTGCGGCGACACAGCCATCTCGCAGGTCCTCAACAAGCAGCCAGGCAGGCCGCCGCCCGCGCTCCGGACGGCGCCCCGTCCGGCGTGGGCCAAGGTTCGTCCGTGCTCGGCCACCTTTGTCAACTTCCAGGAGGCGCTCAGCTCGCCCTCGCTCTTCGACGCGCTGCATGGCAGCCGCGCGTGCGCGTACAAGGAGTTCTTCCTCGCGCTGGCGATCAACCACTCGGTGATGGTCGAGGAGGTCAACGGCAAGCAGGACCTGGCCGCCTCCTCACCGGACGAGCAGGCCTTTGTGGCGGGCGCCGAGCTCTTTGGCTTCGAGTACCTCTCGCGCAACACCTTCGAAGGGCGACTCACGCTCCGCGACAAGCACGCCGGCGTCACGTACGACGTGCAGATCCTCGACGTGTTCCCGTACGAGTCGTCTCGAAAGCGCATGTCGATGCTCGTGCGCCTGCCCCAGGGGCTCGTGCGCGCGCTGGGCGGCGGCGAGGCGATCCGACTCTACTGCAAGGGCGCCGACTCGAAGTTGATGGAGCTCGTGGAGGAGACGACGCCCGAAGAGGTGCAAGAGGAGCTCTCGGCGCTCCTCGACGAGTGGGGCGAGATTGCGCTGCGGACGCTCGTCTGGGGCAAGAAGGAGGTCAGCGAGGCGACGTACGCCGCGTGGCACGCGCAGTACGAGGCCGTCTGCGCCTCACCCGACGAGATCGCCAAGATGAAGAAGGGGCTGCCCAACAAGATCACGAGCTCGCAGTCCGAGCTCGAGTCGACCCTGATCCTTCAAGGCTCCACGGCCATCGAGGACAAGCTCCAGCAGGGTGTGCCGGAGCTCCTCGCGGACCTGCGCACCGCGGGCATCAAGATCTGGATGCTCACCGGCGACAAGGTGGGCACGGCCGTCAACATCGCGCGCGCGTGTGAGATCCTGCCGGGGTCGGCCAAGGTACTCGAGATCACGTCCGACGAATACCCGGTGCTTGCCACCGTGCGGACTGAGGACCTGCTCGAATGCCAGCGCGAGCTGCTGCAGCTAGACAAGGCTAACGAGGCGCTCACCGCGCCCTCGTGTGTCACGCGCTGGCGGGCGTGGTGCGCGCGCTCGTTCATGCTGCCCTCGCAGCAGCGCAAGCAGGCGGAGGCGCGCGCCGCCGCTCGGCGCGAGGTCATCGGACGGCACACGGCTGCGCTCGACGCCAAGTATGAGGGTCTGCTCGAGCTGCGGACGGAGCTGCGCGAGCACATCGACGACGTGCTCTCTGGCGTGGCCGAGGCGGCGGCCGCCAAGAAGGCGCCCCTCGATTACTGCCTGGTAATCGATGAGAAGGCAATCGAGTACTGCGGCACGCTCATGCCCGAGGCGCTCGCGGCGGTCGGGGACGCGAGCAAGTCTGTGGTCGCCTGCCGCGCACGCAAAGACCAAAAGGCGCAGATGCTCAACCTCATCAAGAACGCCGTGCCGGGCTGCTGCTGCCTCGCCATCGGCGATGGCGCCAACGACGTGGCGATGATCAAGGCGGGCCACATCGGTGTGGGCATCATCGGCAAGGAGGGGCGCGAGTGTGTGAACTCGGCCGACTTCGCCATCGGCCAGTTCCAGTTCCTGCGCTCGCTGCTCCTCGTGCACGGCCGGCTCAACTACCGGCGCTTCGCCATGTTCCTCTACTACACCTTCTACAAGAACATCTTCGTCACGATGACGCTCTTCTTTTACCAGACGCTCGCGGCTTCGTCAATCACACTGTTGCTCCCGTCGGTCTTCAATGACCTTCTCAACCCGGTCATGCTCACCTCGCTCCCGATCATCATCTTCCCCCTCTTCGACAACGACGTGCCCAAGCACGTCTCGGCGCACTCGCCGCTGCTCTACACGCAGGGCATCGCGCGGCTGCACTTTACGCACCGCGGCATGCTCCTCTGGGTCCTCGAGGGCATCTACTCCGCCGCCCTCGTCGCCTACCTGCCGGGCCTGCTGATCTCGTTTGGGCGAGACGGCGATGTGGTGACGGGCCAGCTCGCCGGGGGCATCTCGCTCAGTGAGCTCTCGGTCGGCGCGCTCTGGACGCTGTGCGTGTGCATCAACGTGCGCCTCATCCTCGAGAACAACTCATGGTCGGTCGTCGAGTTCCTCGGCCCGTTGCTGATGATCGCGATGCTTGCGGTCTGGTCGGTCATCTTCGAGTACGTGCCCAGCCGTCAGTACGATGGCTCGTTCTCGTGGCCGCTCCTCTATAACGTGATGGGCACCGTGTTGCTCTCAGGCCCCTTTTGGCTGCAGATGCTGCTGCTCATCGTCCTCGTCATTGCGCCCCGCACGCTGCACCTTGCCTACATCCACATCTACTACCAGTCGCCCCTCGCGGCCCCAGACGCGAAGGACGCCTTTTCGAGGATTTCGAGCCTTAAAGAGGCCTCGAACGCAGACGTTGCCGACGTCGAGGAGGGCGCGACTCCGCGAGACAAGCCAAGCAGCCTGCGCCCCTCTCCGGAGAAGCCGACCTGTTCCTCCGCCTCCGCCGCCCCGCCGAAGCCGAGCACGCTGCGTCGCTCCACCACCAAAAAGGTCGAGCTCGGGGTCGATCTCGGAGCACGCCACAATTACGAGCAGGCGGTCGCGCGCAAAGAGATCGCCATGTTGACTCAGGCAAGCACAGCGCGACTCTCGCGCGCCGATTCGTGCGGGTGGCTTGTGCCGAGGGTGGGCACAGACGGCACCGATGACGATTCTCAAAGATCTCTGTCGGCATGGAACCCTGGTACATCGGGCGCGGTACCGGCACGGGGCCTTTTAAGACGGGCGAGCACCAAGGCATTCAACGAGCCGGGTCGGCTTTCCGTGCGGCGCAGTTGCTCCTCGCCGGATGAGGTGGTTGCGTCACCGACCGGGATCTCGCCGTCCGAGATCAATGCCTCCTCTGTGGCCTCGTCGCCGGAAGAGATGGGCCGATCGCCGCTGGTGCGGCAGCCGACGGCGCGGCGCGACAACACGTCTCTCATGTCGCGCGCACAGAACACCTTTGACATCGACTCCGTCTCTCAGAATGTGATGCTCGCCCGCTTGACCACATTGGGCCGACATTCGTGGCCAGAGTGGGGTGCGTAACTCGGACTTCTTTGCACTTTGGAGCACAGGTGCGTAACCCGGAGTTCCTAACCCAATAAGTGACTAGGTTAAGACCAAGTCGCGGGTTACACACGTAACACTCGTGCGCGGAGCCTGCACCTTAGACCTTAGACTTAGTTTTCTGACAGACGTGCTCTGTCAAAGCTCAGTATACAGTATCGTAAATCGCTTTTAACCGTATTACGCTGGGCCGACTCACCTCACACCTGTCACGTCCGCCTCTCCGCTTTAACTCCGACTCGCCCGACGCCGACCGGAGCCTCACGAAGACGCGAGAGGGCCGTGAGCGCGGGGTCGCGGCGACGGCGGGGTGGACTTGAAAATAACTTGAAATATGAAATTGAAAATGCTTTCAATTGGCGAAGAACGGTAATAGTTGCTCTCTGTTGGCGAGATTAGCCTTGGGATTAGCACAACACGGTAAAATCCCCGACCCTCCCTTTGGTCCGACGAGAACCTGAACACGACCTAAGCTGCTCTGGGTCACTCCGCTCTGTTCTCCCACCCACATGGTGGACATGGGTCTCTCCGCGCCTCGTCTGGGGATTCTTTTCCTTCTGCGTTCTACGCCGCGGTCGCCAATGCGCCCACGAGCAGGTCACGAGCAGGGCGAGCGTCTCATGGGGTGCCCAGCCTGTTGACCCGCGAAACACTCCGCGCCTCCTCGGGTGCCCTATCCGATGTTCAATCGGAAGACGTCGTGGCAGATGAACCAGCTGCCTGCTGCTGTCGGCATGAGGACGAACGATTGCACGTATTTGAGTGGCTTGGTCGTCTCGCCGTCCACCGCAAGGTCGCCTACGACCTGGATGAGAATGCCCGATTGGAATGGATGGCAGTCGCAGGTCGCGGCTGCATGCTGCACCTGCTGAAACTGCAGCGTCGTCAGCTTGGTCATGATGCTCGACATGCCCATGAACTGGTCGTCCTCGAAGCTGAGCAGCGACGTGTCCTGGTAGAGCGTCTGCAGGTTGACGCGGGCGGTGTCGAAAGTTGTGTAGTAGTGCTTCGTGAACGCGTCGCCTACATCCGACTTATCAGCTGCATTGGGCGGGTTGATCGTATTGTTGCCTGCCGTGCGGAAGATCTCGTTGGAAATGAACCAGCTGCCGGCTGCTGTGGGCAGCAGCGCGAACGTCTGCGCGCACTCACACGCGGCGGCGATCAGCACATGACGGAGCGCGCATGAGGCCTAGGTAGCAGGCACCCAGACATGCATGGCGTGGAGTAGTGGCGTGCGCGCACGTGAGAGAATTTGATCAAATTGACGCCGTCGCCGTTGACGCACATGTCGCCGATGATCTGGACGAGGATACCGCTGCCCGTGGTGATCGGCTGGCAGTCGCACTTGATGACCTTGTGCTGCAGAGTACCAATGGGTGGAGCAGCCCTCGTCTGGAAGGAGGTCAGCTCCGTCATAATCGCCACCATGCCCATCATCTGCTTGCCGTCCCACGTGCACATGGACGAGTCCTGGTACAACCCTTGCAGGTTGGCGCGGGTGCTGCCATTTCCGCCGGGGCCGTCAAAGGTGTTATAGTAATGGTCTGTGAAGGCTTTGCCGATGTTCTGCGCACAGAGAAGCCCGCACAGCAGCAAGATGAGCGCCCGCGCGCGCGTCGCAGCTGCTTGGGGTCGCACGCCAAGGATACGCCAGCGCCGTGTCGCAGGCAGTGGTCGCGGCACCTGGAAGTCGGCATTGGCCATAGCTGTCGGCGCAGTAGACAGAACTCGATCGGCCGTAAAAAACTCGCGCGGCTTTCCTTGAAGCGGCGCGCGCGCGCTCACTCTCATTAGTCCTGAAAAACTTTTCCACCCATGCCCCGCAATCCCACGAAGATGAATTACATGTATACAGAGACTTGCTTGATGAATTCGGTCGACGCCACGGACGCCACGGACGAGTCGCCACTAAGCCGCCGGTCGCAGGCCCGGCTTCGGATGCCGTCCCCGCCGAAGGCGGAGGACCTGGCCAGGACGACCGAGGACGAGGAGGATAAATCGGTCGATGACGATGAAGGCCCTGACGTGCGCGAGGCCAATGACCACTCCTTTGCCTCAATGCGGATGGCTGAGCTGCTCCGCGTGGACATATCGCCGATCATGTGCCTGGACTGCGTCGATGATGACGACGCGGCGCGCAATCGGCCGGCCTGCCCGTGCTTCGCGACGCTGCACCCTTTCTGCGACCTCTTCCACACGTGGCTCTGCCACCGCCTGATCGACGACGGTGCAGGCACGTGCTGCGTGCTGCCAAGCGACGTCATCCCCGATCCGGAAGAGGAAGAGGATGAGGACGAGGACGAGGACGAGGACGAGGACGACGAGGACGACGACGAGGACGAGGACGGCGAGGATGGCAAGGATGGTGCGGCGCCGGCGCCGGTGCCCTCGACGTCCGCCAACGTCGCGTCGCTCGACGATGGAGAGACAGCGCAGGCTCCTGGCGGCAAGGAGGCACCGGGGCCGGCGGCTGGCGGGATCGCCGTCCCCGCCGAGACCGCCGACAGGTGTGCGAACGAGAACGAGAACAAGGACGAGGACGAGGACGAGTCGAGCGGCGACGGTCGCAGCAGCAGCCACGGCGACGGCACGCAGCCGCCGTCGATCCACTCACGGAGCACGAGCATGAGCTCGAGCGAGGCGGAGGACCCGGGGCCGTTTGACCCGCTGACGGAGCGGCTGCGCGCGCTCAGCTCGACGGCAAGCGACATGGTCCATCAGCTCGAGAAGCATGTGGGCGACTTGCATGCTCAACGCTCGACACTCTGCGAGATCCTCGCCTCGCTCGACATGACCGACGCGGCGGTGCCGATAGCGCTGGCAGAGATCTTGGGCTGGTACTCGGTGCTCTCGATCCTGGCGTGCTCCTTCCCGACGCGCGCCGAGATGGACAAGAAGGCCAGCGACGAGGACCCGGACAAGAAGGACAAGAAGTCGACCGATGGATCACTCATCGAGGAACGCCTCGAGCTGCCTCCGCTGCTCGTCAACTCATCGGATTCTGGCCAACCGCTGCGTCCTCAGTTCCTCGGGGCCGCCTCCGAGCAGCATGCGGGCCAGTGGTTCATGGGGTTGCAAGGGCTGCGCGAGAACCCCGCCTCCTCGATCGAGTCCCTGTGCACGCGACGCTGGCGCATGTGGCAGCAGAGCCACTCCAAATACCTTCTCAAGTCAGTCAGGGCGCTACGTACCATCAAGTCGCACGGCCGGCGGCCCACCAAGCTGCTGCACGAGTGGCTGGCGGCCAACGATTACTGCGACTGGGTGCAGCACAACTTCATCGAGCTGTTCACTGCCGAGGTGCTCTCTGAGTGGTACACACGCGCGGGTACCTGGTGCCAAGGCTCAGCGAACCTGGCCATGTCGCTGCTCGTCGGTGTTGAAGCTTGGCAGCAATGCCGCGACTTTATGAACATGCGCTCGCGTGAGTTCCGCAAGATGCCGCCCTTTGCGCTGCGGCCTTCGTCGGCCCTCGGCGCGCCGCCGCCCATCGGCTTGCCGCCCGCTGCTGATGCCTCCAATGACGCCGCCGCCGCCGCCGCCGCTGCCGCCGCCACCGCTGCCGCCGCCGCCGCCGCCGCCGCTGCCGCCGCTGCCGCCGCCGCCGCCGCCACCGCCGCCGCCGCCGCCGCCGCCACCGCCGCCGCCGCCGCCGCCGCCAAGCCCGCGCACGTGCCCGGTACCCCAGACGAGTCCGATCCGCATGTCGTCGACGCGACGCGCGTCGACGATGTCGCGAACCCGCCGTTTTGCGCGGTGGCGCGGCGTGAGCCGTCGACGGTACCCTCAAGCAAGGTCACCATGGCCAATATGATCAGCCTTTTCGAGCTACTGCGTCGGCCGCCCAAGCTGCCGCTCGCTGTGTACGTAGAGCTCGACTGTTGGAACCTCAAGCCCCCCGACGACGACGACGAGTCCGATGCATGCGCGCCCGAGGCTGCGGCGCCCGATGCATGCGCCCCCAAGGAGGCGGCACCCGATGCATGCGCGCTCGAGGCGGCGGCACCCGAGCCGGCGGCGCCGTCGAAGGCGCCGCCCAGGGATAAATGCCTCATCGACGAGGTCGCTGGCGACGGCGCCGCACGCAGCGAGCAGCACAAGCAGCAGCACAAGCAGCAGCACAAGCAGAAGGCGAAGCCGGTGCCGCCGATCGCCGACCCTCTCGGCATCCTCTCGAAGCCGCCCGCGCCTGCCGACCTCTTCCTGTCGCGCGCCGAGATCAATGAGCAGAAGCCGCTGAGCTCCAGGTGCAAGCAGACCTCCGACAAGCAAGGTCTTGAGGGGAAGACGCCGTCGGCGGACGAGACTGCGGGCGATGACGACAAGGCCGAACCGGAAGAGGTGTACATACCGAACGGCGTCTTCTTCTCAGGGCCGCACGATAGCGCGTTCACGCCCGCGAACGCGCCCGCCTCGTCGCTGCCTGTGCCCGCGAGCAACGACGACGACGAGGAGGAGGAGGACGACGAGGACGACGACGTTGACGACGACGACGACGACGAGGGCGAGGAGGAGGAGGAGCATGAGGAGGACGAGGCGGGCAAGGCTGCAAGTGCCCCGGCCCACCCAGCCGCCAGACCCGCCGTGTCTGCCATGGCGCCCGAGCCCGTGGCCACGGGAGGCAGAGGCGCGCCAGTCAAACGTGTCTTGGTGCCGGCGCTTGGACTACCGGTACCGGGCTACCGGCCTGGCTCGGCCACGGAGGCAACCCCAACTGTCGACACCTTTGGTTGGCCGAGTCCACCCGGCCCGCCCCCGCCGACCGCCTTTGCCCCGGCGGTTGCCCCGGCGGTTGCCCCGGCGGCTGCCGCGGCCGCTGCGAACGGCGAGGGTGGCGAGGACGGCGCAGGCGCCACCCTAGTGGTCGTCACCAACCCACCGAGTCAACCGACTGGCCACACGATCACGTCAAATATCTACGAAGTCGAAGGGCTAGGCGAGTCTTTCCGTTCCAACGGCGGCCACGTCTTCCTCATCCAGATCGAAGACGTCGTGCAGCCGACGGCCGCTGCTGCTGCGGCCGCCGCCGCAAAAGCTGCCGAGGCGGAGGCGGGCGCAACCTCCGCAGCGGTGGCGGCGGCGGCGGCGGCCGCAGCGACGGCCGCGGCGGCGGGTTTAGCGAACCCGGCGGCGGCGGAGCTTTCGCTGGAGGCGCAAGCGGCGGCGCTCGAGCTCACGTCGCCGCGTGACCAGCGCACCTTCACCATCTACTCCTCATGGTCAGGTCGTTATACCATGCAGCAGTTCATCGATATGCGGCCCGAGCTGACCGAGATGTCAGCCTCGGCCCTCGAGCTCTGGATCGCGGGGCTTCAGGCGCTGCTCAAGCAAAAAGAGTGGTCGCCCCCCGCGCAGGAGCTCATGGCTTTCTGCTTCGGTGGTGAGCTCCTCTCCTCCTCCTGCTCTCCTGAGGGCTCCGCGCCTTCCTCGCCCATTGGTCCACCGCCGTTGGGCAAGGGCGGCTTAGCTGAGGTCGTCGCGGCCGCGAAGGCGGCGGTGACCGAGGATGGGGAGCTGCTCGATTTGGACATGCCGTCTAAGGCGAGCGCACCGGACGAAAAGGCGAAGCTTGACAATGGGTTCGGGTACGATGGGCCCGCGAAGACTGGATTGCATGCGCCGCGGGCTTCGATGCGGCCGCCTCGGCTGCCATACTTGGCCGCTCGTGAGCTGGGTCTTACGGCAGAGGCGCTTGGCGATCTCGAGTCTCGCCTCGCGTGCGCGCGCAGCCTTCGGGCGGGCGACGGCTGGCGCTTCGGCACCGATGCCAAGCAGATGAGCACGAGCACCATGGGCGCTGCGATGGACGACGCGCTTGATCAGTTTCGCGCGCAGCAGGCGGCCAAGGCTGAGGCAGCGAAGGCGAACGGGGCGGCGGAGGCGGAGGCGCCACTTGGCATGACGGTGGAGGCGGCGGCTCTCAAGGTACACAAGGCCACGGCAGTCGCCAAGGCGGTCGAAAACGGCACGCCGCCGATGCCGCCTCCGCCTCCCCCCCAGCGCTCTGCGGTCGCTGCTAAGAATGCAGTGGCGGAGGCGGCGGCGGTAGGCGAGGGCGGGTCGCAACGAAATCTCGAACGAAATCTTGAACGAAATCTCGACGAGGCGTTCCGAGACGCTGACGGTGACGCTGAAAGCGCAGACGACGGCGCCAAGGACTCGGGCTTGGACTCTGACGGAGACACCGACGATTCGAACCCGGACCCACGCCGGGGCGGCATGTCGACGGGCGGCGAGTGGCTGAGCCCCGCGGATGGCTGGACGGTGGAGTACGAGGAGCCCATTCTGTGGGAATTGCACTTTTGGGCCAAGGGGTACGACCGCACGCAGCTTGAGTACAATGCATGCGTCATCGAGCAGCTGCACAAGATGGCGCGTACTTCGCACGAGCAGATTGTAGCGCGCACAGCCTCCGAGTACCTCGAGCGGCTCGACAAGCTGCAGGCGAAGACGCTGCACGGGAAGCCCTTTGGGCACCGGTGCGCGCGCTCGATCAGTCTGAGCACCAAGAGCGACGCTGATGAGGACGAGGAAGACGAGGCGGGCAAGGACGACAGCAGCGGCGACGACGAGGCAACGGACAAGGGTGCGGGCTGAGGAGGTGGCCGCGGCGGCGGCTCAGACGGTGGTGCTCATAGCGTGTGTGAGTGCGCCCTGGCAAGAGAACCTGTACGCATGGAGTGAGAGGCTCTCCCAGGAAGGTCGGAGCCGGAGAGAGGCGCGCGTTGAGCATGCAGCACATTCATGCCCTCGAGCGCCCCCGAGCTCCCCCGAGCTCAGCTTGAAGTTTGGATTGAGAGCGGACGGTCTGCACCTACCCCGTCCGTGTGAGCGTTCAGCATGCAATTGAGATTGAGCTCTGAGGTCATGTCAAAGGTGGGTTCGCTGATTGTATTCGCGGTGGCGACCGTCGTGGCGTCAACCATCATGCGATGTCGAGTGGCGAGGAGGCCGTTATGCGTCGGGGCGTCCGTCGTGTCCTTGCGGGCTCGCTCCGGCGACTCCGCGGACAGACTGATGAAACGTGAACGAGGCCGCGGGGCCGCGCCGCGCGGGGTCGCCGCCTCGGCTCGTCCTCCGCTGTCGCCTGTCCCTGCCTCGCCGCCGCGGGCGCATGTGGCCGCGGGGCGGACCCGCCCGCGCGCGCTCCCGAGCCCGCCCTCCCGCGCCTCCCCGGTCCGGTAAACGGTTTAAGATTAAGTATTACTAGGTCGAACCGGACGAAACGACCGCCGGGGGGCCGCGCCCGCGTCTAGCAAAGTAACGCCCCGCCGGGACGGTAAAAAGCCGGGTTGGACCGTTGTCTGATCGGTCCCTCCCCGACGAGCGACGACACCGGTCCCGGCCCGATCGCGATCCGGACCGGACGACTCGACTCCCCGGGTCCCCGCTCCGTCCTGGGGCGTAAGGCTTGTAAGCGTTGTAAGCGTTATGACTTAAGTGGAGCGGTAAGCTTACAACGGCTAAACGGCCGATGGCCACAGGGGCGGGACACCCAGCCACGAGCCACTTCGCATGTCGCACTGACGCTCGGGGACCTTGCCAGGGGGTCCGAGAGGAAGCCGAGAGTCGGGAAGGCATATTGGAGGCCTCTGGCAGATCTGCATACACCCGCACTTCGCGCGCAGCATCCCTCGGGTCAGATCAGGCCTGGGCAGCGCCACCACCAAGCTGCAGTAGCTGCGGCTGCTTGACCTGCTGCTGCTGCCAGCCAGTAATCTGCTCATACAGCGTCTGCGTAATGTCGGTGATGAGCAGCCGATCGCCCACCTTGTCGACGCCCATCTCGGCAAGGTTCTGCTCGGTGAGCGAGAAGATGACGTCGCCCTGTACGCGGTGCTCGACGAAGATGTCGATGTATTCGCCCAGGTTGACCGCCTTGAGCACCTTGCACAGGTCCTTGACCGTCCAAGAGGTGGGCTGGTTCGAGAGGCCCAGTTTCTTCAGAGGCGGCACGGGATGCGTCGCGAGCTGGATGCCGAGCGCCGACGACCAGTTGACGATATCGTCGTAGAGCTGCGTGAGCAACTCGATGAAGTACAGCCGATCGCCCACCAGGTTGAAGCCGAGCTCCTTCAAATGATCCTCGGTGAGTAGGAAGACTGTGCCGCCGTCGACGTTGTGCGCGAGAAAGTTGGGAGCCAGATCTCCAAGCCCAAGCGCATCGAGCCACGTCGCGAGCTGCTCGCCGTTCCACGTGAGCACGTTGCGGTGCAGCCCGAGCGTTTTGAGGTCGGGCAGACCGCGGATCGACGCCAGGTTCTGCGCGATCGACTTGCAGTTCAGCTCGTATTCGTACAGGTCCTTGTCGCCCCACTCGACAAAGCCTCGGTACACTCGAAGGCCGCTCGTGCCCTCGCCACTCGGGCACTCGGCCGCAGCGGTTTCTACCTGCTTGCTTGAGCGCATGCCGAGATAGCTCTGCCACACGCCCGAGCACTGAAGCTTGAAGTCGTACGTGTCGCGGTCGGACCAGTCGTTGCGCCCGCGCTTGACCTCAATGCCAGTCACGTACATCTTGGAGGGGCACTCGATCGTCTTGTCCTCCACCTCGTTCTTAAACCATAGGCCCGACCAGCTCGTCCAACGCACTCCACACTTGAGCTTGAAGTCGTACAGGTCGCGGTCCTCGTGCCGCGTGCGGCCGTACTTGACGCGGATGCCGGTCAGGAAGCCCGACGGGCAGTGCAGTGACTTGGATTCGATGGGCCGGTTGCTGTCGAAGCTGAGGCCCATCAGCCCAGTCCACGCCGCATCCACGGCCACACCGGCAAGGCAGAATGCGAGCAGCGCGAGCGCCGAGCGGGACGCCACCATTGGCCTCCTCAGCGTCATGTTGCGAGTGGAGCGATGAGGTAGAGCTCCCGAGATTGAGCTCACACGAAAAATTTGTACATGCATACGAACGAGTATAGTTGCGTGCGATAAGTGCCGGGCGACGAAGTGTCGATGGCCATCCAAGTGTGAACGGATAGTGTTTCCGCAGCCATGGAGAGCCGCGCGTCGCGCGAGTGAGACGCTCCGCCTGAGAGCGCGCGGCGCGTTGGCGCATTGCGCGCGATGCTGACTCAAAAGGAGGTAGCAGCGCTCGTCGAGATCTTGGCGGCGGGCTACAGTCTCGAAGCGGCAGCCGCAGCATTTCAGAGGGCCTTTGTGCGCGCTGACCACTTTAGGGTGGCTGCGGCAATCTGCATGATGCTCGAGGACAACCTGCTCCCGGCAAAGGAGGTATCGACGGCGCTGTACATCGTCCACGACCTGTACAAGAGCGAGGCCCCGGTGGTGCATCCGTTCCTATCCTTTCTCGTGCAGCTGCTGCAGCCCAGCAGTCCTTGTGCGCTGCAGCTGCACGAGCGCAACCTGCTTTGTCTGCTGCTCGCGCAGCCGCCTGACAAGGACGTGGGCAAGAAGACGCCCGCGCAGCTGGAGACCATGTGGAGAGATGGCGAGCAGCAGCCGCTTCCCAACCTGGTGCGCGCAGGCCGCCGTGCTTGGTGCACCTACAGCATGCGCCAGCACTCTGTTGCTCTCTGTGCTCACGCTTGCTCGTGCGCCCTGCACCGCGCGCCGCACGCAGGTACAGCTGAGGGCCCCCTTTGCAGAGCGGGACGCGCAGGTGCCTGAGATGCGGCGGGCAGGCATCAGCGCCCTGGTGCCTGACCCGCAGCCGCTGGACGCGCCGGGGTCAGGCGCGTCGGCTGCGGCCACTGATGGGGAGGTTTTGGGCCTCGAGCAGCATCTCGGCCTGCTGCGATTCGAGCCGCAGCTGCTGCGGCCGCCGCCACCGCTGCTCGACTCGCGCGACGAGGAAGTCATCTGGCTCAACCCGCAGAGCGACTACTCTTTCGATGTCTTGTGGGATCACTCGATGGGCGCGGACAATGTCAAAGGGGCCGAGGTGCGCGAGCTCATGAGCAAGGCCTTCCGTGGGCCGCTTGTGCCGGGGCAACAGCAGCAGGTGCTCGCCGAGCTAGAGAGCGACGGCAAGCTTGTGTATCACTGCGGTCTGACGCCCAAGCGTTTACCCGACCTCGTGGAGAACAATCCGATCATCGCCATCGATGTGTTGCTCAAGCTTATGTCATCGTCACAGATCACCGACTACTTCTCGGTACTCGTGAACATGGACATCAGCCTGCACTCGATGGAAGTGGTCAACCGGCTGACGACGGCCGTCGACCTGCCGACGGAGTTTGTGCACCTGTACATCTCCAACTGCATCTCCTCGTGCGAGAATATCAAGGATAGGTACATGCAAAACCGATTGGTGCGGCTGGTCTGTGTCTTCCTGCAATCCCTGATCCGCAACAAGATCATCAACGTGCAGGACCTGTTCATCGAGGTGCAGGCATTCTGCATTGAGTTCAGCCACATCCGCGAGGCGGCGGGCCTCTTTCGGCTGCTCAAAACGCTCGAGTAGACGCAAAGAGGGCCCGAGGGGCGCCGCGTCCAGCAGATCCTCCGACGGTGCCGTATCGCGCGGCGTGCTAGGCCGACTACTCCGCGCGTCGCGCTTGTGACATAAACAACACGGATCTTCACCGCCCCCGATGCGGGCCCGTGTCCCAGTGCGCTCCGCTCTACAGCCCACCGCGGCTCCGCATGCTTCTGTCGGCGCAGACAAAAAAATTTTCCCGCAATCGTATCATCCGATCGCAACCCGATTATCGCGTGAGAGATGTCAAGATTTCTTACATTGTTTCCTTGCGACTCGCGGTCTCGCGGGTCCGATAACGAAAAATCATACCCATAGACGCACGCACCCCCAGCAGAGGCACGCGTTAGGGCGAGGGGCAAAATGTTATAACACAGCAAGTTGAACGCCCTCCCGTCACTCTCCGCGGTCTCTGCACAAGCGGGTACGTTGGGTGTTCCCTAACGCCTAAGCGCCGGCCTCTTTACTCCACCTTCTTACGGAAGGAGCAGCCCTCGGTGAGCCGCGCCTTGCCGCCGGTCGGCTGGCAGAGCACGGTCGAGCAGCCGCTGCAGATGACGACAGTCTGCGCGTGCGAGAAGACCGTGGTGCTGCGAGGCAAGAATGTGGGCAAGGACGAGTCAGCATCACAAGCCGCACGGTGACATGGCCAACGTGCGCGACGTCCGAAGGCCGCGACACGCACATGTTGAAGCAGCCAGGGCACTTCACGTCCATGAAGAAGGAGTTGGGCGACTGCACAAGGCGCTTCAGCTTATGGCGCTTCAGCTCAAGCTCCCGCGGCGGGTGCAGCAGATCAATGTCGCCCATCGAGATGCCCGCCTGCGAGAATCGCGAGAGGGGACGCGGGCTCTCAGCAAAGAGCGTACGCTACCAAAGACGTCCAGGCGGGGCAACGCTCAGGCAATCGCAGCAGAAAGCCCAGCAGCTGTTGCCGCTGTGCAGCGGCAACCGCCGTTCCGCTTCCGACGGCGTTGGCGCAGCCAATCGATGGTGCCACTACCAGCAGCGTGCAGACCACCGACGATTACTGCCGCGCGCGCAGGGCATCCCAGTGCAACGCGCACCATGATGTCTGTAGAGGAAAAAAACTAGCGACGTGTAGGCTGCGTGGATCGCGTTCATACCGAAAATGCTTGTATTCACAGATACTCAAAATTGACCGTGTTTCTCAAGCAACCTTGCTTACTGATGTTTGTGGAACTCAGATCCAGGTTACCTTTATTGACCATCCAGGTTACCTTGTGCTCCTTCGGCGCGTCGCCGCCAGTTCCTGCTCGGCCGTGAGTGGCTCGTCTTTTCCATGGTAGCCGCGCTGGCGGTTGAGGAGCAGCTCGGCAAGATCGTCGAGCTCTCGTAAGCTTAAGAGCGCGCCACCCTCGTCTAACGGGTAACGCCATGCGTCCCAGCGCCTTCGCCCTAGGTGCTTGCCATCGAGCTCCCAACTCATGGGGATACCGCGCCGCTGGGCATCCAAGATACTGTCGGCGGGCCCGGAAGTGTCAGTCGGCTCGCCGAGCAGGGTCGCCGCGGCCTTGCACCAACCCTTCCAAACGCCATCTGACCAGCTGGACGGTCCGCCGACCACAAACGTAACGTGCGACGGCGACGGATTACCCTCGGCTGCGGCTGCCGCTAGCCTCGCAGCCACCTCGAGCGCGAACGCGGCTGAGATGGCTGGCTTCCACCCCTTGACGCCGGTTCCAAGCGCGGGGCACGCAACATCCGTCGCACCCAGGCGCACGGCCTCTGCAAAGGCGCTTCGATACGTGGAGAAGAGCACGTTGTCGGGCGGAGTGAAATGCGGGAGGCCACGAAGCTTGATGACCTGCGTGTCAGCCTCGACCACGCCGCTCATGACGTGGTCGCGCTCGCCGCCCGTGTACTGGCCCTCGTAGCCGAATTCTGAGTCGGGCACCACGGCATGCACGACGTGGTCCGCCAAGACGGCCCCGAAGGCTGGCGTGGAGACCGCGGCACCGGCAGGGCAGCGCACGACCTTTGATGGACCATGTTTTACTCCAGACGTCCATCGCGTGAGGTCACGGCGGATGCCACTGCTAAGCGTCGCTGGCAGCGGCTCGATTGCAAGGCAGGCCTGCTCGAGCTCAGGGCCGGCCAGCTTTCGGAGTGCGCCGTCCACATTCACGCGCGAGACGAAGCGCCAGTAGGTGGGCTGACCGTTTCCGACGAGTGAGTCATTGGCCGATGTGATGAGCGCCTTCGTGGGCGTCTTGAGTATGTCGCCGCGCTTCAGCGTCACGCGGAGCATGAAGTACCTCCAGACCGGTGCGAAGCATTCTCGTCAAGCTCATCTGTCAAGTAGAGCTAGTCAAGACAAGTCAAGTTGCATGCGATTCCGGGTACTACTATTGTAACTGAATTTCGAGTTGTCGTGTACACGCGAGATCCTTCACAGCGCGCCGGAACTCATATTATGGCTACACAAGCCCCACACAAGCCGCCTTCGGCCGCCGCCACCTCGCCGCCACCGGCTGCCGCCGCAACGCCGCCCCCGGTCGCTGCGAGCCGAAGCGAAGATGACGGTGAAGACATTGAGTGCCTCTTGTGGACATGCAAGGAGTGCTACGTCTACCAGATCCCGCCGCTCAAGAATGAGAGCGGGCATCGCGCCAACGACTGGGATGTGAATAAATGGCTGTGGAGCGGCGCGCTCAAGGTGACAGCCACGGGCTCGTTGCTTAAGATTATCCTGTATGACCCGGCAACCGGCGCCCTGTTTGCCACGTGTCCGGTGGCCGCACATGGCAACAAGGCGGTCGATCAGGTCATCGATAGCAGCCGCTACTTTGTGCTGCGATTGGACGACGGCAAGGGCCGGCACGCTTTCATCGGCATGGGCTTCCGCGACCGCAGCTATGCCTATGATTTCAACGCGACGATGCAGGATCATTGGGACGGCGTGCGGCGAGGCAAGGATGCCGACGAGCAAGCGAAGCTGATGGCCGAGCGCGCCGCGAGCGAGCCCATGCGCGACCTGTCGCTCAAGGAAGGTGAGAAGCTCAATATCAGCATCAACGTGCCGGGCGCCGGATCCAAGCCCCGAGCGGCGCGTCCCAAGGTCGAGGGTGGCGCCTTCTCTTTGCCAGGTAAGCCCGGGGTGCTCGCGCCGCCGCCCAAGCCCGGGGTGCTCGCGCCGCCGCCCAAGGCTGGGGTGCTCGCGCCGTCCAGGGCCGGGGCACCGCCGCCGTCCTCTGCTGCGGGACCGCCGCGGCCTCCGACGCCGCCAAACACCGCACCCGCAGAGGGCGCCGCGCCGCCGGCCGCCGCCGCGCCTGTGCCCGCGCCTGCGCCTCCGCCCCCGCCGCGGCCGCCGACGCCCCCCGGCGATGACGACTTTGGCGACTTCTCTGCCGCCTCCGGCAGCGCTGCAGAAAAGGGCGGTGATGCCGACTTTGGCGACTTCCACAGCGTGTCGCCCAAAGCATCGTCATCGTCCAGCGTGCCGCCTAAGTCGTTGGCGGCACCTTCATCTACGTCTGCTGCTCTGCCCTCGCCCGCTGCCCCGCTGAAGGATGTGGACAAGGACAAGTCGAGCCAAAAGCAAGACACGGAGGACACTGGGGGCTACTTTAGCAAGGCGGTGGCATTTTTAACGGGCTAAACCAGCCCGTGGCGGTGCTCTCGAGCGCGGCGGCTGAGAAACGACGACGAGATCTCGTCGAGATCTCGTCGAGAGCAGGGCTAAGCCAGCCCGGGCGCGGCGTCCGCGCTGCCCGCTGCGCTGCGTCACGGCTGCGGCCGCGTTGTGGGCTCCACTCGGCTGTGCGGTGTGGCGCGCGCCGTGCTCATGGAGGCGCGCGTGCGGTTCCGACTTCCGCGTGGCGAGAGGTGCGTTGACTGTCAACGACGGTGGCGGCGACGCGCGCGCTCTTCGAGAGCGGAGGTGAATTTCGAGCATTGAGCATGTGTGCATCTTCGGATACGGATAGGGCAATAGCGAATCTCTAATGGACGCGGACCGAGTTGTATTATTTGGCAGGTATTGCATGCGAGTAGGAGTACAGAGTCGCGAGAGAGTGTCCTCGCGACGAAATAAGACGTCGATAGCGGGATCACAGTTAACTTTCCGCACAGTCACCGCTCCGCGCTTGTACCGAACGGAACGCGAATCGCGATCGCGTAACGTACCCGAGCGCCCCTCGAAAAGTCAAAAGACGCTACACGGTCCCGTGACCGGTCCCGGCGTCAAAATTCTCCAAGTCGAAACCCCACGTCCACGCCGCGCCGCGCGCCCAACGACGCACCGCGACCGCGACTGCAGGGGACAGGGGCGGGGGCGGCGGGGAAGCCCCCGTGTGCGCCTCGGACGCGGCCGAGCCGCATGCCCGAATGCCGAACGTGTGGTACAAACCGCGAAAAAAACCTCGCGGGAAGAGTCGGGAGTCCAGGCTGGGCAGTGAGTGGGCAGACGTCTCAAGCAGGACACGCCGCTTTCCACGCGCGCACGCCGCAGGTTCCCAAAGCGCGCGCGGCATCGCATGACGATCTCCGATGATCTCCGATGCCGCGCATGATGATCTCCAGTGTCGTGTATGGCGGCCGTATAGTGCCACCGTAACCGTCAGCCAATTGCCATACGAGCGCGCTGTGCTGGGCGCATAGCCCGCCAAACGCTCGAGCTGTTGCGTCGTCCTGGGCGCGCCGCGCTGGGCGCCTCGCCCGCCAAACGCCGGCTTAGTTTGCAAAAAAGGCGGCGGCCTTGCTGAAGTAGGTCTCCGTGCCCTCCTTCGAGTCTTGCCTTTGGCTCGGGTTGACGAGCTCGATGCCCTGGACAGGAGTGAATGCGAGTGACGAGGCAAGGCCGTTTGAGGCGCCCGAGGAGCCCGCAGTGCGCTGCTTCTTGTTCTTCTCGGCCAGCAGCTTCTGCTCCTTGGCCGAGACGCGCATCTTGCCGTGCTGCTGCCCCTTGCTCAGGAGGCCCACGCCGAGCATCCCATCGGAGCTAGTGTCCTCTTCCTCTCCAAATCGCACGCGGTTGGCCAGCTGCCTCATCTGCGTCATGCCATACCGCTCCTTCATCTTGCGCAGCCGCCGGCCACCGCGCCGCTTGCCACTCGACTCTGGCGGTACTGGCAGCGCCTTGACCACCTTACCCGGTGCAGGCTCCTGCAGCTTGGTCGCTCGCATCTCGATCTCATCTCGGAAGCCCTGCCCGACGAGCCCGCCTCCCTTGTCGGCAAATGTGTCCACCCGCGCAGAGAGGGTCGCCTTGCCTGCGACGAGACGCAGCACTTTGTTACGCAGGCCGGGCGCCGTGTTCTGCACGATGTCGCAGGCCGCTAGAAATCCACCGTGCACGAACTGGCTCGAATTGGCCATGCCGCCGAGCGCCTTCTTCTTGTGCCCGAGCACCTGCAGCACTGTGGAGGGCATCGCGGCAAGCTTGTGCAGCCCGCCCGCGGCGCCGATGAGTTTGGCGGCGATCGCCGTGCCTACGAGGTTCGACAGGTTCGGGGCGACGCGGTGCATCTGGGACTCGACGTACGCGAGGAGCGTCGTCTTGTTGTCCGCGAGGGCAAGGACCTGCTCGCACGAATCGAGCACGGTTGCGAGAGTGCGCTCGGGCAGCGGCGTGCCGATCGTCGTCGACGCAGTGACGGTGACCACCATGATGGTCGCCGACGGCAGGATGCCCGTCAGGTCCACGTCGGACAATTCGATCTCGTTGCCAAGCTTGATCACGACACGCGCGTAGTCGAGCGGGTTGATGACGAGCGAGTCGAGCTCGGGGAAGCGGTGCGCGTACTCGTCCTTGATCGTCTTGGCGATCGCTTCCACCTCGTCGTCGATGTCGACCACCATCTCGTTGCACCGCACGATGAGCTTGTGAGCCTCCTCCTCGTCGTCCTCCGTTGCGTCACCTCTGCTGCTGCCTACTGACGGCTCCGCGTCGGCAGTCGACACGCCCGAGGAAGACTCGCCCGCACTGCCCGAAGAAGAGGCGATACGTTCCATGAGATCCGACATCCTCGACGAGCGCAGCAGCCCGGTTACTGCCCTGGACCGCCGCACGCCACCGTCCTCAGCCGTCATGTCAATGTCTCCATCCTCACCATCGCCCTCGAATGCCTCCTCCTCATCAATAGGCCCACCTTCTTCCTCGTCGTCGAGGTCATCCAGGTCGTTCAGGAACGCGTCGAGGCTGCCCATTTGTCTGTCCACACGCGCTTCGCCGCAAGCACTCACCGATGTGCCCAAGATGTGCCCGTGCCGCACACCCGCGCACACCCTGCACGCACACCCACCGATTGCGCACCGGAAACTGTGAACGTACCGGGTGCCGGTATGTTCAGGATCATGAAGGCTGTCCCGGAACTGAATGTATGTGGCTGAATTGTGCTTTGTGCGAGGAGCACAATCACCTCACATTCCATTTTATAACGCACAATTTTATAACGGCACCCGCCCGCCCCGGCACCGAGAGCAGATGTGGAGCTCCGAGTCGCGCTTGTCGCGCGCGTGCGACGGTGCTGGTATACGCGCTGCCTAGTGTTGAGTGCTCTGCCAAAACTCTGCAGCCACCCCCCTATAGCCACACGCTCGGATACCGCTCGGATTGGCATGGATATCGTAGCCTGTGGCGCCACCTTCTTGTCCACACAGCTGCCTACATGTCGAGGATGGCGTTGAAGGTGGGGCTTGCACGCATCGCGGCGATGCACTTCTTCACGTCAGGCTTCCAGTAGCCGCCAATGTCAACGCTGGGGCCCTGGCAATCAATGAGCTCCTGCACAATCTTGACCTCGTTGGCGACGAGCTGCTTTGCCATCGGCGCGAAGCTCTCGTCGTGTTTCGCCATCGCCTCAGCCCAGTAGAGGGCAATGTAGAAGGTGGAGCCGCGGTTGTCGAGCTGCTTCACCTTGCGCGACGGTGACTTGTCGTTGTCCAGCAGCTTGCCAGTGGCCTCGTTGAGCGTGTCCGCGAGCAGCTGGACGCGCTTGTCACCCGTCTTCGACGCGTGCTCCTCGAGCGAGACCGCGAGCGCGAGGTACTCGCCGAGGCTGTCCCATCGCAGGTGGCCCTCCTTAACAAACTGCTGCACGTGCTTCGGCGCCGAGCCGCCGGCGCCCGTCTCGTACAGCCCGCCGCCCGCGAGCAGCGGCACGATCGAGAGCATTTTGGCCGAGGTGCCCAGCTCGATGATGGGGAAGAGATCCGTCAGGTAGTCACGCAGCACGTTGCCAGTGACAGAGATCGTGTCTTTGCCCGCGCGCGCGTTGGCCATCGACGCCTTAATGGCGGGCACCGGCGCGAGGATGGAGAGGTCGAGACCCTTCGTGTCATGCTCCTTGAGGTACTCCTTCACCTTGCCGATGAGCGTGCGGTCGTGGGCACGCTCCTCGTCGAGCCAAAAGATAGCCTTGGCGTTCGTGGCGCGCGCGCGCGTCACGGCTAGCTTCACCCAATCTCGAATGGGCGCGTCCTTGGTCTGGCACATGCGCCAGATGTCGCCCACGCCGACCTTGTGCGCAAAGATCTCCTTGCCCGAGCCACTGTCCACCACCTTGACAGTGCCCGCCTTCTTGATCTCGAAGGTCTTGTCGTGGGAGCCGTACTCCTCCGCTTTCTGTGCCATCAGACCCACATTGGCTACGCTGCCCATCGTGCTCACGTTGAACTGGCCGTTCGCCTTGCAATCGTCGATGACGGCCTGGTACATGGTGGCATAGCAACGGTCGGGGATGATCGTCATCGTGTCCTCGAGCTTGTCGTGCTTGTTCCACATCTTGCCCGAGTCGCGGATGACGACAGGCATCGAGGCGTCGATGATGACATCCGACGGCACGTGCAGGTTTGTGATGCCTTTGGCCGAGTCGACCATCGCAAGCGGCGGCCGGGTCGCGGCGGCCGCCTCGAAGTCGGCCATGATCGCGTCCTTATTAGGCATCTTCGCGATCGTGTCGTACACGGCTCCTAACCCGTTGGTCGGATTGGCGCCCGCGGCCTTGAGCGCAGCTCCGTGCTTGGCGAAGGCATCCTTGAAGAAGATCTCGATGGCGTGGCCGAACATGATGGGGTCGGAGACCTTCATCATGGTGGCTTTCAGGTGGAGCGAGACCATCAGGTTGTCTTTTTTCGCGCTCGTGAGCGACGCCTCGAAAAAGGCGCGTAGGTGGGCGGCGGACATGCACGCCGCGTCGATTACCTCGGCCGCCTGCAGCTTCGTCTCGGCCTTGAGCACCTGCACGGCCGATCCGTCGGCCGGGTGAAGTTCGATGCGCACCGAGGTGGCCGTCGGGACCGCCGTCGAGAGCTCCGAGCCGAAAAAGTCGCCTTCGGACATGTGTGCCACATGCGTCTTCGACTTGGGATCCCAAGCGCCGAGCTTGTGCGGCCGCTTCTGGGCGTACGCCTTGACCGGGCCGGCGACGCGCCGGTCCGAATTGCCCTCGCGCAGCACTGGGTTAACGGCGGAGCCGAGCACCTTGGAGTACTTGGCATGGATCGCCTTCTCCTCCTCCGTCGAGGGCGACGACGGGTACTTGGGCACATTGAAACCCTTGGATTGGAGCTCCTCGATTGCGGCATGGAGCTGCGGGATGGAGGCCGACACGTTGGGCAGCTTGACGATGTTGGCGGCAGGCGTCTTGGCGAGCTCGCCGAGCTTGGCGAGCTCGTCATCGACGCGCTGCTCCGGCTTAAGGCGGTCGGAGAACTGCGACAGGATGCGGCCTGCCACAGAGATGTCGACGGACTCAACAGCGAGGCCAGCAGGCTTCGTAAAGCGCTCTATGACGGGCAGCAGCGCAAAGGTAGCGAGCGCCGGCGCCTCGTCCGTGTACGTCCACACGATCTTATTGGGTTTGCTCGAGCTGCAAATGGCGAGAGTCGCGATTGGTCACTCAGTCCAGGATCATCATGGCGAGTCAGGGGAGACAGCCACGCACGCACGCAGGCAGCGGTGGAGGGCGCTCTGTGCTGGCTGCGTTGATGCGCGTACGTGGCGAGCGCGCGGACGCCGATGGACACCACGGGCGAGCGCGTGAGGGCCCGCGGGGCGCGAAGAAGCAACGTCGCCATCAAAATTGTGGTCGAGATTCGTCAACCCTTAATTTTCCCAAAATCGGCAAGTTTTGGACTTGTCTGCCCTCTATAAATCTGCCCTCAACGAGTCATTTTCAGGGTGGCCTGCGTTTGCACTGACGTTCTGTAATTGCTCGATTGGTACAGAACGAAGGCCAGTTTCAGTAGGAACTTCCTACATGTGCAAGCAGATTCGTGTCAAAAGTGCGCCAAGATTCGCGTCTTTTCAGATCCGGACGAGGAATGCCGCAGATCTTCCAACAGTGGTCGTCCACATGCTTGCACGCCGTGCGCCAGTCCTATCTGCTGCGCTGCGCTCTCGTGGCCTTTCCCGCCTTGCCGCGGTGTCGCACTCACTCCTTCCGCCGCAGCTGCCCGGAAGGCCGTTTGAGGACGAGGCTGACGAGATGGTGTTGAAGATCATGCATGGGATGGCCGTCCGGTGCCACGCTGCCGGGAACGTGCACAGCGCCGTGAATGGTTTCCGTGCGGTGCTGAAGAGCCGCCAAGCCGGCGCGAGCGCCAAATCGCCGTGCACCTTGCACGCCATGGGCAACCTCGCCGCGTGCTTGCGCCAGGCCGGCGAGCTCGCAGAGGCCGAAGGGCTCGCCCGCGAGCAGGTCGCGTGCTCGGAGCGCCTGCTCGGAGCGGCCCACCCGGATACGCTCGGCGCCAAATCCAACCTCATGGCCGTCCTGCGCGATGCCGGCAAGTACGATGACGCTGAGCCGCTCGGCCTCGCGCTGCTTGAGGATGCAAGGCTCACGCTCGGGCCGACGCATGCGTCGACGCTCGCCGCCCAGTCCAACCTGGCGCAGATTTACCTGGCGCAGGGACGGCACAAGGACGCGGAGCCGCTCATCCGTGAGGACCTTCGCCACTCGTCCCTCGTGCATGGCGCGCACCACACGGAGACGCTCGTCGCGCTTTCTAACCTCGCCAACGTGCTCACTGCGCAGCGCAAGCTCAACGAGGCAGAGCCACTTATGAGAAAGCACGTGGCGCTGTGCCGCGAGGTGCACGGCGAGCGCCATCCGCACACGCTCGTCGCGATCCACAATCTCGTCGAGCTGCTCCGCCGGCAGGGCGGCGCAGAGGTTGAGGCGCTGCTACTGCTGCGCGAGTACAGTGATGCGTCGTCGAGCGTGCTCGGCGAGCGCCATCCCGACTCGATCGACGCGGCCGAGAGCCACGCCGCGCTGCTCGTGCACCTCGGACGGCTGCCCGAGGCGATCCAGATCGTACGCAAGCTCCACGGCGACGCTCACGTCTGGACCATCTCGCTCCTCGATAAGCTCGTCCACCGCCTATGCGCGGACGGGCAGCCTGCCGCGGCCGAGCCTTACGCGGTCGAGCTAGTGGATGCGACCGAGCGCGCGCTCGGCGCCGACAACAACGCCATGCTTCGCTCGCGCTTGTTGCTCGCGGCCGTGCAGTCCAAGAAGACGGAGGAGGTGAAGCCGTACGGAGCGATTACCTACAAGACTCGAATCTATTGAGCTGTCTCAGCCGCAACGCACCGAGCGACGCGACAGCACCTTGTACCATTAGCGATGGGTGCCCGCATGGCCCTCCTCTGCACGAGGGCACCTTGTACCATCGATGAGCTGAGCATGAAGATCAGCTTCAGATACGCAGCACAGGCGGTGGTGCGGCTGGGCCACCTGAAACTGTGTGAACGGCGAATCTCGCTCGTCTCAGGGGACGGTCTTCATTTATTGCTGAATGTTCCGCGCACTGACCACTGTCTGCTGCCCGCCAGACCATGGATTCGACGCGGTGTATAATAAAGAATGCCACAATGTGTGCGAGTCCCGTCTATGCGTAAACGAAATAGAAAATTTCAGAAATACTATCGACTCTCGATCGAGCTAGTCGCATTCGTTACATTCGGTGACGCGCGACACGCCGTGTCGCGTCACGCCCGGTCCTCTGCCGACTCCTCAGACGGTGTGGGCGGGTCCCGCTCGTTCGACGTTGAGTGAAGCTGAGATCAGGTTGCGCACCTGGCAGAAGTGAACTTTTTTTGAGCGCGCCGCAGGCGAGGAAAATTTCGACATGTAACGGCGGTGGTGACATGTATACGGCTAACCTATACATAGTAAGATTCCCCAGGATCTAGCATCTACACTACATTCGAGTAATTTTGCTCCATGAGTGCTGCATGCGATGCATCTTTGACAGGATGCTCTCTGACTCCCCTCTGCAGACTGCACACGCCCCGGTTGGCGGCTAGTAGAG
>Ga0210248_100828_pt1 | contig 26276 bp, 14 predicted proteins | sample ChrtobMetP3_32mM_FD_155493 | JGI IMG/M metagenome (GOLD analysis project Ga0210248, IMG submission 155493) | Chrysochromulina tobin associated microbial communities from unialgal haptophyte culture, Seattle, Washington, United States - P3_32mM | ecosystem: Host-associated > Algae > Haptophytes >...
CGAATATCAGTCGTCAGAATACATCAAGGAGCTTCAGAAGAGCTTCAAGCGCGACGCAAAGCGCTTCAAGACGGCTGCACAGCTCGCTCGTGAATGAGCCTTGTTTTTGTATACAAATGTATGACAATTGTATGACAATTGTAAACAAATTCGGGGTTTCTCTGTGTACTCTTGTGTTTGAATGAGTATGTTCCTAGACTCCTCCAGGACCCTCCCGGACACCAAGGAGGGTCTCGGAAATCCGGACATGTCAGGAATCTTGCTAGATTCCCCCACTTTACTGCTCAGTTGGCCATCAGTAGCCGCACAGCTAGAGACGTCGTCGTCGACGCGCGTTTCACTAGTACTTTTTGAGAGTTTATACACTGACGGGACGTGCAGGTGAGCGGTGCGACCGAAAGGCGAGGAGGCAAAAGCGTGCCCGGCACGAGCCCGCGCCAGCCGGGCATGCAGCCGGGAGCCAAACAAGCGGGGAAGGGACGACCCCGTCAACCGCGCACCGCCTCCTCCCAAATCTGTTTCCCTATCCGTGCAATTCCAAGGAGTGCCTCTTGACAGAGCGCTCAGCACGACGCTCACCACGGCACGAGAGCCTCTTGACGAATGCGTTGGGCAGCCTCTTCACTCATCACGTGATTCACACGGCGCACCGTCATCGAGATGCGACGAACCTTTGACGAAACCGTTCGCGGGTGGGGAGGAGGCGGGAGCTCGGATGGCGCCGTCGTGGGCGGCGGCTCGGGTGGCGGCACCAGCGGCGGCACCAGCGGCGGCGCCTCCGGCGACAGCGGCGGTGGAGCACTGTTCGTATTCACACTGTTCGTATTCACACTGAGCGCGTTCACCGCGTGCAGGCAGTCGTGGTACGCCTCGTCCGTGAAGACAAGGAGGCTGCGAGGTGGCAAGACGAGCGACGCGACGACCTGGCACGTATGAAGCACGTGTACGGGGCCCGACCACGTCGACGGCGCGTGTATGGCGCCGTGTTGGGCGCTGACGTCGTCGTGGGCGTCGCTCTCACTGTGGAAGCTGCTGCCGCTCTCGTCGCCGCTCTCATCCCCTTCGTGGTCGCGCGCGTCGTCGTGGGCGTCGCTCAGGTCAAGGGGCTGGCTGCCTGATCGTCCCAAACTAGGAAGTAAGGCGTCGTCGTGGGCGTCGCTCAGATCAAGGGACTGTGGCGAGGCACCCCGCGGTGAAGCCACGGCGACGCCCTCCGATGGTCCATCCCCATTTTGGAAGGTGGGGGTGACCTCCGCTGCATGCGGCTCCTCCGCCTCGGGAGCCTCGCTGCTGAGGTCGAGGGGCGTAGCCTCCACGTGCCGGCGCACCTCCACCTCGGGTAATACCTCGGGAGAGTCGCCGGCTGGCCCATGCCGGATGAAGTCAAACGAGCCCGCGGCACTCAACGTGAGGATTGCCACACGCGGAGCGTACATGGGGCCGTCCTTATGGGCGGACATGCCGATGCCTGGAGTGTACTCATTCACGATGATGTGATTTGGAGGCGCGTCCGCTGGAAAGATGCCAGCGGCCACGAGCGCGTCGAACAAGCTCTGTGCCCAGTCGGGGCTGCCGCGCGACTCGTGAGCAAAGGTCAGCAGTGAGTACACGGATGACGTGCGGGGATGCAGGGGATCAAGAGCGCAGCGCACATCGCTTCCGGAAGCATCTCGATGGGTGGCGGCCTCGGAGTGCTCGGAGCGCTTGACGACTCGGAGATGAGGCGCTCGGAGCGCGTTTATGAACGCTTAAAACTGTTGCTTGAACACTTTTGAACGCAAGGTGCAGAGCATTGGCGGCAGAGCATTGGCGGCAGAGCATTGGCGGAGGAGGCCAGGTTCGCGACGTCGGAGGAGGCTGCCTTGCGCTATGCGAGGCATATTGGGGCGGAGCGAGCGGCGGCTGAGGCGGCGCAGGCGAGGGGCAAAGGGCCGCAGCCGCTCACAGCGGACGAGGCCAGGGCGGCCGCGGCGGCCGAGGGGCTCGAGCTGGTGCCGTCCTCGAGCAATGAGACGGGCTTCAAAGGCGTGGCCAAGCATCCAGGCGGGTACAAGGTGCAGAGTTGCGAGAATCGCAAGCAGCGCTACCTAGGCAGCTTTGCGACGCCGGAGGAGGCGGCCTTGTGCTACGCGAGGTACATCGGAGCGGAGCGATCCGCTGCCGAAGCGGCGGAGGCGGCGAAGGAGAGGGCCGCAGTGTACCGACCGCTCACGGCGGACGAGGTCAGGGCGGCCGCGGCGGCCGAGGGGCTAGAGCTGGTGCCCTCGTTCTTCAATGTGAATGGCTTCAGGGGTGTGCGCAAGAACTGTGGCAGGTACGTTGCGAAGCTCAAGGAGAATGGCAAGTGCCGCTACCTTGGCAATTTCAATACGCCGGAGGAGGCGGCCTTGTGCTACGCGAGGTACATAGGTGCGGAGCGAGCGGCGGCAGAGGCGGCCGAGGCGAGGATCAAAGGGCGGCCGCTGACGGCGGACGAGGCCAGGGCGGCCGCGGCGGCCGAGGGGCTCGAGCTGGTGCCGTCCTCTAGCAGTGAGACGGGCTTCAAAGGCGTTTGCAAGAGTCATGGCAAATACAGGGTGGAGGTGTGGGATAATTTTGATCTTCAGATCAAGGGATATGGCAAGATGCGCCACCTCGGCACCTTCGCGACGCCGGAGGAGGCGGCCTTGTGCTACGCGAGACACATCGCGGCGGAGCGAGCGGCGGCAGGGGCGTTGGAGGCGATGAGCAAAGCGCCACAGCCTCTCTCGGCGGATGAGGCCAGGGGGACGAAGCTACTGCGGATGAGGCTAGAAGTGGGCGATCGCATCCAAGGCAAGTACCAGGGGCAGATAGGAGGCCGCAACTGGTTCGATGGCGTGGTGACGGCGGTGCACGAGGACGGCACGTGCGATCTGCACTACGACGATGGCGACCACGAGGAGCGCGTGGCGCCGCGGTTCATCAAGACGATCGCCAAGGAAGAAGCCGAAGAGCCGGCGGAGCCCGAGGAGCCGGAGGAGGTGGAGGTGATGGCGGAGCCCTCAGAGAGTCAGGGCGCATCGGGGGCATCCAACCGGCAGCTCAAACGCAAGGTTCTGTCCGACCGCGGCGCCGGGGGCAGTGATCGCTTTCGGAACGAGGAGCGACGGGACCCTCACGGAACCTTCACGGAACCTTCACGGAACCTCCACAGAACCTTTCGCGAGGAGCCACAGAACCGTCTTGCACGCTACCTTCATAATGGGAAGAGCGAGATGTTACCAGACGAGGCCAGGGCAGCGGCGACAGCCGAGGGGCTCGAGCTGGTGCACTCCATGCGCAATGAGACGGGCTTCAAGGGTGTGGCTAAGCATCCAGGCGGGTACAAGGCGCAGATCGTGGAGAATGGCAAGCAGCGCTACCTTGGTAGGTTCGTGACGGCGGAGGAGGCTGCCTTGTGCTACGCGAGGCACGGTGGGGCGGAGCGATCGGCGGCCGAGGCAGCGCAGGCGAGGCTTGCAGGGCCGCGGCCGCTCACACCGGACGAGGCCAGGGCGGCCGCGGCAGCCGAGGGGCTCGAGCTGGTGCCGTCCCCGGGCACCGAGACGGGCTTCAGGGGCGTGTTCAAGAAGGGTGGCAGGTATGCGGCGCAGATTTGGGAGAAAGGCAAGCTGCGCCACCTCGCCATGTTTGCGACGCCGGAGGAGGCGGCCTTGTGCTACGCGAGGCACGTTCGATCGGAGCGAGCGAAAGCAGGTGTGTTGGAGGCGATGAGCAAAGCGCCGCAACCTCTCTCGGCGGATGAGGCCAGGGGGACGAAGCTACGGCGGATGAGGCTAGAAGTGGGCGATCGCGGCCAAGGCAAGTCGGCGAGGGGCGAAGGGCTGGAGCCACTCATGGCGGAAGAGGCCAGGGCGGCCGCGGCGGCCGAAGGGTTACAGCTGGTGCCGTCGTTGAGCAACGAGACGGGCTTCAAGGGCGTGGTCGAGCATTATGGCAAGTACCAGGGGCAGATCTACGAGAATGGCAAGCTGCACCACCTCGGCACCTTTGCGACACCGGAGGAGGCGGCCTTGTGCTACGCGAGGCATATCGGGTCGGAGCGAGCGAAAGCAGGTGCGTTGGAGGCGATGAGCGAAGCGCCACAGCCTCTTTCGGCGGATGAGGCCAGGGCTGCCGCAGCGGCCGAGGGGCTCGAGCTCGTGCCGTCGTCAAGCAACGAGACGGGCTTCAAGGGCGTACATAAGGGTTGGCGCAGCTTAAGTTACGTGGCGAAGATCTACGAGGATGGCAAGATGCGCCACCTCGGCACCTTCGCGACGCCGGAGGAGGCTGCCTTGCGCTATGCAAGGCATATTGGGGCGGAGCGAGCGGCGGCTGAGGCGGCGCAGGCGAGGGGCGAAGGGCCGCAGCCGCTCACAGCGGACGAGGCCAGGGCGGCAGCGGCGGCCGAGGGGCTCGAGCTCGTGCCGTCCTCGGGCACTAGGATGGGTTTCAAGAACGTTCACAAGCATCGTGAGAAGTTCATGGCGCGGATCAAGGAGAACGGCCAGCTACGCCACCTCGGCATGTTTGCGACGCCGGAGGAGGCGGCCTTGCGCTACGCGCGGCACGTTGGGCCGGTGCGAGCAGCGGCTGAGGCGGCGGCGGCGAGGGGAGAAGGCCCGAAGTGGCCGCTGAGGGGCAAAGGACCGCCACAGATCACTACAGCAGAGGAGATTCTGGCGGCGACGGCGGCCGAGGGGCTCGAGCTGGTCCCATCGTCGACCAATGAGACGGGCTTTAAGAACGTGTGGAAGAATGATGATGGCAAGTACGCCTCCCATGTCAGAGAGAATGGCAAGCTGCACTACCTCGGCATCTTTGCGACGCCGGAGGAGGCGGCCTTGTGCTATGCGAGGCATATTGGGGCGGAGCGAGCGGCGGCAGAAGCGGCGGCAGCAAGGGGCGAAGGGCCGCAGTCGCTGACGGCGGACGAGGCCAGGGCGGCCGCGGCGGCCGAGGGGCTCGAGCTGGTGCCGTCCTCGAGCAATGAGACGGGCTTCAGGGGCGTGTTCAAGAATGGCGGCAGGTACCAGGCCAGGATCATGGACAAGTGCAAGGCGCGCCACCTCGGCAGCTTCGCGACGCCGGAGGAGGCCTCCCTCATCCTCTCACGCTACATTCGCGACCTCGTCGACGGCTGGCTCATCCCGGGCCGTCGCCCTTCCCACCGTCCTCCACCCCGAGCGCCAGTCCCCGCCCCGCCCACTCGAAGCGAAGTCGAGCAGGCGGAGGCGCTCCGCTGTTGGCAACTGCTGCTTACGGCGATGCGCGACGACCGGCGCAAGCAGCAAGGTTCGACCTCATCGTCGGCGCCGCCTCCGCCGTCACCAGCTGCCACGACCAAGCACGCCTCGCGCAAGCGGCCAGCTGCTGCAGTGGCCTTTGCAGAGGTGGGCGTGCCACGAGCGGAGGCCCTTCAGCCACAGCTCACAGCGAAGAGCGGCGATGACCCTGGCGCAGCTCGTTGCGTCATCTGCCTTGAAGCCCTGGACTTGAGCGCGGCAAGCTCTCGAGGCGAGGCCGCGTGCGGGCACACTCCTTGCTGCGGCAACTACTTCCACAAGCGCTGCCTGAGCCAGTGGCTGCAAGGCTCCGGGCAATCGGACAATGACCCACTGCCAATCAAAAGGATCGAGAAAAAGTGCCCGACATGCAGGCAAGATCTACTGACTCGCGCGCTCATCCCCGGGCCGTCGCAGCGCCGTCCCGTCGCGAGCACACGGACGTGAAACTAGGTTAGGATCTGACGCTAGTTCTCTTCGCAACTCGTCCGCTCGGAGCTTCGTACGTGCCTTCAGTACGGTTACGCTCGAGTACGGTGTTGCACAGTATACTACAAAGAATTTTTCCGGTTCATTTGCGATTTCGCACTAACAGTAGTGACGACCATCATGTACTAGACGACCGACTGCGCGGTTATCACTATGAACTCTTCAGTAATGAGCGCGCCAACAGTGACAGACCGAGCACACACCCCGTCCCCGACCATCATCGCAAGCACTTATTGGCGCGCATCTCCTCGAGGAGATCTAGATGCTTCTCGAGCGACGCGATGCCGTTCGCGACCGCAATGCCCGATCCCGCGACTGCCGGCACACCTATGCCCGGGAAGGTGCTGTCGCCGCAGCACCAGAGTCCCTCGACGGGTGACTTGTGCCCAGGGAAACTGTCCGTGCCTGCCGCCCACGCAGGCCCGTAGGTGCCCCTATGGCGGCGCAGGTAGCGCTCGTGCGTGAGCGGCGTGCCGATCGCGCTCACGACGGCGCGCGCGCGGATGTCGGGGATGAAGCGCTCGATGGCTTCCCACAACGGCTCGGCGCGCGCCGTCTTGAGCGCTTGGTACTCGTCGGAGGTGCGCTCAAGCCCTTCCCAACGGTCGTACGGCTCGGTCGCGGGCAGGTAGGCGTGCAGCACCTAATGAGGAAATTCATCAGTCTCGCAGTCAAGTCTCGCAATCAGTCTCGCAGTCAGCCTCAAAAAGGTCATCACAGAGTTGGTTGCGGGCAGGCGGGCTAGCATGCACATGGTGGCCTTCGGGCGCCGCATTTGGATCGAGAGCTGAGGCGACGCAGATGAAGACGCAATTGTCCTCAGCAGTGATCGGCTTCTCCCAATCACGTACCTGATGAGGGAGGCCATCCGAGGCACACAGTGGCTGATGAGGGAGGCCATCCGAGGCACTCACAGAGGCCATCACAGTCCGCGAGCTGTCACAATTGTCATCGCCTCCGAATCATTGACGAATCATTGACGAATCGCGTACCACGATGTGATGCATGACGAGTCCGTCACAATCAGCGCATCCGAATCATTGACGAATCACTGACGAATCGCGTACCACGATGTGATGCATGCCGAGTGGCGGCAGCCCGTCGGCCCGGAACCCCACATGCAGATGCATGAACGAGGGCGTGGGAGGCGTCGAGGCAGCATCCAAGCACGAGCCACGCAGCCGCACGTCTGACGAAACCCGCGCCCGTTGAGCCTCAGGCAGCAGCTGTGCATGCAGCCGCTCACACGGGACGCATTGGTGACGTGGGCTGATGAAGGATGCACTCAGGGGCCATCAGAGGCACTTCGAGGCGTGCTCACCTTTGCAGTCGCCCACACAGGCGCATTCGAAATCACACCAACGCGAGCTCGACGTTCGCTCCCGTCCGCGAGACGAACGCCTTCGCAACGCCCCGAGGCATCGACCATCAATTGATCCACGTGCGCGCGCAGAAGCACCTGTGCTCAACGGCAATCAGGCTCATCAGAAGCACCTGGGCTCAACGGCAATCAGGCTCATCAGAAGCACCTGGGCTCAACGGCAATCAGGCTCATCAGAAGCACCTGGGCTCATCAGTGGCAATCAGGCTCATCATTGGCAATCATCAGTGGCACTCATTAGAGGCACTGAGAGGCACTCAATAGCACTCAGCGGTACTCAAGTACACTCAATTGAACTCACCTCGCCGCCGCGCTTCGTGATCGCCGTTGCAAGCGAGTTCGCAACCGCCTGCGCGAATAAACGAGAGGGTCACACGTCAGTGGTATCCAGCGGTGGTCTACATTGATCAGTGGTCATCAGTGGTCATCAGTGGTCATCAGTGGTAGCCAGCGGTAGTCTACATTGATCAGTGGTCATCAGTGGTCATCAGTGGTCATCAGTGGTCATCAGTGGTCATCAGTGGTCATCAGTGGTATCAGTGGTAGCCAGCGGTAGTCTACATTGATCAGTGGTCATCAATCGGCAATCAAGTGCAATCAGCACTCCGCAGTACTCCGCATGCAATCACCTGCGAGCCTCCGATGGGATAGTCCATCACGGCGCTCTACTCAGTCGGCAATCAAGTGCAATCAGCATGCAATCACCTGCGAGCCTCCGATGGGATAGTCCATCACGGCGCCCTCCGCGAAGAATTCCTTGATCATGAACGCGATGGCGGCGGCCGAGGTCTGGTCGACAGGCAGCCCACTCATCAGTGACCATCAGCATGCAATCAGCATGCAATCAGCATGCAATCCGTATGCAATCCGCATGCAATCTGCACCCGCTCACCTGGTCGACGGGTAGCCCACTCAGCGCGAATGCGAGGAAGTCAAACCAGCGGTACACGAGTGACGTGCGAGGCACGCCGGCGGCGGCAAGCACGCGCGAGAATGGTCCTGAGGTGCGATGGCGCCGTGGTGAGCACTTGCATGCGCGAGAACGGCCCTGAGGCATCGATCAGTGGTCAACAGTGGACATCAATGGTCGTCAGCGGTCGTCAGCGGTACTCAGCGGTCATCAGCGCTCATCAATGTGCAATCAAGGGACCTGAGAGATCAATGCCCTTTCTGTCATCAGAGCTCATCAGTGGTCATCAACATGAATCAAGGGACCTGAGGGATCAATGCCCTTGAGGAGCAGCTCGAGGCCGAAGCGCGCCATCAGTGCCGGGTCGAGCTTCGGAAAGTAGCGCAGCAGTGCGCTCTGCACCGCACCCGCGTCCGCCCGGAGCGCAATCGGGGGCACGCCTCCCACCACCTGTGAGGAGAGAGGCGTCATAGTGAGCGCATGCATGCTGGCCTCAATCGGGGGCACGCCTCCCACTACCTCGGCCAACGGCCGGTTTGCCTCGAGCAGCGCGGCGAACTCGTCTGCGCAGCTCGTGCCGCCGAGGCGCGAGAGCTCGGTAGCAAAGGCGGAGGTGCTGCCCGAGCGCACTCGGAACTCGCCCTCGGGGATGTACATTTGCCAGGCATCGTACGTCGCCCACTTTGGCGACTCGCCGACTGCATCGAGCACCTGCCGCAGCGGATTGTCGGAGGGCACGGAGCAGCCCGAGAAGAGCGACGGACCCGAGTCGAAGTGAAAGGTGCCCGCGGCTGTGCGCCTCGTGAAACCGTGCGCCGCGCCACCCACGCGGTCGTGCGACTCGCACACGGTCACGGAGTATCCGTACTTGGCCAAGAGCGAGGCTGCCGAGAGGCCGCCGATGCCGGCGCCGACCACGACGATGTCGCTCTCACCGTCGCGACGCGCGGCGCAGTGAGGAATTGATGCTCGGCAGGCGGTGCGCGGGGACTGATTCGGTGCCACGCGCAGCCCCAGCGCGCCGCACGCCGCGAGCAGCAGCCACATGAACGCTGAAGGACAAAGAGGCCAACAAGCACCGACGCCATCGTGGGCGCACGAGGAGATGTGGACACATGTGAACGTTAACACGACAGACGCGACAACGGCGCTACGGCACTTGTGTACTGACGGCATTGTGTCTGATCCACGTCGATGGCCTTGTGCAAGCACGGAGCGTTGTCTCGGGCACGTGCTCGGCAAATTTTCGCTCGCAGCCTTGAACCGACTTTGCGGCCCTACATCGTCATCCACTTCCCAGCCGCAGCCACAGTCGCTCAGACAATGCCGCCGGCCATGACGGGTGCCATATTCCGACCGCCGCCCCTCAAGATGCCCTCGACCGTCGAGGACGGCGTCGAGTGGCTGCACGCGGGTGCGCTCGCGCCGCGCACCACCAAGGGAGAGAAGCGTCGCGGCCTCGCGGCAGCCCTTGGCAAGGGGATGTCGCCGTCCAAGTCGCCGTCCAAGTCGCCGGTCAAGTGGGCGGGCTCCATGTCGCCAATGGTGTGGCACAATGCGGGCGAGTCCTCGCGCGAGTCCTCGCGCAAGTCCGACCGCAAGTCCGACCGCAAGTCCGACCGCCAGAGTGCCGACGAGGTGCCGCTCAGCGGCCGCGGGCGTGCGGCGCGGCGCGAGCGCCGCACGCCCACGGGCCGCGTGCGCAATCGCAGCCGCACGGCAGCGACGCGGCGGCAGGAGGCGATTGCCGCACCGACGACCACTCCGTACACGACCGATCGCTCCGGCGCCTCGAGTGCCAAGACGCCCTGCCCTCCGAACGATTCGCTCTTCTCCGCGCGACGGTCGGAGGCGGCTGCGAGCGACGGGTTTGATTCAGGCCGAAGGATCCTTGGGGTGAAGACGCCCGCGCCCAAGAAGGCGGACAAGCAGCCCAGCTCCTTCCATAGCAAGGCGCCTGGTTCGGCTGCCGGTCCGACGGCCCCCTTCACGCCGCTGCCCGCGCCTCCACCGGGCGAGGTGGCCATCCTGAGCTGGATCCGGATTGCGGGGCTGGAGAACGTGCCCGGGCTCCCGGATGCGTTGTTTGAGACCGTCGAGGACCTGAACCAGCTCAGGAGCCTCACGGACAAGCAGATCCTCACGATCGTCGGCGGGATCGTCCCGAAGCTGCGTGTGATGGCCGTGCGTAAGGTCCTGGCGGCGGTACAAACCCTTCGAGACGAGGCGAGCGCGTTCAAATCGCACGGCAGGTCTGAGTGCGCTCTGAGCGAGAGGTGCGCCCGCGACGGCGCTGAGAGCCCGCGACCCGCTGCGCCTCTGATGCGCGGCTGATGCGCGGCTGCTGAGGCGGGGGGCGCTGCGGCTGCTCCGCTGCTGCTGATGCCAAGGCCGCCACGCTGCTCGCGCCGCTCACGCATACGTTGGCACGGCCGCTATGCCCTCTCACGCTCCGCTGCCACCTGTACGCCCCAGGCCGCTCACCGCCCCGATGCACTTGGAGATGGAGGCAGTGATAACCGCGGACGCGTCCTCCATCCATGCGATGCCGCCGCCGCCGAGGCCGCAGCTCGGGCAACGCCAGCGCCGTGGTGAGCGCGCGCCCGACGCGCCCTCGCACGCGCACTCGTCGCGCTTTCGAGCGCGAACCGATCAGGTGAGGGCCACTGAGGACCACTGATGACCACTGAGGACCACTGAGGACCACTGAGGACCACTGAGGACCACCGATGACCACCGATGACCACTGATGACCACTGATGACCACTCCGATGGACAACTGATGACCACTCAATGACCGCTCCGAGCAGGCGGTTATGAAACGGGTGACAGACGCTGCCGAGGCGGCCGCGGCGGCGGCGGCGGCGGCGCCGTCGGAGGTGGCGGAGTTGGCAGACCTCGCTGGGCTCCTTGGCAGCGGCGCCATCGCGTCGCTCAGGGAAGGCACACAGGCGGCCGCGGCCAAGGCGGCGGCCAAGGCGGCCGCCAGCACAGCCCAGTTCACAGCCCAGTTTCGTCAGTTTCCGATGGAGTCGAGCGCTGCGGCGAGCGCTGCTGCGGAGAAGCTCAAGTCTCCGATGGAGGCGGCGTCGCGCCGCTTGACGCGCGCGCGCGCCGCGGCGCCGTCGCGGGCGAGCGAGAGCGCGCTCGCGTCCACAGAGGCGCCGTCGCGGGCGGGCGAGGGCGCGTCTGACGAAACCCTGCGCAGGCGCTCGTCTGACGAAACCCTGCTGCTCGACCTGAGCTCGGCGCTCGAGGCGACGAAGAATCTGACGAACGTGCTCGATGAGAATCTCGGCGAGATCTCGGACGAGCTCCCGAGCTCGTGCCAGTCGAGCGCGCGCGGCGCCAAAAAGGGCGGTGGCGCCGCCGGTCGGGCTGTGAAGAGCGGGGCTGTGAAGAAGCTCAAGAAGATCGGAGGAGCCGCCGCCGCCGCCACCGCCGCCATGGATAAGGAGAATGCGCCGTTGAACGTGCCGCTGTCGGCGAGGGGCAGCAAGGCAATGCTCAGCAAGGAAACCGCGTCGCTCAATATGCCGCTGTCGGCGAGGGGCAGCAAGGCAGCTCTCAGCAAGGAAGCTGCGTCGCTCAACATGCCGCTGTCGGCGAGGGGTGGCAAGAAGGAGGGGCTGCGCCTGCGCCCGACGAAGGCGAAAGGCGAGGCCTTTGTTGTATGAAGGCGCTGGGCCAAGGATGCCATATTAGGATGCCATATTACGTGCAGAGCCACGGGGATGGAGTGAGGGGGGTGACGCGCCCTGCTGAGGGGCGAACACTCCTGCTGTGAAACAGGGGGGTGACGCTCCCTGCTGAGGGGGGAACGCTCCTGCTCTCTATGAAGGGGAGGCGGCTCCCCGCTGTGAAACAGGGGGGGGTTGGCCGTCCATCTGGGCTGGCTGGCGGGTGGCTGCCAGATGCTTGCGGTCCGCGTAGGGTGATGCGACTGAGGTTGTTCGCGACACACACGAAGCTCGCAGGGATAGCGGAACGGTCCGCTGCGAGCTACGGCGAGGATGTCGACCGGCACGGCGTGAACAGCACGAAGCAGCAAACACACGGGCACGCGCACGACGGGATCGGTGTCCGTTACGGAAGGCTCAACACGACGCGGGCGAAAAGAGCGTTCGCTAGTCGTGGCACGTGGCGGGTGACTAAGGTGACTTGTGGATGCTCGCGAGGTCGTGCGCGTTTCGTCAAAGTAGAGGTCGACGCGGCTTTGCGATTGCATGCATGCGGCTTCATGCCGTAGGGGGGGGTAATCGACGTAACGATTCGTCATTTTCGTCGGACGAAAAAGACCTCGCTTGTATCTCGATATTTTGGGAGTTATATTTGACATTTTGGGAGTTATTTTTGGATGTTGAGTCGTAAGTCGGCTGGAATCCTGCCTGGATCCTGGTGCGTGTTGAGGACGAAAGGTCTATGAGTGCGCCACTCCCGGCGATCCCTCGGCACCTTTCTCTTGGCACCTCCCAGCCGGAAATCGCGCGAGCGCGCGCCCCCTGTTTTGTCACTGAAGCCCTGTCGCTGTGCCTCGCAGATAAATCTTGGCGCAGTTGAAACGAGGTATAACTCTTGGCTGGCACGGCTCCGTTCGGATGCGTTCTTCGTTCGCAATGTTGCTCTTCATGGTGCTGGGTCTCATCGACACCAGCTCAGCGCAGTGCACCAACAGCTGCTCTGCAGCCGATGACATGGCCTGCGACGACGGCGGCTCGGGCTCAGATTTTGCAGTGTGCCAATTCGGAAGCGACTGCAGTGACTGTGGCCCCCGTGCTGCTGGTCCTCCACCTCCACTCCGACCTCCGTCCCCAGCTCCGCCCCCTCGCCCACCACCGACCGTCTACTCTCCGGCACCCCCCGGCATCTTCTACCGATGCGCCAACACATGCTCAGGCGCTAACGACAACACCTGTAACGATGGCGGACCTGGGTCGGAGTTTTCAGCGTGCACCCTCGGCACCGACTGCACCGACTGTGGCCTTCGCCAGATTGTGATGGCGCCACCATCTGCGCCGGCCGCCACGCCAGATATTGTCGTCGGCGGTGACCAGTATCCAAGCGAATGCACATGGGTATTGACTTGCGCCGGCGGCTACTCAGTCCCCAACGGAGTTATGCCGCAGACGGTGACAGCCCCCCCCCTTGTGACGGGCTCGACGTGCACGTTGACTCTGTACTCCCAATATGGCTTTGGCTGGACCGGTGGCACGTGGGAATACGGCGATCTCTCCTTCACGATCTCTGATCCCAATGCGTACGATGCAACCTTCTCCTTCACAGTCCCATATCCTTCACCTCCACCCGGACCACCCAGTCTGCCCCCAGTGGCTCCGATTGCGGCCAACACTGGGTTTGCCATGGTCGTCCCCCAGCTGATCATCACGTACAAGTTCAACGGGTTGAGCACGGTTTGCACGGCCTCGAATTCTCAGATCACTGGGTGCACCCCGGGCACTCCAGCAGCTCCTACTCCTACAGTAGCCGGCACCACGCCATGGGATCCACGAAACAACGGCAGGCTCTTAGCAGAGACCATGATTCAGATGGGCTGCGGCGGTACGCCGAGATGCAAGGTGGCGCTTGGCAGCCCAATTGACACGACCAACGGGGGTATCAACACGCTAAAAATCACGGCCACAGTCACCTGGATGGATGCTGCGCGGCTTCGTACTTGTCCTCCAATTGCTCCGAGAGCGCCGCCATCCCCACCCTCACGTCCGCCGCCGCCGCCGCCTCCCCTTCCTGTCACCAGCTCCGAAGAGGTATCGGTGGAGATGATTGCGCTTGGCATGGGGCTGTATCACGAGCGGTATTTCAATGGCAGGCCTAGTCCCTACATGTACCCGCCCCCCCCCTTCCCACCAGTGATCTGCGTAACCGAGTCCTTGCTCCTCAACGGCGCCGACCTTGCCCCAATGCAAAAGAGAACTCGGATGCAATCGTACAACATGACTTACTTGACCTCGCTCATGGAGTTCTTCGGGCCTGTGACAATCACCGGCCTGGAAATGATCGATGCTAAAATCGCCACCGCCATCTATACGCCGCCACGCTCGCCTCCTAGACCAAACCGACCGCCCTCACCGCCACCCCCACCCTCCCCGCCGAGCCCGCCCTTCCCGCCACCTTCTCTCTGCCAGAACACGTGCAATGCGAGGTTTCCGCAAAGTAGGGGCAAATGCGAGGATGGCGCGAACAGCAACGGAATCATTTCGTACTCGAACGGCCGCCCGGCCCCAGCCAGGTGCGAACTTGGCTCCGACTGTGACGACTGCGGGCTGCGCAGCCATTGCACGAGCTGCCCAAGCGAGTGCTCGAACATGGCGAGGAGAAGTGCTTCCGTTGCCGTTTCCTGCCTCGAATTCATGTATATGGACGCCACGACGTGCTGGCCGCAGTGCAACACCGCGGAGTGCGGGCACTACCACTGCACCAAGGAGGCGGCAGTCAGCGAGTGCTTGAAGAAAGAGGCTGCACGGGGGAACGACTACACCTCGATGCCTCCCTCTGGCACGGGTACTGCCTCGGTCCCCTCGGTGGCTGGCAGCTTCACGTTGGGCGAGTTCCGCATCTCAGTCGACAGGGTCAAAGGCGCTGGCGTGCAGATCGAGTTCACCCTAGCTTACTCTCTGACGTGGAACGACACTCGGCTCGAACTCTCGCCCTGCCGCCGGGTCCTCGATACGATGCTTTCGAGTGCGGCCTCGACCGAGTCAAAGTACGCGAATCTCTTCTGGCGCCCGAAGCTTGCCCTTGGCACCGAGACGGAGCCCGCTCGGGCACGCGGGCTCATTGAGTCCCTCTATTCTCAAAACGGCGCAATGGCAAGGCTGCAAATCCGCGAGGCTGTTACATTGTCGCAGGACTTCCAATATCGCAACTACCCCTTCGACCGGCAGACCGTTCGCCTCGATCTCAGGCTGCCGACTGTGCAGCTCAGTGGGTGCGAAGCTCTGGTCGAGCAGTTGCGTTACAAGGAGACGTTGGACTTTCAAGACTCGAACAAAATCCTTCCCCAGTCGGCTGCTTGGCTCTGGGATCATTGTGGCACTGCCGGCGGCGGCTGCAGTGCAGCAAATATCGAAAAGGACATATTAATTGCCAGGGCCTCCCTGCAGTCCGAAAGTGCAGGGTCCAGGCGAGGCGACTGCCAGTTGATCTTCAAGATCAGGCGCAACAACAACATCTTCATCATCAAGCAGCTGGTACCCTCCATCGTCATCTCAGAGGCGCCGCTCCTCAGCCTGTACATGGACGCGACCGTCCCTCCGCTTGTTGGTGCTCGCGCCTCGCTCCACATCATTGCCCTGTTGCTGGTGGTTACCCGCGCCAACGCAGACCCCGGCCTGGGGACGCTCAGCAGCCTCATCTGGACGGACGAGTTTGCGCTCGTCCAGTTCTTCGTGATCCTCGCGGGGCTCGTAGAGACGATCGCCGTGCACGCTTTGATCCGCTTCGGCTGCAAGGTCCTGGCCGCCTCCGTCGACGGCGTCTTCCGGATCTTGCTTCCCTTTGTCCTCTTCCCGTGCCTTGTGGTCGGCTTCATCCTAAAGGGTTTGGAGCAGCAGGCAGGCTTCCTGCTTGTCGTAGTTGGAGGCCTGTTGCTGTTCACGTCCGGTTCAGCTGCGAGGGTCCTATACAAGGACTGGAAGATCCAAAGAAATCGGCAGATGATGGTCAAGAAGCTCAAGGCGCTCAATATGGAAAGCAACAGGTCAAAGCTGACCGATGAAGAAGTTGACCAGATCATGCGGAAGACATTCGACTCCTTCGACCTTGACAAGTCGAAGAAGCTCGAGAAGGCGGAGGTTCGCCTCATTCTTGACGCCATGTACCCCAACTTGGGCAGGAAGCAGGTAACCACAGCCATGAAAGCCATCCAATCAGACGCGATTGTCTACGAGGACTTCGCCATCGCTGTGGAGGAATGGCAAAAGATCAGTTTTGGGAAGACTGAAGAGGAGCAAAAGAAGCGCACCATCCTCGGTCGGCTGGGCTTTGGCTCAAAGTCCAAGAAGGCTATAAAGGCCTGGCGAAGCGCGGGGTCCAAGGTTGCCAAGGCTTCCTTGGCGAAACAATCCAAACAGGTGGGATCCTCGGAGCCGAACTCTGCCAAACTTCAGACGTTCCAGAAGACCAAGGGTGGGGCGCCGGAAAAGGTAGCCGATGCTGCGGCCGCCTTTGCTGCGGGTCTCGACAAAGCCAACAGTGTGAGGTCCAGCGTAGTGTGAGCGCCTGATCTCCAGTCTCAGGCCGATAGCGAGCTCGGCTTCGCCCTTCGCGTGGTCGGTGCTCCCCGTAAGTACCTCGTCATGACGCATCCAAGATACATGTATCATGAGTTTGTATCTCGGTGTATCCTGATGTATCATAAGATGTATCGTGATGAAGAGTCCAAGATACACGTATCCTGATGTATCCTGATATGTATCCAGTGTGACACCAAGGAAGCGCCCAAGATACATGTATCTTGATGTATCTGATATTATGTATCCCAAAATGTATCTTGGACTCGTTTGGGATACGTGTAAACTACATGATTCTCTTGGAATGTAACAGGGCATTTAAGATACATTTGAGATACATCAGGATACATGAGGGATACATGTATCCTTCAGGATACACGCAGGATACATCACGATACATCAGGATACGTATTGTATAGGACCCCCCCCCAATTTGTATAGGAAACCCCCCCGCACCCTGGTGCGTCCCTCATGGGCTTTTTGAATTGCCAATTCATCGCCTGGGGCCCAGGTTCGTAGGAAAATCCTACGAGCTGGAGATCAAGCAAGTACATTGTAAGCAAACAAGCACCTCTCTCCGCCCACTCTTTCCTACTCGGCTGGCTACGGGAGTACTCGGTTGCGCTTGTTTGAGGTACGGGAAGTTCGGGCGCGCGCTTCTCCCCCTTTGGCACGTGGAGACCGCGAAAGCTGCTTGCATGCACAACCAATGACAGAAAAAGTAACGTCGTCGTGTGTAACTTCTTCTCGTTGGAAGTGACTCACACAAGAGGTGTCGCTCTGCTCTGCGTATAACCATCACAATCCATCGTACTTCAACATGCACATGTATCACAGCAGCAGCTACTACAGCATTCTTGGCGTCGTCCCGACCGCGACGGCGAAATAGATCCGCACAAAATACATGCAGCTCGCACGAGCGCTGCACCCTGACAAGAATAGCTCGCAGGAGGCCCAGACAAAGCTGCAGGCCATCAACGAGGCGTGGGCAGTGCTGAAGAACAAGAGCACGCGCACCTTGTACGACCGCGACGGCAAGGAGGGGCTGCCCGACAGCATCATCAGCACGGACGACGAGGACGATGACGACAATGCCGACGATAGCTCTGCTACCAAACTGCCGCACGTGTACTCATTCTTCGGATCTGCGACGCAAGCGCCCGCCGATGATGCGGATTGGGAACTTCCCGTAGCGATGCCAGCAAGCCATGCTCCCAGCCGCGCGGCAGCCCTCAGAAGCAGCAGCGCCACCAGTGTTTCCACCAGTGCCTCGGGCAGCGTCAGCGGCTGTGGCAGTACCCGCGCCCCCGACGCAACGCTCACACTCCAGATCGCGGAGGCCGTGGCCGAGGCCATCCGACGGACAGAGGCAGCCGCTGCTGCGCGCTACCAGCGAGCCCTCACCAGCGTGCTTCAGACGCTCGAGCCCACACTCGCGGCAGAGCAGGCACAGGAGAGAGCGCGGCATGCTTGGGAGGGGGCTGGGCGTGCAGGCCGAGCATCTTGCTTCTAGGCCTGGTTATTTAGCGTTGGCCGTTGACGGCGCCACGCCTCGGTCCCGGTTTGGCCGCCTGCACCGACGGCGGCATTCCGGCACAATTGCCGGTAAGGGTTGTTGGCTGGTTAATCCCAATTGTTCCTCCCTGGGACTCGAACCGCGTGCGCGTACGTTTATAGTACCGTCACTAACCACTCCACTATACCGACAATGTGAATATAGACTAGTGGTTAAGCGACCATCTATACTTGCATGCATAATTGCCGTCCGGAAAAGAACCGGGGTTCGAGTTCCGCAAACGTGTCGGTCGGGTAAAAGATAACTGGGGCGCTGTTCAGCGCTGTGACCAGCAGGGCGAATGTGGGAGGACCCTCCCTGACACAGCGTTTGAATGTATATAGGTTGTATTCGTGTTACGAACCACGACATCCTCCCAATGCCACGTTTCCCCTACGTTCTTTGCTTCTTCCCCCCCCGGTGAGGGAGGGTGCTGAGTACTCACACTCCAGGGGCGTGTATCTCGTCTGAGTCACAACGCCACAACAAACACCATACCAAGACCGAAGACGCTCAGCGTGTAGAAGACTAGACGCCATCTTCGACCAATCGGTTGGTCGCGTCGCGAGCGGCGACGTGGGCGGACGGGACGCACGATCAGGATCTACCACCCCAACTAATTCCGTAGATTCCATTTTCCCGGGAATGACTCGTCCCGCACACTGTATGAATATGGCCCTGACCGCAGACGTGCAAAGCGGCGCCGTATCGGTGCGCACGCTCTGCGAGCCCGATGCACGTCTCATTCACCCTGACCACAACCACACCTGCGCACGCAGAAGCCTGCCCGCTCGGCTGCGCGAGCGCCACTCAGTGCCGGAGCGAGCGCCCCATCACCCTTCTGTTGCTTGACCCTGAAGACGACTGATGGAGCGCCTCGGCGTTACCTGAGCGTTAGAGACCACCGCTACGCACCTCGCCGCCGCGCTCATCAGTCAGAGAGTCAACCCCCACCAGCCCCACGATCAAACCGCTCACGTCCGACTCGACAGCAAGCACGCCGCTCAAATGCGTCGCGCCCCGACGGCTCGCCACGGCGTCGCGCTCCAGGCAGAGCACGGCCGCATACGAGCGGAACACCACGTCGTTCACGACACCATCAACAAGAATATTAAGAACGGCGCGATCAAAGCCGCAAGCCACCCCAGGCACCACAGCGCCGAATGTTTCAGACTCACGTCCGACTCGACAGCAAGTACGCCGCTCTCAAAATGCGTCGCGCCGGCCTGCCGACGGCTCGCCTCGGCGTCGCGCTCTAGGCAGAGCACAGCTGCATACGAGCGGAACACCACGTCGTTCACGATACGCCCCTCGGAATACGACGGGCGGTCCGTGCGCAGCAGCGAGGCGACGGCTTGGGCAAAGGCGATCAACAACCGGCTGGCGCCAATCCAGAGGCCTTCGGCGATCGCGACGACCTGAAAAACGGCCTCGTACCACGCAAAGCAAATGGGCCGCCGCATGGGCCACACCTCGCCGCCGCCTTTGAGTTGCTTCGGATCGAACAGGCAACGGGCGAGGACCATGCGTGAGAGTATGCACGCGATAAGGAAGGCCAGGAAGCCGCCGATGACTTTGACAATTGGCGCGAGGAGGCGACGAACGAGCCCGTGTGTCGACCACGTGTACAGAGCGGTGACAATGGTGCTCACCACTAGGGCGATGATGACAGATCCGCACGCGAGCGATGAGCACATGAGTGCTGGAAGCCTCGAGGCCGAGATGAGGCTCTTCGAGCCGACGTCTAAGAGGCGCGAGTGCTCAGCATCGAGCCCGTCGGGCTGGGCGGGGCTGATGCCCTCCGCCGGAGCGGGCGTCACCTGTGCGCGCGCCACCTTCGAGACGGTGCGCCATCGCTGCAGGTGCTTCCAGCCGTTGAAGGCGGAGGCGAGCACGCATACGGCGAGCTGCACGTACAGCAGGATGAGCAGAAAGAGAATGGCTGTCTTTGGCAGTTCCAGAAATGAGTCTATCGTCCCACCGAACTCCGCCTCGAGCAGAATTAAACTTGAGTCCACCCTTTCGCGCGCCGACGCCGCGCCGTCCTCGAGCTCGCCGCCGAATAGGCTTAAGAATAGGCTGAACAATGGCGATAAAATGCCATCTACCACCCATTCCAATTCCGTGTTGTTTAATTGGCTGGACAAAGAGGTTATCGCCACGCCCACCTGTTCGTTAACCTGTTCGTTGATGAGATTCACCCCCGCGCCGATTAGGCTGAACAAAATGCTCGCCAGCCGATCAGGCAGCCAAGATCTCCATCCATCTTCCAGGCTCGCCAGCCAACCATGCAGCCAAGACCCGAAGTAGATGACGACAGCAATGTTGACCAGCAGGCCGACGAGCAGGCCGATGTAGACGCGCGACGTGAGTAGGTGGCGAATCGTCGACGCTCTCTCATCCGTGAGGTCGGCGTGCCCGCGAAAGAGCTTTGTGCTTGCAATCCATGGCACGCGCCCGAGCGCCATCCAGGCAACCGAAATCAAGAGGAAGAGGCTCGTGATGACGCCCAGAAATGACTCGAAGCGCAGCACTGAGAGGGGGCTCACACCTTTGATAAAGAAGCCGAAGATGAGGTTCCAAATGAGGCTTGTGATGACGCCGAAGAGGCTCGTGATGAAGGAGTCGAAGGAGTCGAAGCGCATCACTGGGAGGGGGTTGACATGTAGCTCGCACGAGAAGCATGCCGAGACCTCTACCGTCGACGCGATGAAAGCGGCAAATCCCATGATTCCAGTGAGGAGGCACACGGCGACCTCGGCGCAAAGTGACGTCTTTGGAAGCGTCGTGAGCTGGCACTTGAGCCACTTATTGTTGATCAGAAGAGCGAGGATGAGGGCGGTGAGGTGGATAGAGTTGGCTGCTGATTCGGCTTGGGCGACTTCCTTTTCGACAACACACGTTTGGCGTTGGGCATTGAAGATGTCCGAGCAGTGCACGAGGAAAAAGTTATCTTTGCGAAGATCACCGAATGCGAGAAGCAAAAGGTCGAACGCGAGCGACACGCCGAAGTAGCCGGCGCTGAGCAAACACGCGAAGACGAGAAGTGGCGAATGGACCAGCGTCGTGTGGCAGTCGCACGGAATGCACCTGAAGAGCGACCGGCTTCTGGGCGCTGGATCGCGTTGGCGGTCTGCCGCCGGCGGCGTTTGCTTAGTTGGCTGTATCACAACCTCAACCCCCTCCAAAGGCCGGAATTCACGCATGAGGAGACCCTCACTGTCATGACGATCGACAGCACGACGACGACGACAGTCAGACGAGGGGCAAGGGCAGAGCACGAGGCCCGCACGAGCCATGGGGTGGTGCGGGGCGAGGGAGCAGCAGGGAGAAGAGCGCGCGTCGCACCTCTTAGCTGCTCTCTCCATGCTCCTCGACCAGGCTCGCCCTGCGCAGCGAACGAGCCAGCGCGGCACACGTGGTCAGAGGAACAGCAAGTTTGTGCGCGCGCCGCAGGAAGCCCGCACAAGCCTAAGCCAGCACCCGAGCCAGGCCTGCGGGCGCCCATGCCGAGGCGGTCTCCTTCGGCCCATGTGCGAGCGAGAGCCGCGCGGCTGCGCGTCCCGCTGGCGCACCCAAGAGGATCGTGTGCGGCAAATCGTGCTCACGGAGGGGGCCGCCGAGGGGAAAACGTGGCACGAACGAAACACAAATAGGAAAGCTATGAATTTCATACTGCGAGACATGAACGTTCGCGGCGATGTAGGAGCAACGACTCCGACCTGGCGAGTATACGATAATTACGGGACCCAAGCAGCTAGATGCTATCCGGATAATGCATAATCGTGCTAACCTAAGGGTGGCGTTTCGCGTTAGGGGTATGTGTATGTATGCATGAGTGTATGTGTGAGACTCGGTGTCTGTTTTCGAACCGAATCATTCGTCGTGCGTGCGTTTCATCATTCCCGAAGAACGGAACTCTGACAGGTGACATCATACGGTCGTGATCATGCACAAAGTTAACGACGATGCCATGGGCGCATGGCACATGCCTCATTTTCGGTATGCAGAATGCACAGGCCCCGCACGCCGCACGCTAGACGTGCGTCTCTCACTTCCGTTCTGTGTGTCTCTCTCTCTACTACGGCCTCCTCAACCCAGCACTCAGCAGGTCGACGGGTGGGGGGACCCCCCTCGGGACCCCACGTGATTAGGCCTCCTCCGCATACCGCAGCAGGTGGTCCGAACGGGGCGTCTTTAAGTAGTCTTGCTAATTAGGCCTCCTCCGCATACAGCAGGTGGTCCAAATTCGGCGTCTTGAAGAAGCGGCTCGCCGGATCGCAGCGCTTGTCCTCGGTCCACGGCTTGACGCGCTTCGGGCGCGGCGGCGGCGGCGCGCCGAGGTCGCCCACGAGGGCGCCGTCATTCGTGGGGGGCAGCTGCGGCTCGGCGCCCACCACGGCGCCTCCGGGCGCACGTCGCCACGACGGTTGCGGCGCCGAGGAGGCGAGACCCATTGGTGCTGAGGCGGACTTGCGCAGCCCCCCCTTGGCGCCAAAGCTCGCGGGCAGCTGGACGTCGGCGTAGATGCCCGCGGTCGACTTGAAGACTTGGGAGAGCGGCGGCGGCTTCGAGCGCGGCGTGAGCTGCGCATCAAGCCCGATCGAATGGCCTCGCAGCTGCGATCTCAGCTTACCCAGATTCACCGCCGCTGAGCGTCGACCCACCGCGGCGGCGGCGAGCGCGGCCTGCGCGCCGTTGCCATCAAAGATGGGCATCACCGGTCCCATACCGGTATCGAGCTCGAAGAGCTGCGGGAGCGGTTTCGACTTGGAGCGCAGCGGATGGATCAGCCCTTGACGAGGCTGTGGGAATTGCAGCGGCGGCACGCCCGGCACGGCGCCACTCCCCTTCTCGTCGCCCGAGGGCGCCGAGGTGGGCAGCGGCTCGGTCGACCTCCGGAGGGCGCGCGACATGTCGGAGGCCTCGATGTGACCGTTGCCGTCCTTGTCCATGGCTGTGAACAGCGCGTCGATGTCGGCGAGCGCGACCGCGGGCGGCTGGATGCCTAATTTGGAAAGGGCCACCCTGAACTCGTCGCGCGAGAGCATGCCCGTGCCATCCGCATCCCAGTCGCGGAACAGGTCGATTGCGCGCCGTCCCGAGCGCTCGAGCGCCTCGCGCAGCGCGTCCAGCAGCTTGCCGCCCACGGGCACCACTAATGACTTGATGACGCTCGGCTTCTGCTTATCGGCGCCCGTGTGCACACGCTTCTTCTGCTTCCCGTCGGCGCCGCCCTCTCGTTCCGCCTTGAGCAGGGCGCGCTCCTCGCGCACCATCTCCTTGAGCTCCGAGTACGAGATCAGCCCGTCGCCGCTGTCGTCGAGCGAGTCGAAGAGACATTCGATGTCCTCACGCGAGACGCGCAGCCCCCACTGGGCAGTCAGCGAGCGCATCGCCAGGCGGAACTCGGCCTTGGAGACGGTGCCATCACCGTCCTCGTCCCACTCCTCGAAGAGCTTCATCACGCGCTTCACGTGCGTCGCGAGCGCCCGGCGGAGCAGCGCGACGTTCCTCTTGAGCCGCTCCTCCTTTGCTTCGGCCGACTCATCCCCCCCGAACTTGTCCAAGCCGCCCCCGCCGCCGCCGGTGCCCGCTCCCTCGCTCCCCCCAGCACGCTGCTGCGCCCGGAGCGCCGCGAGGGTCGCTAAGTGCTCGGCGTCGAGGTCGACCGGCGAGCCCACCACGACGCCCACCACGATGGTGCTCGGTACCTCTGCGCTCACGACGGCGCTCACGCCGGCGGGGATCTGCGGCAGGTGTGAAGACGACGACGGCGGGCTGCCTAATATGGCAAGGTCGGCGGAGCGCGGGCCGCCCGCGACGGCGCCCTCGCGCGACGCGGCGGCGGCGGCGCGCTGCTCGGCGGTCGGTTGCCTGAGCTGGCGCGGGATGCGGACCTGTGAAGAGAGCTGTGAAGAGAGCTGCGCGCTCGCGGCGCCGATGAGCTGCGGAAGGGACGAGGAGGGCGCGAGCTCGGCGGATCTCCCATACTGTCCATATTTGGGTTCGAGCCCGTCGGGCAGGTAGAGACGGTGCTGCGCATTCGAGTCCGCGCGCGCGAGCTGCGCCGTCAGCCGCGCCTCGGCCGGTAGGGCGCCCTCTCGGGCGCGCGCCGTCTCGGGCGGCGACACCCTGCCCACCCGCCCGAGGGCCGCGAGCGATTGGGCGGTGGCGGCGGGGCGGCGGTTGGCGTCCACCTCGGGCAGCACGACGACCTCGCCGTCAAACGAGGGTACGCTCGTGAGCGTGGGCACGCGCGCGATCGGCCCCTTTTTGTGGAAGGGGGACGTGGCCGACATGGAGACGGAGTGAAGGAGGGAGTGCGACATCTCGCGCGCCGACAAATCCGCTGCGCTCGCCTGCATCGCCGCGGGCATCGACATCAGCAGCGGGCCACCCGACGCGACCGCGACCGACACGCCCTGCTGCTCCTGATCCACACCAAAGCCCGGCGCGGGCGCCGCCGCGGGCGCGGGCGCGGGCGGCGCCGCCGCGGGCGCAGGGTGCGCGCCGTGGTGGGCGCTGTGCAGGCGCTGCGGTCGCGGGGGCGCGGGGAGCCCGAAGAGGCCCTTGCCCGGCTGCTCAAGCGTTTTGGGAGGCGGGTCGAAGCCCCGGATCCACTTAGCCGGGAACGCGCCGTGCTGGGCGCCGCCGCCGTGTTGGGCGCCGCCGCCGTGTTGGGCGCGCCCCTTGCGCGCGGAGGCGGTGGCCGACGGCTGCGAGACGCGCCACATGGCGGCGGTGGTCGCGAGGGCTGCATGCAACGCCGTCTGCACGAACTCGGCATCGGCGCCGCTCCCGCTCGCGCCGAGGGAGCCCGACTGCTGCAACGAGGTCGTGATCACACGCTCGAGCCCCGTACGTAGCGAGTCCCACTCGGACGCCTCGGCGCTGTACCGGGCGCGCATGCGAGCCACCCGACGGCGCACCTGCCGGCCGCGCTCGAAGCACTGAAGCCGCAGCGTGCCGAGTGCCTCGCGCTCGAGCAGCGGCAGTTGACGAAACTCGAGCAGCCGTTGCGCGCGCTCGGCGCGCTTGCGCCGCAGCTTGGCGGCGCGCCGCCGCGCCTTGCGCGCCCGGTACAGCGCCTGCAGCCGGATGGTCATGAAGAGGCGCGTCCCGGGCTGGCGCGCGTACTCGCGGTACTTTTCGAACACGGCGAGGCGGAAGGCGGCGAGCGACCGTTGGCGGCGCACGAAGGCCTGGATGTACACGGCCGCCCGCTCGCGCTTGTCGCGGTACTCGGCGCGTCGATTGAGCTCTTGACGCGCGAGGCGCCGGCGCACGCCCGACTGCACCACGGTCGCCGCCTTCTGCGCCTCCCTCTGGTGCTCGAGAGCGTGCCGGGCGAGGTGCATGCGGGCGGCGCCCTGCAACACGATGGCCGCGTCGCGCTCCTGGAGCGCGACCGCGTACTGCAGGCGCGACAGCTTGCCGCGCATCGCGGCCTGCACGGCGCGCGCCGCGTCGCTCTGCTCTCGTAGCACCTCGGTCTCGCGGCGCGTCACGAGCCCTTTGCGGCGCGCTTGGATCGTCGTCGCCGCTCGGGACTCGAGACGCTTCTGTTGGGTCTCGCGCCGCGCCTGCTTGGCGCGCTTGGCGGACTGGAGCGAGAGAGCGGCCGAGTTCTGCTCGAGGCTCTCCGCGGCCAACCGCCGGGCCTCGTGGGCCGCTTGCGCCTCGTGCAGCTCGAGCATCGTCGCCTCCTCCTCGGCCTCCATTCGCGCCTTGGCGTCGCCCGCGGCCTGCCTCGCCTTTTTGGCGCGCAGGCTGCTCCCGATCTTGGCGGCGGCCTCGTCCTGCTCCTTCTTCTCCTTGCGTGCCTTGCGCCCGCGCGCGCCCGCCTGCACTTTGATGAGCGCCGCCTTCTCCTCCGGGCTCATCGCCGCCTCCTCCGCCTCGTTCTTGTACCGCACCTCGGCCGCCGCGCGAAGCGCCTCCACCTTCTCACGCTGCTTCTGCGCCTCCTTTTTGGCCAGGCGCGTGCGTGCGGCCGACTGCAGCGCCAGGCGTGCCTCCTCTTCTTCTTGGGGCGTCCCCTTCTCCGCCTTGGGCTTTTTGGGCCTCTTGCCTTTTTGGGACGAAGGGCGGCTCCCGCTCTCCTCCTCCTCGCCCTCGGCGCTTGCCACGTCGGCCGCTGGCGCCGCGGCCGCCGCGGCCGCGGCCGCCGCCGCGGCCGCCGCCGCCGCCGCCTCAGCCTCTGCCGCCGCCGCCTTGGCCGCCGCCGCGTCGGCCGCCGCCGTCGCCTTGGCCGCCGCCGCCTCGGCCGCCGTGCGTGCACCCTCATCCTCCGGGTTGGCCGCCGCCGCTTCGGCCGCGGCCGCGGCCGCTGCAGCCGCCTCCGCCGCCTCCTCCTCCGCCGCCTCGGCCGCCGCCTTGGCCGCCGCCGCCGCCTCCTGAT
>Ga0210248_100831_pt1 | contig 26226 bp, 20 predicted proteins | sample ChrtobMetP3_32mM_FD_155493 | JGI IMG/M metagenome (GOLD analysis project Ga0210248, IMG submission 155493) | Chrysochromulina tobin associated microbial communities from unialgal haptophyte culture, Seattle, Washington, United States - P3_32mM | ecosystem: Host-associated > Algae > Haptophytes >...
GTCCCGGACAAGGGCAAGAAGACGGACGTCCCGGAGAAGGTCGTCATCGCGACCGGGCAGGATGTGTTCGACTGCCTCGTCCGCAAGTTCATGACCCTTCTGCTGCTCTTCGGCGACGCGGACATCGCGTCGCACGGCTTCACTAACGGCTCGTATGGCGCCCTTGCTGGTACCACTCGCTGGATCACCCTCGCGGATGTGTACAAGCTCAAGAAGGCCGCCGCCGGTTTGGCTAAGGTTACTCGTGCCAAGGCCGAGGAGCTCGTCGACTGGTTTGAGGAGAAGATCTCGGTCGCGGTGAAGGCGCCCTTCCTGCGGACGCTTGCGTGCGCCCTCGGCGAGAACAGTGACGTCTTCGAGGCGCGCATCGACTCGCGCGTTGTGGCTGCCACGCCGCCGGCCGCCAAGCGCGAGAAGCTCGACGTGGGGCCGCCTTCTGCCCCTTCGAAGAAGCAGAAGAAGGCTGCTGCCAAGGCGGCCAAGCTTGCCGCCGAGGCTCAGGCTGTCAAGAAGTCCGAGGGCAAGAAGGAGAAGGACGACGATGAGAAGGTCAAGAAGGGCCTCGAACGCATGGACGGGGGCAATCCGGCCGGGCCGCCTTGCCGCAACTATGCCAAGGGCACGTGCGTCGGCAAGTGCCGCTTTTCGCACGAGGCTGTCGCTTCGCCCGAGGAGGATTCCGAGGATTAGAGCTGCGTAGCCTTTTGCCTCATAAGGCTCCTCGTTCGCTGATTCGCGGGTGGGTGGGTGGCCAGAATCACGAACGCGCTTCGGGCGCGCTCCGTAGCGCGTCTGCATGCCGCGAGTCAGCGGCTTGCTTTCGCATTGGAGGATTCCGTCCCGAAGCTTGGGTATTGGTTGGATGACGTGTACGGTAACGGTACGGTAACGGTCTGTGTGCTGCCACGTGTCACGCGTGCATGCACCGTCTGTTGTGGGTAGGGTCAGAGATTCACACACGCGAATCTCGTTCCCTTGTTGCCGCCACGACGGCGCGTCTGCCTATCGATACCTCACGAGCACTCGCGTCCGCACAGTACAGCAAGCCTCTCATCAGTCGAGAGCAGTGTCAAGCCTCTCACCAGTCGAGAGCAGTGTACAGCCTCTCACTAGTCGAGAGCAGTAAACGAGCTACGTAGCGTGTGGCAAGCTCAGTGCGAGCCACGCAGTGTCTACAGTGATTGAGGACCAGTGGATGAGGACCGAATGGTAAGGATATGACCCGAGTACTATATGCAGCGCGAGCCGCAAGGCCCGCGCGGCAGAACGTACCAGTTCCAGAGGTCTGAGAGAAGTACCTTCCCTCATACAATAGGTGTACATATCGTACAGCGCACGGTTTCGAACCCCGGGGCGATGGCATCGCCTCGGAGGGGCCTCGCCGTCCTTGTGCGCTAACCTCAGGCCGATACATGCCCAACATGGAACGGCCTGAGGAATCCTCAATCATTATATACCCAAAGGCTAAGATACCCGTCACAGATATCCCCACAGCCCGACCGGTGCGGCAGCACTATCGATATCGTGGAGCCTGTGTTCGGGGGGCTCTGGGCCCGCAACAGCGTCGCGCCGCTGTGCTCTTCGAGAGAGTCTTGCATGCTTCGCATCCGCGTCAGGTTCTGAGGCGCGCTGCGTCATCGGAACGGCGGCGGGGGGATGCTGCGGTGCTCATGCGGTGCTCGGGGAGCGCTGCATGCCTGCGTTCTCGACTAGTGAGGACGCGAGTGAGCGAGCTGCGGCTGGCTCCGACTAAGGGGAGGGTCGCCGCTAACCTGCTGGTCTAGTCACCGTAATCTCCGTCAACCCCGTCGAGGAGGCCGTCTTTTTTCAGCCTTGCGGTCATCTCGAGGCGCTCCCGCAGCGTGAATTCGATGGGCGGCTCGTCCAGCACTGGATCGTCCATCTCGGGGTTCTCGGCCCATTCCATAGCTGCCAGCACTTCGATCGAGTTGTCTTTGACGAGCCGCTGGATGTCACGGGAAACGAAGAAGGCTGTGCGTGCGTCCGCCGCAAAGGCGGCGTCCTGCGCGTACCTATCCGGGAGCTGGGCGCATCTGAGCTTGTGGCGCTTGAGCTCTGCGGGCTCGGGCACCAACGCCGCATTCTGGGCCGCGCTGCCGGAGAAACGGCCTAGGCCGTGCCGCTCGACTGGTCCGTATCTCATGCGGGCTGCATGCTTCAGCATCATTGGCTTGAGTGAGTGGACCTTGAAGTCCAGCACCGTAGGCGGGGTGCATGAAAGCGGAGGCAGCGCGAGGAGATACTGCAGGGCTGCGTCGGCGCGTCCTCCCAGGATCGGGCCGTTGGTGAACTCAGAGCCATCCACGGGCGCGCCCGTGCTCGAGTCATTGTCGCGTACAAGGAAGCACCCGTCTTCGACGTCTTGGAGAGCTTCGTAGACAGCTTCGATGACACCACGAGAGCCGTACGCGTCGAGTACTGGCCCGAAGGCCGGGCGTGCCGACTGCTTGTGCGGCTCGTTGCTCTTGTCGATCTGTACTGCGGTGTATAGAATGCCTTTCTTCTCGGCGACTATGGCGCAAGCCTGCGCCTGCTTGAATCTAGACGTCTGCGACGCCACGAGGGCGAACCCGGCGGCAGTGCCGCGTACGACTGGGCTGCTGTGGTGCGCTGCCAGGTAGCACAGCTGTGCGTAGTGCGGCGGCTCGAGGGCAGGCGTGGGCGTCGGGATTGTGGTGCCGAACTTACGCTTCCCGACGAGGGCGTCTCGAGAAGCGTTAGCCATCTTGGCGTTATCGAGGAGGAAGCGCAGCGAGCGGAAGGCCGTCTTTGCGGCTGAGCGCCCGTCGCGCCGCTGCTGCTGAGTTGTGAGCTCCCTGCCTTCGGCGGCCGCCTTGGCGTGATAGGCTGCAGCTGCCTTGATAGCGTTAACGTTGATGTTGTCCAGGAAAGAGCTGACGAGGTGCGCCGGGTATACGTCCTCATCTGCGGCCTCGTACTCGCCTTTTGCCTCTGCGAAAGCTCGTAGGCGTATAAGCGTCGAGAGCGCGCCCTTGAGCGTCGAGACGCCCCATCTTGCGAAGAACGAGATGACACCATTGGCGCACTCGACGGCGTAGAGCTCGCTGTCGTGGAGCTTCTCCGCGCGCGTGCGGAGGTCCCCGCCTAGGATGTCGTGGCACGTCTTCAGGGTCAGGGCGCCGACGAGATGGCACGCTGCCCGAGTCTTGTTGCTCTGGTCTCGCATCGCCGAGGTGATGAGCATGCCGCCCTTCTTGTTGCGGCCGAGCTGAGGTGGTATCAGTTGCAGTGCTGCGAGGCTTATGGCGCTGCTGGCCTTCGCCCAGGCGGCGCACCTGGCCTCGTGGTCGCCTTGGAGCGCCACCGCCATGGTGGTTGCGACCACCATCGGGTACGGCTCGGCGGTCGCTGCAGGCGCCGTCGGGAGGGCAGGCCGTGGTCGAACTGGCAAATCAGCGAGCGCTGGTCTTCCTGTAAGGAGGAAGACTGCCCTCTGCGAGTGCTGCTCGTGCAGCAGGTACGTGTTCGTATCCGGAGTGAGATCACGGAAAGAGTTCTCGGTGAGGTAGTCCTTCCTCCGGCTAGGCGCGTTCGGCTTCCTTTGCCGGCTGTTGGGCTTCGAGCTCGCCGAGCTGGCAGCTGTCGGCTGGCCGGGGAAGGAACTCTGCTTGAACCTATGCAGCTCGATCCGGACTGCGAGCTGCTCTGCCTCGATCGCTCTTGCGACCTGCTCCGCTCTTTGCGCGATGGCTTCGGCCTCCCTAGTGTGCCGGAGGCTCACTAGGAGGCGCTCGATCTTGGTCGAAGAGACGGCCTGGCTCGCGGAGCTGGCCGTCACTGCAGACACTGCCACGTATGGCACCAACTGTCCGCCATTCGAAGGCCCTGCACCGGACGGCGTGATCGCCGCTTGGGTTGCAGGGGGCGGGGCGGTTGGATCGGGCCGGCGGAGCGCGCGCTGAATGAAGGATGAAGGGTAGCTCGACGAGGTGCTTGAGCAGCTCGGGTCATCAGCCCAAAAATGGTACTCGATGCCCGGGATGCTTTCGTCGATGCCATGCATGTCACCAACGGGGGTGACGACGGTGAGGAGGCGCCCCAGCCCAGGCGGTGCAACGGGGCGACCGCCTGGGGAGACTCCGGCGGCGGCTCGTTGCGCGCCGGCAGTTGCTCCGTGCGGTTGCGGGCTGGCACGGCCTGGCCCGAGCCGTGTGTCGTCAGGCATGCCTAGGGCGGATCCTTGCGCGCGCACTTGGGGGGGCTCGTGCGGTTCGTCTGGCTGCCGATCGTCTGGCTGGGCAGCGGGGGCGAGGCCACTCGCTTGCGCTGGACCGGTTCCAGAATCACGAACGCGCTTCGGGCGCGCTCCGTAGCGCGTCTGCATGCCGCGAGTCAGCGGCTTGCTTTCGCATTGGAGGATTCCGTCCCGAAGCTTGGGTATTGGTTGGATGACGTGTACGGTAACGGTACAGCCCTCGACGAGCGCGCCGCTGATGGTGGTGTTGAGCGCCGAGAGGTCGTCGCCGCTCGAGCTCGCCCACGCCACGGCGCCCGCCTCATCGAGCGCAATGAGCGTTCGATGGTGGAACTAGTATCACCTTGTTCGAACGCATCCTGTATTTCGACGTGAGCTGGCGCACGCGGCACGCGACAGGGTACTGTACTGCAGCTGGCACGTCGACAACCATCTCGCTTATGTTGCCGTCGGCGGATCGCATGTCGCAGAAGAGGCCCCAGAAGCAGTCGTACTTAGCCACCGCTTGAGTGAGGTTGCGCTTGCAGGGCCATCGTAGTAAAAGTGCTCATCTGCATCCGCAAAGATCGCTCTGCACGACTTTGCTGATGTGCTCGTTGACAACCTGCAATCTTAGCAGATAGGAATAGTTCGCGCCACGGATGATATTCACCTGACCTCGGCTGACGCCATGACTGTGCAGCGCAGCTAGAGTCAAATTGAGCGCTCCTGTGGGCTCAAGCGTTTGGATGAGGCGCCCTGTGAGGATGGCCATCCCGATATGAGCTGGCCTTACTCCTATCGCACGGATGTAGTGTCGCAGCCATTGAGTCATCGCGTTGGGTCGAGCGTTGGGGTTGTCAGCGGGGACGAAGGTGAATGCGTACAGGTGCGCAGAAAGGACTGCCAGGGCGCCTTGTTTTCCCGCCGCCGCCTTCTGCTCCGTGGCCGGAGATCTGGTACCGGTAGCCCTAGTGACAAAACCCCCTGGTTGCCTAATACGGAGATGACGAAACCCTGCGAGGTCAGTGACGAAACTTTGACGAACCCTTTCCCGCACTTTCAGTGTCTGACACTCCCGACTCTCAAACCTCGGCTCGGGGGGTCGGGTCCGGTCGCCTAGGGTCCGCTTAGGGGTTGACCTCGGAGGTCGGGGTCGGGGTCGGAGGGGGGGTGTTTTCCTGGAAACGACACTGGATTTCCTGGACTCGCTTCAGACCCGACCCGACCCGACCCGATCTCGACCTCGGAGTCCAATTTTCATATCGTATCCCGCGACCCGACCCCCTCCGACCCGACCTCATACTGGAGAGTTACGCGCCGTGTTGGGCGCTTTTCATATCGTATCTCGGTAGCCCTCGAATCCACGCCTTCCTAACAGAACTAAGACGAGACGCGCCCATCTTAAAGGGTTCATCATGTACCTAACGTTGTTAATGTATGACCCCATCCCGAGTATCATCCCACTCCTTAAATACTCATTATGATTCCACACAGTTCATGTCAAAATGGGTTCATGTCAATCTCCGCATTCCAGGTTTTCGCTGGTATGATGCTGCTTTTCACAGTTACCTCAGAAATTACCGGTCGACGCGCCGTGTTGGGCGATTTTCATCGATCGTACCGCACCAACCGTCTGGTAGTCTGCTCGCACTCATCATTAGGGTAATTTTGGAAATCAGCCCTACATAAATCACCGCCGCCGCCACCGCCATCGCCACCATCCTTCGCATTAGCCCGAACCACCTTCTCGCCGACGGTCACTCCCTCACCGCTTTCCAGCTTCGCCTCCCCACCACGATCTGTTCGCTGTCAACCGGCGCATTGGACCGGCGCTCACCTGCGAATTCACGGGACCCCTCAAACCCTAATGCCGGAACCTCTCAGCCCGACCGAACTTCGACGACACACCCGCCTAATTCACCCACCCCAACGACGTCGGCACCAGCACCTCAAATTCCCCCACCGCACACCAGGGGCCCCCTTCATAAGTTTGTACGGTAGCTCGTTCAGATGAAACTCACTCACTCTTCTGGTGTCCATGCTTCTCAAAGATATGCACGCGCTGACCAGTCGTAGAGGGGTGGCGCCACAGCAGCCGCCAATTTGTAGCCAAGTACGGGTAGCGAACGTTGCCGTACTCACGATGGGCGTTGAACTTGATCCCCTCGTGCTCGAGGTTGTACATCACGCCGATGATCAGCTTTGCTTTCTGTTTCGTGACGCACCAGCTGCGTGCCACAGCGATAATGTCTCCCCACGGGTTGAGAGCGTCGCCGTAACGGCCGAGGCCCGAGTGTTCCAACGAGGAGAATGTAACGACCATATCGAACGGATGGATGGAGCCGGCCAGGTAGGCGCTTCGGAACGCGTCAGGCGTGAACGTCTTCAGCTGCGGGTGATCCGTGCGGATTGCGCCATACTCAAGGGTAGTTACCTCCGCCGCACCCACTGAGAGGCAGAGAGCCTCCACCCACGGATTTTCAGACCCGATGACTAGCACACGTGCGCCTTTGATGGCCACGCCCTGATCGAAGAGGCTTGCTTGCTTGCGCTCCCGCGCGTCGCTCGGACGCCCCCCCCCCCGCGTGCACCGTCTGTTCACGGTCGGGTCAGTGATTCGTACTCGACGCTTTTTAAACTATAAACAGCACCTAAACAGTCAAATAATGCACAAAATGTAAGGGTACAAATCGACAGATCTCGGAACGTAGGCCCCCGATCCTCAATAATCCTTTCTGAATTATATGTAAGAAACCCAGTAACCAACGCTCGCAAACAGCACTTCCAAATTTCCTTGCCAAATTTGTGGGGAGTCGAGGGAGTCGACCTTCATCCAGCGTGAAGAGGGCTGTGGGGAAAACCTTGGGTATGCGCGACTGCTCGCGTCTCGCCACCATCGTTCTATGGTGGACTGGCGCAGAAAAACCTTTTTAGGGTTTTTCATGTCAGAGACCCGCCTCACTTTTCTGCCTATCCAGACCCCGACGACCGATGACACGAGACGCCAGGTGCGCGCGCGACCCCGAAAACACGCAGCGCTCACCACCCTCTACCCGCGCAGCCCTTACGCACGACAACACGACGCGATCCGGGATGCGCTACTGCTGCCACGCTCATGTGCCACGCTATACTGCTTGCCGCTGCTGCCACACCACTGCTGCGCCACTCTGCCACTAACCGCACTGCTTCGCACCGCCACGGCGTGCTGCGTACACGCCGATGACGTCAAACTGCTGCTGCCTCGCTGCTGCTACCTTGCTATCCTCGCCTCCAATACTCCAACTAAAGCAAAACAAAGCAAACAACCAAGCCGTATACCCTACCTCAAGTCGCTCGGAGTCAAAATCACCGAAGTCGACTGAGACAACCGTGTTCATGTGTGAATAGTGGTGGGTGTCTGTAACCGATCATCGTATGGTCGAGGTTGTCCAGTTGCCTTTCCGGGCAAGTATCCGGGCAGAGCCAGTCCCCGACTCTGTTCCGTGACTGGACGACAGCGACCTCGACGGTGGTCCTTGTCTTTGTGCGTGTGCGCAGTGGCGCCAGTGCACAGCTCAGTGGAGCATACAACAGTGGAAACCAGTACGCCTTAGTATAACAGCATGTCATCTACTGGCTCTCCAATCGACCTTGACGAAGACGAGAGCGACGAGGACGAGAACGATGAGGAACAAACGGGCGTCGACGACCAAGCAGAAGAAGCGGTCGAGGAGGACGAGGACAACGAACTCTGACTCGAGCCTTCGGCTCACAACGTGTACCTGCTGCGAAGCGCGCATACGCGCCGGACGTACATAGGCTACTCACCGGATCCATATCGTCGTCTATGGCAGCATAATGGGGAGATCGCAGGTGGAAGTTCGACAGAAGTGCCCCTACCGCAGGACGGCCGTGGGAACTTGTGCTCTTCGTGCGCGGTTTTCGTTCCAAGCACAGTGCGCTCGCTTTCGAATACGCGTGGCAAAAGCCGCATTCGAGCCGGCACACGGCACACGCATGTGGAGCTTCTCGGGATGAGCAAGTGTTCGGTTCGTACGAGTGTCAGCGTGCGTCGTTAGTGCGTCGTCGTACGCTCTCATTGCTACTCGAGCACATTGTGTTACTCTAGGGTATGTGAGCCGCTCTCGGTGTGTGAGGTCGCGTAAAAGTTTTTAGGGTGGAAGTCGCAAGGCCCGCGTTTAGCGGTTCACATCAGACCGTAATCCAGGCGACCTGGTCTTGAAGCGCTTAAGAAGCGCTCCCGTCTCCTGAACTGAGACAAGACTGAGCTAGCCAGCCGGACTGGGACTCGTCGTCGTGTGGTAAGCGACTACCGGTACTAGGAGTATACGATGTTCGATGAGCGCATTGTAGTATGGCGCAGAATCCAGAAAAGAGTACGTCGCGATGCAACCCTGCATTCGCAGTGGCTGCATTCGCAATCCTGCACACTCGACAGCCGCCACACGCGCGCGCAGCACACAGCACATGAGATGGCGCCTGCCGCCATCGGTATCGCCCCCGGCCGCCCGTCAAGTCTACGCCCCCAGGTCACGCATAGCGACCTCTCTGAGACGAATGCCAACGAGACTCGAACACCAGCATGTATCCCCCCATACACCCCCCCCCCCCGCACGCGCCCGAGTCGCACCTGCCCCCTCGCAAAGACGAGCGCCTCTCCCCGGGCACCTGTTCAGCACCAGTTAAGCACCAGTAGCGCCGTGCTGAGCAGCGGCACGCCTCTCGCGCACACACGTGCCCAGGGCGGCGCATGCCCAGGGCGGCGCATGCCCAGGGCGGCACGCGGCACCGCCGCCTGCGACCCTCTCTCTCACTTCTTCTTGCCGCCTTTGGCTGCGACTGCCTCGTACTTGAGGACCGCAAACATTGGACCAAACGTCTGGCCGTCAGCAGAGAGCTGCACGGCGGCTGCGAAGGATCGTATAGTGGTGATCATCGCGAGCGGGCCCGTGCACGTCGAGCAATAGCATTATTGTCCAAATCGTGCAAGCTCGACGAAACATTTAGTCTGTCCTGCACAAAGAAGCCCTGGCCAAAGGTGCCTGGGATCGTGAAAGGTGGCGGATGAATACAATTCCAACTGCTTCGCCTGTCCATGCATCTTTGATGCATCGCTTGGTCAATACCCGTGCCAAAAGGATAGCAATTTTTGGTCTGATCGAGGAGCCATAGAGCAGTATGAGGTAAGACAAAGATGGCGTGCGTGGTATAGAAATTGTGCCACTCTCCTAAGTACGCTAGGTCACATCTTCGCTTGGACTGCAAGCACGATGTCACGACAAAGTTTGCCACTGAGTGCCCACCACCCGCATATGCAACATCATCTTCAAAAATGGCCATGGCCACACCTGTGCTCGCGATCAAAGTCCAAGCGTTCCTCATCGCATGACGCAGCCCATTTGCACCGCCTCCACACAACGTGTAATTGGTCTCATTGAGGAAGACAGCAGGTATCCAAACGGTTGACCGAATGTCAGACTTTCTGATTTCGCTCGCAGCTCGTTCAAATCGTTGAACGGATGGTGCAAGCACGAGCGCCGTAATGTTGACGCGAGCAACACGCACATGCGTATTCATGCCATGTAGATTGTCATCGAGGCGTCCAGGAATTCCAGCAGGAGCCCAAGGCAGATCGCGATTACTGGGCTTACTGGAAACTGCTGGGACCAATGGGTCGTTTACTACCAGGCACGGCAACAAACAAAGAAGCGAAGACGCCATGATCGTCGCGCAAGGAATCCTACGTTCCACACAAATTCCGCTTACTAGGAAATCCCATGTGGATCCTCCAACCGGCGTCGGGACTGCGCATGCAATGCATTCTTTAAAGCGCGCAGGTGAGGAAAAAGGAATCTCGTCCTTCTCGACTCCGAATTGCAAATTCCCGAATGGGCTGCGCGCGCGCGCGGCGTCGTGAGCAGCCAGCCCTGCTGCTGCTCGAGCGGGTCGACGGCTCCCGCGTCCCGGCAGCCGGCCCGGCCGCTACCCTCGCTGATGTTTTTATTATTACTAGTAACGCCCTCATTCACGTGGGACGTGTGTGATTTCACGAGAGTCGCCACACGAGAGTCGCCACGCGCGCAGCGGCGCGGCGCAGGGCCCGTCGCGGAGCAGCCTCCAGTACATGACGCATGCGCCGACGCGATGTGACCGCGCTCAAGGCTGTACTCATGAAGGCACCGATACATCCGACCAAAGAGCTCAGATGGACCGGAGCTGGCATTGTCGAAGCCGCCCAGGTCCACACACAGACACACAACAAAATGGCGGATGGAACTTTGATCTTTGCAAACGGCGATGCATCGCGGAGCACCGCCCATGAACCTGGCATGCTCAAAGCTGTTCATCTCTTTCGCGCGTTCGCCTGGGCCTGGGCCTGCTCGATCGCGTCTCCTCGCAACCATGTGTTGTACGCCACGTACCCACCCGCCGCCGGTACGCCCGGCGGCATCTGCTGCGGCAGCGGCGGCCCCCCACGGCCAGCAAGGCCAGGCGAGCCGTAATACTGCGGCGGCGGTGGCACCCCGTAGCCCGGCGGGTAGCCGGGCGGTGGACCGTAGTTCGGAGCATACGCCGGCTGCTGGGGTGGCGGCGGCTGTCGCTGTGGTGGGGGGGCACCATAGCCGGGAGGCAGGCCATACCCGGGAGGCGGGCCATACCCGGGCGGGAATGGCGGTTGCTGCTGCTGCTGCTGCTGCTGCTGCTGCTGCTGAAATTGCTGTTGCTGCTGCTGTTGCTGCTGCTGCATCTGCTGCTGCTGCGCAGCAAAAATGTACTGCTGCTGCTGCTGTGGCGGCAGCGACGCAAAGTAAGCCTGCTGAGCCATAAATTGCTGGTAGGCGGCGTCGTTCGCCGGCGGCGCTTGCAGCGGGGCCGCCGCAGCGGCGGCCTTGGGGACCCTCTTTGGCGCCCGACTCGGCGCGGGGGGCACCTGCTGCTGCGGCTGCTGCTGTGCAGCCTGCTGAGCCAGAAACTGCTGGTAGGCGGCGTCGTTCGCCGGCAGCGCTTGCAGCGGGGCCGCCGCAGCGGCGGCCTTGGGGACCTTCTTTGGCGCCCGACTCGGCGCGGGGGGCACCTGCTGCGGCGGCGGCGGTGGCGACAACTGCTGCGCCGGAGCATACTGACCTGAGGGGTCGGCAAAGGCCACGCCCCCTGGGGCAACGTTGATGACGCCCCCGGCGAGGCCCTTGGCCTTGCGCGCAGCGCCGCCCGTGAGTCGCACGCCGCCCTTGGTGACGTTCGTGGCGAGGTTGAGAGCCTGGGCTGGGTCGTACGCGGCGGGCTGGGCGGCGGGCTCGGGCTCGGGCGGCGGCGGCGGCGGCGGCGGCGCGGCGGCGGCGGCGGGCTTGGGTGGAGCGCGCGTCTTGGGTGGTGAGACCTTCCGCTCTTTAGGCGGCGAGATATTCCGGCCAGCGGCGGGAGCGGGCTCCTGCCTGGGTGGCAGAGGCACCGGCTTCGGCATGGCCGCCGGCTTCTTCGCAAGAGCTCCCTTGTTAGCCGGCGGCACTCCACGCTCCCTGGGTGGCGAGACCTTCGACGCCGGATTGCTGGGGGAGGCCTTGCTCGAATGGGGCGCGGCGCCCTCGCCAAACTGGGGCAGTGGCGGCATCTGGGCGAGCGGCGCCGACTTGGCATCAATCGAGAGCAGATCTTCGAATGACATCTCCTCCAGAACGTCCCACGTGAGCCCCCCGGCCCGACCGTTGGCGGCACCGGCGGCGCCGGCGCCGGCGCCCAACACGGCACCGTCATTCAAAACCGCTGGCTCGGCAGGCGGCAGCGCGGCGGCGGCCTTGCGCTTGCCTCCCTCTGCCGCACCCTTGGTCGCCCGCTCGAGCTGCGGCTGCGCGAGCCCACCGTTGCGCTGCTCTGCCTCGGCTTGCCGCCGGAGGACCCTCTGCAGCTCCTTGTACTCGATGGCACCGCCGCCGTCGCGGTCAAACGACTCGAAGAGCTTATCGACCTCAACATTGGGCACATCGTACCCGAGCAGGGCGACCGCCTTACGCAGCTCCGGCTTGCGCACCGTGCCGTCACCGTCCACATCCCACTGGCGGAAGAGGTCGAGCACTTTGGCGTGGTTCGCCGCGAGCGCGAGCCGTATCTCCTGCTGGACGCTGTTGACGCCCCCCACTGCCTGGGCTGCATCGAAGGAGTTCGTGTAGCTGCTCGCCTCGCCGCCCGCGCCGACGGCACTGGCACGTGCGTAGGCGCCACCCGCGCCGGCGCGTTTCGGAGCAGCAATCAGGCCGGTCTCTGCCTGCACCGTCGCCACCGCACGCTCCGCCACCGCCGAGAGCGAGCCAGCCCCTAGGTCCACACTCGCCCGAGACATGTCGGCACTCGCCCGGCCGTTTGCTCGGCGGTCGGGCGACGGTCCGCCTCCGCCCCGTTTGTCGGCCATGGCGACGCTACCGCCGACGCGCCCAGCGAGCGCGAGCGGCGCACCGGGTGCCCCCTGGGTCACACCCTGGGTCAATCCCTGGGTCAGGGGCTGCCGCTCAGAGCGCACAGGCATGGGAGTCCAGCCCGTGGGCGCGTACGAGGGCAGCGAGGGCGTTGGCACGATCTCACCGAAGCCATACTGCGCCGCCAGGGCCTTATGCTCCGGGTCCATGCGGAGCGAATCCGCATCCACAGTATACTCCTCCGGGAGGGGCACACGGAGTGACGGAAGCGACGGCATCGAGCACTCAGACTGCCTCCGGATACGCGTGATCTTCGAGCGCTTGGGGCCGTCGCGGTTCATGCTGCGGCCCACGTCAGTGGCCGTCGACTCCATCAGCGTGCCATCGCCCGCATCGCCAGCGGCCGCGCCCACGCTCACGCCGCGCACCGCCCCCCCATCGGACGCGCGCGTCTTCCGCAGCTCGCGCAGGTCGACTCCGCCGTGCGATCCGGGCTGCGAGAGGTCGAGCGCCGCCGACGAGTAGCCCGCGGGCATCTCGAGAGCCTCGACGTGACCTGAGAGGGCTCTCATCTCCTCCGAGATCTGCATCTCCTCCGACGTCTGCATCTCCTCCGAGATCTGCATCTCCTCCGACGTCTGCATGCCGCCACCGGCCGCCCCGGCCGCCGCGTCGCCCGCACCCCCGGAGCTCGGCGCACCCGCCGCCGCGTCGCCCGCACCCCCGGAGCTCGGCGCACCCGCCGCCGCCGTGGCGGCCGCGAGCGCATCGGGCAGAGGCTCCTCCGGCTGGCTGGTCTCGTCCTCCCGAAGCGCCATCACGCACGCCGCGAGCGCCCACGCCGAGAGCTCTGACAGAGTCACGAGCCCGTCGCCATCGGCATCGATCGCTCCGAGGCCGTCAGCCGGGCGCTCCACGCCCCATTTCTGCAGCTTGCCCGAGTCGGCGAGCAGAGCATCGAACTCGTCCGAAGTGATCGGAACGGCCGTGGAGGCGAGGTCGAGACGGCCGAGTGCCGAGCGCAGCTCGCAGTGTCGGCGCACGTACACGCTCAGTCTCCAGAAGGCTGCGCGAGACACGCCTTTCTCTGCCGCCGCCGGTGGCGCACCTTCCGCGCCTTCCTCTGCCGCCGCCGGTGGCGCACCTTCCGCGATTGCCTCTGCCGCCGCCGGTGGCGCACCTTCCGCGATTGCCTCACCCTCGGCCGGCACCGCATCTGCTGCCGGCGGCTCGGTCGGCGCCGCGGCTCCGCCCACGTCGGCCACGAGCTGAAAGCCCGCCTCCACGATGGGCGCCAGGTCGGCGAGCCACTCGGGCTCGGCCACGTCGAGCACTGTCCGCAGCCCAATCTGCGCCTCCTCGAGCGTCAGCACGCCGTCAGCGTTGGTATCGCATGCCGCAAAGATGGCGTCGCGCGGCGCCTGGCCGGCCGGGCCCATGGGAAGCTTGGCCGCATGCATGAGCCACTGATCCACCGGCTCCTTAGCGGGCGCAACCTCTGCCGCCGCGCCCATCGGCTCCTTAGCGGGCGCGACCTCTGCCTCCGCGCCTCCTTCGGGCGCTGCTTGGGCATCGACCTTAGGCTCCGCGCCATCCTCAGGCGCAGGCACGGCCTCGGGAGCTACCTCCGCCTCCGCGGGCTGTGTGTCGGATGGTGGGGCGTCCGCCATGGGCAGTTGCTTAACAGTTCCGCGCCCCTCCTTTCTCACGGCCGCATTGAGTCATTGTGAATGGGAGCTCACGCTCGGGCCGACTCCCCTGTGGGGAAAATATTGAGGAGTGTGTTGCACCACACTCTCTCTCTCACGCGTCTCGTTTCGTCGCGAAAAACCGTTCGTTCACGCAAATTGTTTTAGCGCGGGGCCCACCCATCAGAATGTTTCCGGTAAGGGTCCTCCAACACCCACAGAGGTGGACGAGGCACGAGGAAGTAGAGGATGGGAAGGCCGAGCAGCAAAGTGCAGGTCACGCAATGAGCTCCGAGCAGCAAAGTGCAGGTCACGCAATGAGCTCCACACTCACGAGGTCATCGAGCATCCGGTTGCGATCGTCAAGGCCGCCGAAGAGCAGGAGCCGCCCGCGATGCAGCGCAGCGCAGTGACCGGTCCGCACGAGCACCTGCTTCTTCGCCTCCGCTGAGCCTCCCGCCCCTCCGTCCGCGGCGCCCACCGCGGCGCCCTGCGGCGTCTCCAGCACCGCCTCGATACCATCGGCCCAGTCCGCAGTGGGAGCCAGTGCAGGAGACCTTGCCGTGACGAAATCCGAGGGCGATCCAGTGACGAAATCCTGGGCTCGTGCGTCGGAATCTTGTGGGCCGTCGCACACGCTCACCACGTGCCAGCGTCGCGTGGTGAGGCTGAATGCATGCAGCTGGGGATCGAAGATGTTCGACGTGTACTCCCTCCCGCCAAGAACGAGGAGCCTGATTAGGGATGCAATCAGACGTTATCAAGAGGTCATCAGAAGTCATCAGAGGTCATCAGAAGAAGCCCTCGAAGCAAAGAGACGCACCTCGACCCGACTGCGCAGAGCGTGTGGCCGACCCGAGCGGAGGGGCGCACGCCTCGTGCGCGCACCTTGCGCCACGAGGCACTGGCGACGCGAAACTCCCACAGGTCGTCGAACGAGGCCTTGGTCGTGTTACCACCGAAGAGGAACATCGCCGAGCCCCCAAACGCGGAGCACGCCGAGTGACCAGAGCGCGCCTCGGGACCGTGCCCATCGGCGCAGAGCTGCCTGCGCCACGTGAGGCTCTCAAGGTCGAACCAGTGTAGATCGCCGAAGCACTTGCCGGGGGCCGAGCCGCCGAAGACGAGGACACTCGAGCCGATGGCGACGGCCGTATGCGCCCAGCGCGGTGAGGGCCGTACGGGATTGTCGAGGGAGGCTTGGGCGAGCGGAGGCACCTCGTCGCTCTCCCTCACGCACGCCCACGAGCAATCGAGAGCATCAAACGTCCACGCGTCGTTGAGGAAGGTGACGTCGCCCCGGCGGCCGGCGAACATGAAGATCTGCGAGCCGACCGCAGTGAGCGTCGCCGACTGCCGCTGCGGGGGGGACGGCGTCCGTGGGTGCACGCGTGTCCACGCCGACGCCGACGCTGGCGCCGTCGTGGGCGCTTGTGAACCAGGCCGCGTCAGTGCACTGTGCTGCAGATCGAGGACCCACAGATCATTGAACTCGCGGTCGTCGCCGTTTGTGCCGCCAAAAATGTAGAGCCGCTGGTCGAGGCAGGTGGCGCGGTGCAAGAAGCGCGCCGGGGGGCAACTGCCCGTCAGCAGCAGCCTGTTGGGCATGAAGCTCGTGCACGACGAAAGCGCTTGCCAGCGCAAGAACCGACCTTTCCACGTGCCTCGCAAGCGCGACGCGCTTGGCATCAGGCTCGCGTCGCCAAGCTGCGCAAAAAGTAGCGCTCGCCACAGGCCATCCTCCGTTGCAATTCGATGCAAACGCTGGTTGGTCTGAAGAAGACACCAGAGCGTGCGCGCATCTTGGTAAGCGAAAATGTGGTAGATGAGGTCATCATTCAGGTCGCTGAGCCCAGCGCCGATTCCGAGTCGGCGCTTCCTGCCCGAGAGGCGCGTGGCCACCATGGTCGCCCTTTATGGGCTGGCTCCGCCGCGCATGGTCATCCGTGTGAACAAGGTCATCAGAACAGGGGACCACGTGTGTGAAATGCCCATAGGGCCGTCTCACACGCCCAGAAACGTGGCTTCGAATCAATTGCGAAGCCTTTCCCGCTCACTCCAATCGGAATCTATGAAAACGGCGAAACTGTGCCGCCGCGACTCCGGCACGCGCGCGTGCGCGCTGCCGCGGCGGCAGAGGGGCAGACGCTGCTCACAGTGGCCCCATCGGTACTATTGGGTTACGTTAGGGGGGAGGGTCTCTCCTTCCCCCGCCCGCCGCCGATTAACGGCCTGTGTAATAGCAGGCTGTGTCGGCCACGCCTCCGTCCATTGCGATAGCGGCCCCCGTGCTTGGGGGTCCGGATGTGTGTTTCACAGGAGCAGCAGCAGCGCGACTCCAGCGTCGTCGAGAATGAATCCGCACGTGCCGATCGGCGAGCCGCTGCAGCACGGTGCTCAGGCAATTGCCCAGCCCGTCTACGGGGGTGCACCGCAGATCGCTCAGCCCATCTACGGGGGTGCACCACCGATCGCTCAGCCCGTCTACGGGGGTGCACCACCGATCGCTCAGCCCGTCTACACCCAGCCGGTCGCTCAGCCGCAGTTTGCACAGCCTCTTTACGCCCAGCCTCCTCAGTACGCCCAGCCACAATACGCCCAGCCTCCTCAGTACGCCCAGCCTCAGTACGCCCAGCCTCAATACGCCCAGCCTCCTCAGTACGCCCAGCCGCAAGCGCCACAAATGAACGCCAACGTCCACGTCGCCACGCCGCAGCCACAGAGAACTATGGATGAGGAGGCGCGCCACGCTGCGGATTGGAAGCGTTGCAAGGAGGAGGAGGAGGAGGTTGCAACCACCAAGGCCGCATCGATGAAGAAGCCGCCACCACAGCCAGCTGAAACTCCGCCGCCGCCGGTGATGTCGGCGGAGTCCCGCACGGCCCAGGCCATGGCGTGCCTCTGGCCCGCCATAGAGCCTTACAACTCCGACTACCTCGAGGTCACCACGGCTAGCGGCACTGTGCACCGCATCTACTACGAGGAGTGCGGCACTCCATCAGGCAAGCCCGTGCTATTCGTGCACGGAGGGCCCGGAGCTGGATGCAACGCAAAGCAGCGGCGGTTCCACGACCCTACGCGGCACCGTATCATCCTCTTTGACCAGCGAGGGTGCGGTCGCTCCACGCCGGACGGCTGCCTCGACGAGAACACCACGTTCGACCTGGTGGCCGACATGGAACGACTGCGCGAGAAGCTCAGCGTGTCGGCCTGGCAGCTCTTCGGAGGCTCCTGGGGGAGTACCCTCTCGCTCGCGTACGCCGTCTCTCACCCGGCGCGCGTGACGGAGCTCATCCTACGAGGCATCTTTTTGGTCAAGCAGAGCGAGCTCGACTTTATCTATCAGAGCGCGACTCCGCAGCTCCATCCGGAGGCGCACGCGGCCATGGCCAATTTCGTCTCGCCCGAGGAGCGGCACGACCTCGTCTCGGCGTACCGCAAGCGCGTGATGAGCAAGGATCCGGAGCTGGCGCGTGCTGCCGCCAGGCGGTGGGCCGAATACGAAGACGCGATCGCGTACCTCTATCCGCAGCCGGTCGAGGCCTGGGAGGGCACGGGCGGTGAACAGCGCGTCCACCTGCACTACATGTGGGCGCGCGGCTTCTTTGAGTACGACGGATGGCTGCTCGACCAGCTGGGCACCCTCGCACGCGTACCGATCACCATCGTCCACGGCCGCTACGACGTCGTCTGCCCCATAGCGTCCGCATACGAGCTCGCTGCGCGTGTGCCGCATGCGACTCTACAAGTGATCCCCGACTCGGGTCATTCGGCGTGGGAGCCAGGGACCACCCGCGCCCTCGTGGCTGCGGCCGCGGCGGCCCTCGCCGCAGCCTCGTCGACCGCTTCCGCCTCGCCCGACTACGATGGCCAGGAGCCTCTTGCGCAACCTTTGAATTGAGAGGCTCGCTTTGGCGGGAGCCCACAGTTTGAATTGAGAGGCTCGCAGGCTTTGGCGGGATCCCATTTGAATTGAGAGGCTCGCAGGCTTTGGCGGGAGCCCACCGCCCAGAGTAGCGTGAAAGAGAGGTACTGAGACCAGACTGAGAAGTGTCACGGACACCCTCGCTCAGCCGAGCCGGGTAGAGGGTGGTAGGAAGTCCGCACGCTCGGGCCCCTAGAGCTCAACGCATGGGGCCGACCGTAGTGTGAAGCGACGGGAAGCAAACCGGGGGCACCGCGGTAACCGGGCGGTATGAATTCCTTTTCACGAAGTAATGATAAACACGTGTGCGTTTCGTTGCCGATTGATTCGTCGACGTATGCGTTACGTTTCTTCGTTCACGGCCTCCCATTCGCAAAGTAGCTGAACCGATCCATACTCTCGAGAATCTCTTGCGCATCCCTTGCGACCTCGCAGAGCTGCTCGCACAGCCGACGCGCGTACTCGTGCTCGCTCGGATCGCGGCACGGGAGTACGGAGGAATCGAGAGCGACCATGGCCTCGCCTGCCTTGGCAACCCGCAACGCCCTCTCAAGGTGCTCAAGGGCAGCAGCGTCGTCTTGGTCCGTGCCGTCGCCATCGAGTGCCATCAGCCCCAAATGCAGGAGCGCCCGTGCTTGGATCGAATGGCCTTCGACTCCGAGGGACTTGAGAGCCGGATTGACCACGACGGCGCGCAGGAGTGCCTCAGCGGAGCCACCGGTTTGGGCAGCAGGTAGCTCCGCTGGCGAGGCAGGTGGGAAGGGCTTGGCTGCGAGTGGCCTTGCCTCGGCACTGTAGGTGCCCGTGCGCTGTCGGTACTCCCGGACGCTCAGGTCCAGCTGCGCTCGGGGAGAGCCTGCGACCGCCGCGCGCCTCCACGCACGCATCGCCGCCTCTTGGCGGCCGAGGGCGCCACAAGCCCACGCGAGACATTCGAGCGCGAGCGGCGCACAGGGCGGCGCCTGGCCTGCTGCCATGAGCTCCAGGAGCTCCAACACGCCCTCCTTGGGCGATTCCTGCTTCTGACAGAGGCCATGCGAGCATAGGCCGGAACCGGTCACACGGCAGACGGCCGGTGCCCGCAACGACGCGAAGAACGGGCGTGGGTGCCAATCGCATGCAGCCACTGTGACTGGCCAAATGGCACCCAGCACGAAATCCTCGGTCAGCCAGAGGGGCGCCGCCTTGATGAGTGCTTGAGCCCGCAACTTGACCGCCTCTCGCAGCGCCCTTGGAAGCGATGGCAACAGGCAGCTCCATACAGCGGCAAGGTCGGACAGCGTGTGGATGTGTGAGACAATCAGGAAGCACGTGTCGCCGGACAAGATGTGGAGCAGCGTCGGTGGCGTGGCCGTATCGAATGTCTTCGCAGCATCCTCATGCGACGTCACAAAGCATGAAAATTCCAGGACCGATGGCATCTTATGACCTCACATTTCGCCTACCACATTGGTACCGTTTCAGCCTCTGTGTTAAAGTGCGTGTGTGAATGTGAATGTGTCCCCCGGCCTTGGCAGTCATGGTTCGTAGGGCGAAATTTCGCCTAATGACAAATGAGGCCAGGTTGCGACTGCGGCAGCTCTAGAGGAGGTACAGGAGGACGCTGAGTGTGACACTGAGTAAAGAGGTTTATTCATTTCTTTTTAAGTGCAAAAGAAAGCTGAAAGGGAAGCGCCAAAGTATGACTATGCGATGTTCCGTTTCAGGGCCCGGGTGCTTCTCGGGAGCCTGGTGGGGAAGAGGGTGTCAAGCACAGCAAGACGCTACTATGGCAGCTGCCGCTGCTGCCGCCGCCGCTCCCACTGCCTCCAGCGCCACCGGCACCGCCCTAACTGCCGCTCACCTTGCCGCCGCGCCTCTTGCCACCTGGCGTGCGACCTTTGGGGTGCGGGGGCATCTCAGATCCAGAGGGCCTCTCCAGCTCGGCGAAGAAGTTGGTCTCGACTAAATCGTCGGCGGGGGTGCGCACGGTGCCACGCATAGGCGAGTGCTCCCGCTCGCTACTCGACCCACCAACTCTGTGATGGACAAGCTCCCACTGCGTCTCGGCCAGCCGCGCGAGGGTGGGAGCATCGGGTGCAGCAAGTTGTTGAATGGAGAGTGCTTGCAATCGTTTCATAAGCCCGACGGCCCGCTCGTGAAGTGCAGCCTCGGCCTGTAGGCCAGGCACCTCTTCGTCTTCGTTGTTTGGCCGGTACGCCTCGTACCTGATCAGGAAAGCAATCATTAGTCATCAGTGGGCATCAGAGGGGCAAGCAGAGTCAACATCAGGGGCAATCAGGGGCCATCAAGGCCTCGTGCTCGAGGCGGGCTGGCCAACAGGGAAGGCAATCAGTGGTTAATCAGTGGCCATCGGTGGTCTACGGTGGTCATCAGTGGTCATCAGCGGGCATCAGAGGCATTCGGGGGCAGTCAAGGCCTCGTACTCAATGCGGGGCGGCTTGCGTCGGCAGGCGTAGTAGAGCATGCTGGGAAGCGCCATCTTGAGCGCGAGCGCGTCGAGCCGCTGCTCGGGCGAGATCGCGTTGAGATGCCACTCGATGAGCAGGTGTGTGAGCTTGCAGAGGGCGCCCTCTGCAAGCAAGAAGGGCAGCAGCTGTGCCTCTACGCCTTCCACATCAAGCTTCAAGAAGAGCAGCTCGGGCGCCGGCAGAGCACTCGCCCCTCGGCGCACAAAGGCTGCAAGGTCGACTGCGGTCACATTGATCGATTTTCTGGAGCCGAAACGACCGGCCATTCGATTGCTGAGCGAGGACGTCTCTGAGTTGGCACTGAGGAAGAAGGGCACCTGATGACAGAGGAAATCAGAGGTCATCAGTAGGCCATCAGAGGCAAGTAGAGGCACTCAGAAGCAAGTAGAGGCAATAAGGGACCAGTGAAAACAAATAGATGCAATCAGAGGCCATCAGAGGCACTCGGAGGCCATTCGAGGCAATTAGAAGGCGAGGTGCAATACCGTCGAGTCCTCGTTCCATGCCACCGCGGGTATGTGCGTCAGCCTCGGTGCAAAGGCGGCCACCAGCTGCCTCAGCGTGGGGAAATACTTCTCCTGCGGCTCGAACATGTAGGCCCTGGTGAGGCAGTGCGGCGCCTCACGATGCATGAGCTTGAGCATCCCTTCGGACCACAAACCTGATGAAGGAGGCAATCGATGGCCATCAGCGGCAATCAGCTTGAGCATCCCTTTGGACCACAAACCTGATGGCAATCGATGGCCATCAGCGGCAATCCAGTCGAAATGAGCGGCAATCAGTCGTAATCAGGGTTGTTAGCTTGAGCATCTGCTTGGCCCACAGACCGTTGTTGGCGCCCACGTCGATAATCAGCACGCGACGCTGAACCCTCGCCAACTGCGCGAAGGCCTTGGCCAGCGTACTTTCCACCTGGTGGCTTGGGTCGTCGTGATCATCATCATCATCATCGTAGGCTGTCGTCCCGTTCTTGAGCTTCTCAAGCTCAGCCTTAGCTGACAGAAAACCTGTGGGGTGTTGGATCAATGCGCCCAGATTGCATGCGTGGTACCTGCATGCAATGAGGAAGGTCATCAGAGGCGATCAGAGGCGATCAGAGGCAATTAGAGGCGATCAGAGGCAATCAACGTACCACGAGCAGTCTTTCCACTTGATGGACACTGACACGTACCGGCAGCGCTCGCAGCTGGCGCAGTGGTGCGCGCAGTAGGAGAAAGCCGCGTCCCACGATGCCCGGTGCCTATGCGGCAACGTAAAGGTGCCTTTCAGGCCGACCTTGCAGTTGCCCTTCACACCCTCGACGGTGGTTTCGCAGAACCCGGAGCGTCTGGAGCGAGACATGGTGCCTGCATGCAATGAGGGACGTGTTGTCTTGTTGGGCTGCCCTGCGCCGAGTACGATGGCGATGCCAGGCCACATATGATAATTTAGGGTCCCCGCGAAAGGCGGGGCGGCCGCTGAGGCCGGGCGCGACGTTCGAACGCGATCGTGGGCGTCCGCGACGCGCCGCGTCGGGTCCAAATTTGGAATGTTTGTCAACCTCCGTGTCATGTGTGGTGCGAATGTGAATGTGTGGCTGGGTCAGTTACCGGTAAAAAGACACCGGAGGAGCCGGTTACCGGTACCGTTTTCCTTAGAATTCCTACCGGGTACCTACAGCACATGTTTTTTTCTCCTGCGGAGACGGACAGTAAAAGCGATAGTGGCTCTCGTGGGGTGTCCGGAGCGATGCGCGTTGTGTTGAGCAGCATCAGCAGCATCAGCAAACGCGTTGTGTTGAGCAGCATCAGCTAACGCGTTGAGCAGCGAAAAGTTCGCCGCCATCGGACGTGCGAATCGCGTTGCGTCCGGCGCCGGCCGCCGCGCCCTCGTGCCGCCGCCTTCTCCCGGGATGCGGCTGAATGTCCACCTACAGACCACTGAGTCAGATCCATTCTGAAGCTCCATTTCTGCAGCTCGTTCAGAAGCAGCCTGCACCAGCCTCATGCACAGATGCGGGGTTTGCACGAATTGTTGATCTCGCAAAGCTGCTCGGCCACGCTGCGGCGAACATCACCATCCGCAACAGTTTCCCGAGGGTGCTTCTCACCGGTTCGAACGGTTCTCCTCGGTTCGACAGTCGAAAAAGTGTCAGTCTCCCGGAGGCCACTCTCATTAATCCTGGGTTCTGGGGCATATTCTCAGAGGCCTACAACAATGTCAAGACAAGGATGTTGTACGATGAACTCTGCGCCCGATTCCCCCCAAATGGGCCTCCACCACACATCGTTGAGCTCGGGTTCATGAAGGGACAGTCTGCATTGCTCTTCCTTGAGGCTCATCCGAACTCGACCGTCTCCAGCTTTGACCTGGGCAACTATAGATGGTCGCGCCCACTGGCGGCGCTCCTGCAGCGCGCATACGGCAAGCAACGTTTGGTGGTCACTTTTGGATACACGAATCGCACGCTGCCTAAGTATGCTGCAACGCATCCGCGCGGAGGAAAGTGTGACGTGGCCTTCATCGACGGTGACAAGACGCGCGTGGGCCGACTCAAAGACATGAAGGAGGTTCGTCGCCTTTACAAGCCCTCTACGATCTTCTTCGACGAGGCGACCAGCTTGGATTGCGTCAGCTCGCAAGCTCGCTGTGCTGCGGCGTGCGAGGCGGACAGGCGGCACAAATCAGACCTGTGGGGTGGCGCAACGCTGGCCTACTGCGACGCGGCACAGCAGGGCCTCATCACGATTCAGCGGTGCGCGTGGCCCCCTGGGATGCAGGATATGGATGGGATCTGCGTGGGTACCTTTCGTTATTGAGTTTTTAATGAAAATCATGTTTGCTTCATAGGCTATTTCTCGACATGCCATCTCTATCATGCCACGTTACGACGTTAGAAGTTCGGTCTTGGTGGCAAGCCCTTCATGACCGAATCGATCTGCCTGGCTGCCGTGGCGGCCGCAGCGCCGAGCTCCGTCTGCCCATGCATAAGCTTCGCTTGCGCTTCGATGACCTCCAGGATGGCGCTCGGGCTCGTCTCCACGACGAGCCCACCGACGATCATCTCGTCGATGACCCAATGCACCTTCTCGCAGTTGAAGATGATGTCGAGCTCGCACACATTCTTGAAATGGCGGTCGAGCGTCTCGACGAGAACCTGGATCAGGTCGAGAATGCCGAGCTCACTCTCGGAGCCGTCGATGACCATGCAAAAGTAGAGCGTCGCGTACAGCCGATAGACAACCCGAGGTCTGTCGACGCCAGGGAACCATTCCGCTGCGTCAAGGAGCGAGCTCGCGTTTTCTGCCCTTCCCGTGAGCGTCGCGAAAAGATCGCGAACCATACGCTGCTGCTGCTGCTGAGGCTGCGGTGGCAGAGGCGACAGCAAAGGTGCAGGATGTCAGCAGCGACTGGATTAGCGCAACTGGCTGAGAGTGTAAAGAAAGGCACGCGCGCGCGCGCACCGTCTCACGATAGAATTTGAGCATTCGGGCCTTGCCAAAGTTGTTGACGATTAAAAAGGCGAGAATCATCTCGGCACGCGGCAGCAATACCCACGCGCTGAACCAGCTGAACCAGCTGCAGCAGGAGGCGCAAAGCGGGCGGCCCTAGGTGTTCACGCCCTCGCTTCTTGACTTCGAAACTTGGCTCACGCCGATGCTCTTGCGCTTTCGTTCTACAAGGCAAGTAAAGTCAAGTCATGTCGGCTTCCGTATGTGGTCTGTTGTGTATGTAGAGACTTGACTATACTTTCTACACACATTTTGAAATCAGGTTATGAGGATTGGGATTTGGGTGCAAAAAAATCCAGACGATTCGAAACTCTGAAGTCCCCCCCGCGCCCTTGGGTGTAAATCACTCATCAGTTTGAAATCACACAGGGTAGGATTTTTTGGGGGTGCATATTCTTTATTGATCGCTCCCTCCCCCCTAGTTTAATAGCACTTGACTCTCGAATCCGGAGCCGTCACTCTTGAGATAGCCGGCTCTCCGTCGACGTGACACGACGACACGGAAAGCGGACATGGAACATGCCTCAAAATCGAAGATGCCACACGATCGCAACATCCCTCCATGGCGTTGCCCAGGCCGACAGCCCGAGCCTGCAGCCAGGCCGCGCTCCCGCACACAATCATCCTCCCTCCCTCCTCAAAGTCACAAGGGCCCCGACTGCCTATTCCTCGTCGGGCGGCTCGCCGAAAAAGTCGGGCTTCACATACGAGGGGTCGCGCGGCGGCGCGGCGAAGCGCTTGGTGCCGCCGTCAATGTCGTTCACCGTGGGCGCGATTGTCTTCAAGAGGGCGGGGTCGCGCGGCGCTGCCGCGAGCATCCGCACGCCGCCCTTGAGCGCCGGCTCAACCCCGCCGGCCACGTCGACGACGGTCGCGCTGACGGAGAGCGAGATCTCCTCGCGCTCGGTCACGATGGTGAGGACCTCGCGCAGCTCGGAGGGGGCCATCTCGCAAACCTCAACCTCGAGGGGCAGGGCCATGCCCGCGGCCACCGCGCCGGGCGCGAAGACGAGGCGCGCGCGCGGGTTCTGCTTGATCGAGAAGCGCTGCGATAGGTTGGACACGTTGACCAGCTTGAGCGGGAATCGGTACACCCGCCCGACGGCGAGTACCCCGAAGTCGGCGCGCGCGGGCAGCAGCTCGAAGGCAGCGTCGAAGGTGGGCTCGTGGTTGAGGTAGCGCTGGTTGACCGAGACGGTGTGCACGCCGCGCTTGTAGGGCACTTCGAGCAGCAGGTTCATCAGGTTCGGGTTGGACGCCGCGGGGGGGAAGGAGACCGTCGGCGCGGCCACGCGACCGCCGCGCTCCGAGCCGTAGACGCTCAGCGGCACGCGGCTTGACATGCGCACGTTGGGCGGCGGCAGCTGCGGAGGCTCGTCGGACGAGAGGAAGGGCGCCATCCGCGCGCTCGTCGCGGGCAGCGGCGGCAGGTGCGGATTGCGCGGCGACGCGAGCGGATCGGCGAGCAGCGCGAGCGCCTCTGCCGAGGGCGCTCCCGCGCCGTCGTCCTCGTCGCCGCTAAACTGCATCGTGCCCCCACCTGTCGGCTTCTCGGCCGCCGTGACCGAGTCGCGTGGCTGGAAGACTGAGGCCGGCAGGGGCGGCGCCGTGCCAAGACCCTTCTTCGTCGCCGACTGGCCAAAATTCACCTCGCCGCCGACGGGCACCATCTTGAGCTCCCGCTTCTCGAAGCCGCCGTGGAAGGACGCTGACTTGGGGTCCTTGCGGATCTTAGCCGCTTCGGCCGCCTCAGCGGCGAGACGCGCCGCCTCGGCCGCCTCCTCGGCTGCCACTTGCGCATCGTAGCGCTCCTCGAGCTCACGCGCGTGCCCCGCCTCCTGGAAGGCGTGCGACGCGTACTGTTGCTGCGAGCGCACCGAGCGGCTGATATCCAAAGACAGGTGTGTCGGCTGGCCGGCCGCCTGCGCAGAGAAGTGGGCGAGAGCCGCGGGAGCCGGGAGCCAAGTGAGCAAGGGATGAATTGCGGGGCAATGGGCGTGGGGGTGGGGAGGGAGGAAGTTGGG
>Ga0210248_100832_pt1 | contig 26211 bp, 10 predicted proteins | sample ChrtobMetP3_32mM_FD_155493 | JGI IMG/M metagenome (GOLD analysis project Ga0210248, IMG submission 155493) | Chrysochromulina tobin associated microbial communities from unialgal haptophyte culture, Seattle, Washington, United States - P3_32mM | ecosystem: Host-associated > Algae > Haptophytes >...
GGAGCAGAAGGTGAAGAAGGCGATGTGAGTGGAGGACGCAGAAGGCGGCCCGGCGGTGAAGACTCCTATACTTATGACGAGAACGGGAACAGGAGAAGGAAGCCCGGAGCAGGTGAAGACGAGGATGATGGTTCGCGGAGAAAGAAGCCCGGAGAAGGCGATGAAGACGACGATGGAGCAAGGAGACCCCGCGGGGCTGGTTACGGTTTCCACGGATTCACTCGCCGTACCATTCGCCGCGGCACCGTGCTCGAGCTGGCCGCTGCCGATGTAGAGCATGGTCGCACGTCGCGCTCCTCTCGATGGATGGGTGTTGCCAACGCCGAGCAGCTTTCCGCCGGTCTCATCCACGCTGGGTTCGCCACCTTCATCCAGCCGATCTACTGCTTCGCGTGGGAGGCGCATGCCGACGGCAACGAGATCGCAAAGTACCTCGCGCTTCTACCTGAGCAGTACATTGTTCCCGGCTCGAGCGCGATGACGACTTTCGACGAGCATGTCTTCAAAGCCAGCTTCGAAAAACTAGCAGTCGACAGTCGGACGCACACGCTCATCGCATTTGGCCAGGTCTCTAACGACACGTGGGTGCACTCAGTACGCGCTGCTACGAGCCGACCCATCGTGGTCCTTGGCCTCATGCGCGACGTGCTCGCTCATCGCGTCCAGCTCTTCTATAGCGACGACTCGCGGCGCCAGATGGCTGAACGGTCGTCGTCGACGTTTGTGAAGGCGATGATGCATTCGTGGATGCAGAGCGACGAATACCCACGCGATGCTCAGCTCGAGTACATGTACGGCTTGAACGCCACTCTTCGCGACCTCCCCATCGACGATGTCTGGAAAGCTCGCAACGCGTCCGCTATTGCGTCCGGTGTAGACCAGGGCGGCACCACCTCCACTGCCTCCGTGTATCTGGGTCCCGTCGGAGACTCGCAGAATGTACGCCGGAGCCTGTGCGTGTTTGCGCACTCGACCTCGCTGCCGATTCCGTGGATGCGTTATGAGACTGCCACAGAGACCTCAAGCAGCTTCGTGCCGTCGACGTACGTCGCGAACGTCGACGAGGACATTGTTGCCGCCATGCTCGCCAGGGAGCCGAGAGAGTTCTACTACGTCGCTCGCGCTCTGGATACGTTCGAAGCCTTTGCGGAGGAGTACGGGTGCTTGGAGGAGCCAACGGAGATGGCCCTGTTGCCGCCAAAGTACGGTGCTGGACCGCTCTCATACAGGGGCATCGCTCGTGAGGCGCACTCCTCCGACACACTCGGCAACGCGTCCTTGGGCACTGTCACCTCAGACACGATTGGTGACGCTTTCTGGTCCAGTATGAAGAAGCCATTCACTGGCAGCTCGCCCTCAGAGTACCCGCTCTACTACTTCCACCACGTGCCGAAGACAGGCGGGACCACGCTCAGTGACCATCTCGTGCAGCTTCCACCAGAGTACATCGTTCCCGGGTCGGAGCGCTCGGGCGCATTCAACGAAACTGTCTTCCGGAGGGCAGAAAATGAGGTGGCCGCGCGACGAAACTGTCTCATCGCATACAGCCACATGCAAGTGCGTGCGTTCACGGACATTGTTCGTGTGTCCAAGCTGGGACACAGGAAGATGGAAGTCATCTTTATGATGCGTGACGTTCTACCTCATCGCGTCTCGTTCTTCCACGAAATGATCGGACCAGCGGCGCACGGCCACGACCAAGCAGACCTCGATGCCGGAAAGACCGTCGCACGCCCATATGTGAATTTCGCCACATGGGCTGCGAAGGACAAGAACCCTGAGATGGCGCGCGCGGCTTGGCTGACAAACCATTCACGCGAGGATGACTTTGCACCGATTGCCACCTCCGAGTGCGTGAACAATCAACACTGCCGTGACCCGAAGATGGACAGCTTCCAGCTCAGGGCCATCTACAAGTTGAACTTTGCCTGGTCGAATGAGCCCATCCAGGATGTGTATACGCAGCTTCATGCTGAGCGTCCTCTCGAATCGTGCGCACACTGGCAAGCTCCGGACGGGCAGGGCAACGAGGTGCTCTTCCGTCATTGTCCGAATGCCACCGCAGACGTGGGCCTCGCTCTCATCGGGCACCTGAGCTTGATGCGCGAGACGCTCTGCCTGATCGACCGCATGCTCGGCGTGCCCGTGTCATGGAATGGCGTTGCCCACGAGGGAATGAACTGGCGCTTCAAGAAGCTCCGGCCGATGGATGCCGAGAGCAGCTTCGACAGCTCGTCGGCCAACGAGCTCCTCTCGCGCGAATCTCGTGAGCTCATCTTCAACTCGATGACCAAATCCAAGCTCATGGAGCAGGCGGCCATCTACCATTGCGGCCCGCCGCCGCCGCCACCCGCCGCAGAGCCGCCTTCGACGATCCTACCACCATGGGATGCGGCCGCTGAATTACCACGCGAGAGACTCTACTTGGCCGACGAGATGTCGAAGCTAGCTGGAGGAACGGTGGAACCTCCCTGGCGGCACCGGACCTCATTTTCGAAGTGCGGGGAGGAGAGAATGGTCACCAGCGAAGAATCCGCAGCTGAGGTCGGTCTCCTCTCGACGTGCGATCCAGAGTCGTGCCTTGTCATGTCGTCTGGCTGCGGCTCACGTCCCGAGTGCCAGGGCTGCGGCTCGCTGTGCCATGGAAGCTCCTCATCGGACGCCAGTGCGTGGTCCTTGGATGGGTTGGCCACAGGGCTCTCAGTGTATGGCACGGACCCCATCGGCACCGTGAAGACCGAGAACCGCTCGCTTTGGCGCAATGTTAACCTCATTGTCAGGTGGTCGGACTTCGAGCCGAAACCAGACGAATTCGACTGGGCAGCATTCGACTCGCTGCTGCTCGACGTTACGAAGAGGAACAAACCGTTCGCAGTGGGGATCACCTTTCTCTCGGGTCCGAACTACTACCCTCAATGGCTCTTTGAGTCGCCGTTCGAGGTGACCAAGTACGCTGAGGTCTGCGGACACCGGGAATGGAACGTGAAAGACGCCGATGCGTGTAATGAAACCGCGTTCGCGGTGCCCAATTTCCACGATGTCACCTACATGGCTCGCTACAAGCGCGCGCACAAGGCGCTCGCGTCGAAGCTCAGTGATATGCGCGTCATCAACAGCCAGCTCAGGCTTCTGTTTTTGCAAGCGTCCATTGGAAGCGGCATTCAGAACGCGCCAGTCTACTTCCACCCAAATCAAACCGAAGCGGACTACGTCTGGACGGATCCTCAGGGTGTTTCGACGCCCGCGGATGCGAGCTGGGATCAGTGCGGCACCTGCGGTTTCGATGCGTTCGCTCCGCCTCGCAATGTGTCCTTGGATCAGTTCTGGTGCCCGAGCGGTGCTACAAGCACGGGTATCATCGTTTCTCGGCGGCCGGCCTTCGAGCAGTACGCCCAGAGCCTGACCGCATTCCTTTACAATGACGTCTACGCGACGCACATCGAGGACGCCGGGATGCGGCTGATGGTGACGAGCGACTATCCGACGACATGGGTGAACTTCGCAAATGGAATGAATAGTGCCGGCCAGACTGAGAAGCGGATGCAAGATGTGCAGCTGTTTACCAATGAGTGGCTCGATGCGAATGCCCCCGGCTCTTGGCTGATGCGCAGCAAAGAGGGCGAGGGCGCCGGGGTGTCAGGTGAACGCACGCGCGCCGCCCACTCAATCCTTAACGTCTTCAGGGTGACGGAGGATGGACCCGTGCGCGCCCGTGCCGACCTGGACAAGTTCTGGTGCTGGACGGGCGAGGAGGGGAGCCGCGGACAGCTGGGCGCGGAGCCGGTCGCGAAAAGCTGCCTGATGCAGAACTGGCACCTGTATGCTGTAGCCATGTGGGCGCTCACAACTCGCATCGACTACTGGAACATTCCGCTCACAGCTGCAAAGCAGCAGCTGACGGGAACTGACTTTGATGGCGTGTGGAGGTTTCTGAATCGCTACAGTGGTGTCCGCTGGGGCTGGCAGTCTCCGGGGGCTTGGATCGGCTTCCGGGACGGCCTCGACACGCTCGACGCGGAGCGCTTCTCCGAGGCCAAGTTCGGCGCGCTACCCAGAAACTGGCGAACGATGTCCTTGCGCGCATCGCAGTCGCCTGAGAGCCAAGCGTTGCTTCTGAATCGGCAGCGTTCGATCTGCCACTCGTTGGCAGCGTATGGTTGTCGTCTAGAGATAGACGAGGCCACCGACCTTGGCAAGGTAGCACTAGCTTATGGCAACGGCACCAACGACGTCAACCCAGACGTTTGGCGGAGCGACTACGGCATGTTCATGCAACGCCTGGACAACAGCTCCGGAAGCGTGGGCTACTGGTGGCAGGGCCCGACAGACCAGCTGTACGGCCGCTTCTCGCGGGGCTTCGCGCGCCCGCAAGCGACTATTGAGCTCTTGCTGGACCAGGGACTGTGGGGTGGGCTCCCGCTGACCCCACTGTGGAATGGGGAGCCAAGGCTTGTTCACCTCACTGTGCGCCTCGTGTTCCTCGACAGCTCAGTCGGCAAGTTTTTCCTTGGGTACGACGCCTTGGACGGCCCCCGGGGATGGGTGGTCGACACCAAAGGCACGTCGCGCTGGCGGGAGGTCACCTTTGCTATCGACAATGGACGCTTTGCCCGCGGTGACGGTAGCGGGCCCAATGGTGCCGACGTGTGGCTGCGCGACATGAGCCCATGTGACAGTTGGACCGACGCCGACTGCGCTCAGAAGCCGACGCTCTTTGACAGCCTCGAAGTGGTTGATGTGGCGAGGGACCAATCAGTTGTTGACCCCGCGCAGTTTATCGACGAAGATCATCACGTGCGGGTAGACCCTGAGCAACTTGTTGGTGAAGATCATGATTACTACGTGCTCCCCGCGAACCCCGCACCTCCCTTGCTCGCCGCCAGTGCACCGTGCCACTGGGGACACGACACCCTGGACGTGCCGTGCGCCCTGTGGGCCCACCAGGGCGAGTGCAAACTTATCCCTGAGTTTATGCACGCTAAGTGTGCTGCGTCATGTGGCTGCCCCGCGCCTGATTTTACTCGAACGAGTCTGACCTCGTCCACCATCGCCGCGGAAAAAGCAGTGGCAGACCGAGCGGCGGCGGAGAAGGCGGCGGCAGAGCGTGCGGTAGCGGAGCGAGCGGCGTGGGAGCGAGCGGCGGCGGAGCGAGCGGCGGCGGAGAAGGCGGAAGCGGAGCGAAGGGCGGCGGAGCGAGCGGCGGCCCAGAAGTCGGCGGAGGAGGATGCGGCGGCAGAGAAGGCCCAGCCAGCCTCGGGCGGCACACCGGTCCGCACAACTCCCCCGTACCTCAAAACACCGACCAGAGTCGATGCGCCAGTCCAGCCACTCCACCTCAACACAGCACCGGCCACAACCGAGATCAAGACACCGGCCACGGTCGAGGAGCCCAAATTCGCTCCTGGCCCAAGTCCGACGGCACCAGCCTCGGGGACGGCAGTCCGCAGAACAGATGGCAGAACTCCGTGGTACCTCCATACACCGGCACCGTTTGAGACGCCGATGACGACCCAGCCGACTGCGCCGGCCATCGCCGAGAACAAAGCACCAACCTTGGTCTATGCGCCGACCTTAGCCACGCCAACCGCGCCGGCCACGGCAGTACGCCGAACACCGTGGTACCTCAATACACCGGCCACGGTTGTTACGCCGATCACGACCCAGCCGACCGCACCGGCCATCGCCGAGATCAAAGCACCAACCTCGGTCTATGCGCCGACCTTAGCCACGCCAACCGCGCCGGCCACAGCAGTACGCAGAACACCGTGGTACCTCAATACACCGGCCACGGTTGTTACGCCGATCACGACTCAGCTGACCGAGAAGGCGGCGGCCGTGAAGGCGGCGGCCGAGAAGGCGGCAGCCGAGAAGGTGGCGTCCGAGAAGGCGGCGGCCGAGATGGCGGCGGCCGAGAAGGCGGCGGCCGAGAAGGCGGCGGCTGAGAAGGCGGCGGCCGAGACAGAGCGCCTGGCAGCCGAAACAGCAGCAGCCGAGGCAGCGGAGGCGAAGGGGGCGGCGGCGCGCAAGCCGAGCTTGCTATGGAAGAAGCGATCAACTAGTGCACTTGTGCCAGAGCCCATCAACTTTGCAACTCCGCTCCCTCTCGATTTTGTACCCGTTCGCAAGCCCAAGTCGCCCGAGGGCAGCGAGGCATCGGGTGAGCATTCCAATACCTTTGCGACTCCGCTCCCTCTCGATTTTGTACCCGTTCGCAAGCCCAAGTCGCCCGAGGGCAGCGAGGCGTCGGGTGAGCATTCCAATACCTTTGCAACTCCGCTCCCTCTCGATTTTGTTCCCGGGCGATTAAAAGCACCATGAGCCTGAACCAGCCTGAATGAAGATGGCCTGATTCAGGTTGAAATAACCGTACGTGCCATTTGCATGTGTTGGTCGAGTTGATGTTTGCATGTACAAAGCGTGTTTAATCTACTACTTTTCAGCACACGGCTCGAGTCATCAGTCAACAATAACGGACACGGCTCACGGCGACACGGGTCGGGGAATCATGATTCAAGTACTAGCGACAAGACTGGCGTGTAACTGTGGTCCCGAGCGTATCTCGGCGTGCGAGCGACCTACGCCTTTATCGACAGTCCCTTTCCTAAAGAGGAGTAACCGGACCGGCGACCCTCGGCACGGTTAGCGCGTGGCCCTTGCTGTTCACGTTCACGTTCACACCAGGGGTGAAGTGCCGCCCGGTTTGCCGTGAAAGTCGAAAATCCCACAACCCGGAAGACTCACGAGGCCCAAAACGCTCGCGGTCGCGGCGACCGCAGTGACGATGTCGTCACTGCTTACAGCTGTCCTTTCATTTACCGCTCCCGTGAGGAAACCTTATCCACTGGTTTGGGATGGCGTGTTGTCACCCGACACGCTCGGTGTGCTCATCACCGCTGGCGAGCAACGAGGGCACGTCTTCACGTCCGTTTTCGACCGCGGTGAATCAGTGGACAAGCCAGGGCGTACAGTCATCGAGGTGGCATTGTGCTCAATTCTCGAGCAGATGGGGGACGAGAGCCGCTACCTCGAATACTGGTGGCGAGGCGATTCCAAGGGCATGGAGGTGCACCGCGACGTGGACGAAGCCTTGTGCCGAAGCCACCGTGTGGGAGACATAGGCGTCCAGCGATGCCCGTCTCACGGTCATGTGCTCTATCTGGACATCGAATCGGGCGTGCGTGGGCCGACGTGCGTGTGGGAAGAGGAGCCCGACCATAGCGACAATGCTGCAATCCTCGCCGCAGGCGCACGCCGCGACCCTCGCTCCGGCCCGCCGCGTTCCTTGAGCACCCTTCACGTGGTGCCTGCAGTGGCTGGCCGGCTCCTGCGCTTCGACGGTGCAAGCCTGCACTCGGTACTGGGCCCCAAGTGCGCGCTGCTCGAGACTTCCGGCACCGCGCACATCCCGCCGGGCGCGGGAGTGCGCCGCGCCGTCCTCCTCTTCAACACGTGGTGGTGCGACCCGCCCGGGTTGCCATCGCCACAGGACCCTGCCGCACCCAAGGCTGTGGCGGCGCTCGCCGCGCTGCCGATGCGCCCGTCGTGCGAGCCGGGGAGTGCGTGGCGTGCCGTCGTCCCCACGGTCGAAGAAGAGAAGGAGGAGGAGGCGAGTACCACGACGCTCATCAAGGCCGCGCTGCTGGGGGATCTGACGCGACGTGGGTGCGAAGCGGCGAGTCTCACCGCCCGTGTGGGCACCAGAGCGATCGAGGCCGCCCTCGCCTCCGAGGCCGCCGTCCATTCGGTTCGGCTGCTGTCGACCCACGCCAAGCGAGGCGACGGAGAGGCCGGGCCGCTCGCTGCGGCGCTCGGAGGTGACGGCCTCGGCAACTTGGGCATGGACTTGGGCGACTTCGGAGGCGTCAGCGGCGATTCCAGCGGCGGGACGGTGGAGATAGATGAGGAGGAGGAGCTTGCGATGCGGCTCGGGCACGCGGCCCACCTAGAGTCCGAGTTCTGGGGCGTCGATGACGCGGAGGACGACTTCGAGCTCGACGACGACAACGAGGAGGGCGAGCAGGGCTCGCCGACCGACCTCTCGTGGGCCAACTTTGTAGCGGCGCGGAAGGAGTTGGAAACGGGGGGCGATGCAGCTTAGAGAGAGGGACGAGCGCACACGGTTTCTCTAACTGGATAAAGTGAAAAGAGCTTTCCGCAAATCAACGCGGCGCGATGACGATTGACGTCCGCGGCCGCGCGCGCGCACTGCTGGCTTCATAGATCATTTATCCAGACGGCTGCTCGCACGGGTCGGGTAGGGGTACGTTAGACTTGCTTGCTTGCTTGCTTGCTTGCTTGCTTGCTTGGGCTTGGGGGGCCGGAGTTGCGACGTGTTTGTGAATGAACGGAGTGTGGTGAGGAATTCATGGCCGCACGTTCAGCGATGTTGACGAGCAAGAAACGAGGCGTCGGCGAGGCCTTGCGGTCCGTGCGCGATGGCTCGGCCAGAGGAGAAATCCGCGTACGGCAGCGAGTTCTCGGTATATGCGCACGGCCACCTGGGCACCTCTCCGCCGATCTCGCCGCGCTCCTATGACCGGCTCGGAGCCGGCGACTTTGCCTGGCGCTGGGAGGACCGGACTGCTGCGTTGCGAGAGCATTCTGCGCCTTGGGTAGACGATATATGTGGTATGCTCGAAGACGTGACACGGAAGCAGGTGCGACTGGACGAGACGCGCCGCATCGCCGACGAGAAGGCGGCCGTGCTGCTGAGGATGTTTGATGACCTGCGCGAGATGGCGAATGACACTCCACGCGAAGACCTGGCGATACCCCCGAACATGCTGACGTACAGCCTGCACAAGGCAATCGCCGACTCGCCACGCGCGGTAGCCGCGCGCACCATCCGCGAGGCACCCGGGCCGCTCGCAGGCCATCTGGCGATTCACACGAGGCCCAAGTATGCCCGGCCGCCGCGTGTCATAAGCGTCACGCCGGCCGCTCCCGCCGCTGGCGCACCGCCGGCGACGATCGCTGCCACGCCCGCCCCGCACTCGCCGCGCTCACCGCGTGCCGGTCGCGCTGCTGCTGCCGCAGCCATACCCTCGACGCGCGCTAGCCGCATGGCAGCGCGCTCGTGGACCGGTCCTGCGTGGGCAGGCGCTGGCGGCTCGGCAGCAGCGCCGCTCCATCGGCCGCCGCCCCAAGCGCCGTCGGCGGCAGCGCCGCACCATCGGCCGCCGTCTCAAGCATCGTCGACGGCGGCGCCGCTCCACCGTCCGGCACCGCAGCAGGTGGACGCTCGCGGTGGCTGCGGCGGTGCTGGCGACAACGGTGGTGACGGCGGAAGTGCTGCGGCAGCGGGCACTGCCGTCACAGCTCTCGAGGGCAGTGGCGGCGGCGCCAGCTCAGAGCTTGGCTTCGCGCTGCCGGCGAGTCTCGAGCGCCTCATCGCGCAATTGCATGCGGCCGACGCGGCATTCCTCGAGCGGCTGGATGAGACGGCGGTGCTCGAGCATATGCTCGCGCGCGACGCAAAGCTCACTGAGCTGGTCAGGAAAGGGAACAACACCGATAGGCGGGAGGCGACGCTCGTCGCGACGGCACTCAAAGAGGCCATCGCCCGCGCACATGAGAACCTGTCCTCCGAGCGGCGCGCCGTGCTGGCGCTGCATGAGGCATCGAAGCGCTGTCAGCGCGCGAGGGATGAACACGTGGCGCGGCTGCAGGAGCGCGCCGGGCGCCATCAGTATGGAGAATGGCTCAGCGCGAGGCTGCGCACCAAACCCCACCTGAGGGCGGGTGCCTCCGCGGCTTTGGCGACCCCCTGCACCTCCTCGTCCTCCTCATCCTCCAGTTCCGTCCTCTCCGACCCAGCGCACGTGGCGGGCGAGGGGGCGCCGACGGTTGCGCTCGCCGACCTTGAGGCTCTCGCGGACGACCCTGCGCTACAGACGAGCCGCGCGTACCGTTGTTGGTACGAGGTCGCGCGCCGGCTGCAGCTGCCGCTCGACAGGCTGATAGCGCTCGCCCTCGAGCGTTGCGAGCAGCTGCGATGGCGTGATGAGGCCGAGGCGCGCGTGCAAGAGGCGCGCACGAGGCGCGCCCAACTCGAGGCGCGCCGCTCGATGGCAGAGCAGAACCGTTCGGATGACGAGGCGACGCAGACGCAGCTCGGCGCAGACGAGGCCAGCCAAACGGAGCGCGTCGCGGCGGGCGCGCGGAAGCTCATGTTCACGGCGTCGGAGAGCGAGAATCTCCTCTTACTCGAGCAGCCAGTGACGAACTCGACGAAACCGGATAGCGAGAATCTCCTCTTACTCGAGCGACCAGTGACGAACTCGACGAAACCGGAGAGCGAGAATCTCCTCTTACACACGCAGCGCGACCAGCTCGAGCGCCGTCTCGGGCTGGTGGAGCGCCAGTCGACGCGCGTGCGCAACGACCTCCTCATGCTGTGCCAACGCGCCAACGACGCGATGGCTGGGCTGCGCCATCTCGCGGAGCTCGCGAGTCAGTGGAAGCACGAGAGCACGGGTATGGCGGGTGCGGCGGGCGTGGTGGGTGCACCTGCAGACGAGGCTCCAGCGGCGTCGGCGTCGGCGCGCCGGGCACGCATCGCGCACATGCAGGCTTCGGCTCCACCTGCAGCATCTGGGGCTATAGCCGCAGCACGACGGAGGCCATCGGCGGAGACCGTCGACGCCGCCGCCGCTGCGGAGGAGCTCGTGGGCCTCCCAGTGGACCCCGAGCTCGTTCACACCAGCGTCCAGCTGGCCGCCAACGCCATGGAGGCGATGCTCTGCGAGTTTGAGGCGGCGAGCGCTGCCAATCCGCTCGCCGTCGGGCCGACGGGTCGCCATGCTCTGGCAATGCCGGCAACGCTGCGTGTCGGTGAGCTGCGTGGGACGAGCAACGGCAGCGGCCCGCGGCCCGCACCACCCCTCGGCACACCGTCGCCGCGGCGGGTGCAGACAATGGGCAACGTTGTCGCGGCGCGGCGGGGCTCGTCGACGCCCGCGGCGGCGCCTCCCATGCGACGGCGACCCACGATTGGCATTGGCCTCCGCAACGAGAGCCCAGGCCAGACAGGGAAAGGCATCGCGAGCGCGGAGGAGGCGCCGTCGATGCTCCTGACCGTTGGCACTTGGACGGCGTACAATGCGGCGCCGGCAGACGGGGACGAGGAAGAGGATGATGGCTCGCTGCGCTCCAACTTCAAGCTCAATGAAGAGCACCGCGTCGAGGAGAAGCGCGAGGCAGAGCGACGCGCCTTGCTGCCGAAGCGGCCGCCGCCTCGGCCACAACCGTCCTACATCACCAAGCAGACGGCCGCCTCGCTTGCCGCAGTGGCAGAGAGGGCAGCCGAGGCCGGCTCGCTCGAGTACCAAGAGCTCAAGGCCGCGATTCGCGCGGGGCCGCAGCATCGAGCACCGCCACGCCGCCCCCCGCACACGGCGAGGTGAGCGTCGAGCAGAGCCAAGATGGCGACTCGAAGGGGTTGCGCCGACCGGAGTGACTGTCGTGTCCGTCCACTCGTTTGCCAAAGAGATACTTACAGCTAAACGACACCGGAGACGTAGGAGAACGTAGCAGCGCATTAGTCAATAGAGACGAAGTCTCACTCGACTGTCACTCAAATAATATTATTAACGGAATGCGCATCTCTCCCGGCCCGGCCGCCCCTCACCGCGCACCGGGGACCGGGCATATCTCGTATTACACAATACACATGGACCCCTCACCCGGTACACGACATATATCAAGCCCCAATCAAAGCGAATGCGCATGATGGGTCTAAACCGCGGGCGGTGAAACCGTACTGCTACATGCCATTGGAAGGGACCCTCGTACAGAATGCCGCCGTAGGTGATCAGCGGTTGGCATGGCATATTCTCGCAACTCTCCACCCTCCCACGCTTTCTACTCGATCGGGGTGAAGTCGACGTAGTCGGCATCACCCTCATTCGGATCGGCTCGCGACTTGCGACGGGCGCGTTCCAGTAGCACGCCGGCGCCAAGGAGGACCGCGAGGGCACCGAACGCAACGCGCACGCTTGGGTAGGAGGCGAAGGCCACGCTACCGCCCGAGCTTCCCTCCACGTGCGCCGCCGCCAATCTCGGCGCGTATGCGAGCAGTTGCATAGCCCATCCTTGCGTAGCAGGAGGTGCCTCATACCAGCGCGCAGGGCACGCGGATGCCACACCAGCGTCTTTGAAATCGGTGACGTTGCGAGGAAACCAGCCGCGCTCATGGGCCTCCAAAAACGACCAGTGCTCGCTGAACTCTGTTCGGAAGTTCCAGAAAAAGGACCTGCGGCGAGAGACGCAAGCGAGCATGACGATGAGGCGCAACGCAGGCACGTAGCAGGGCGTGCGCTACAACCAAAGAGGATGTAGCATCACGCACCCGTGGGCCTTGTTCCATGAGTTGATGAGTCGCTTGGCAAGTCCACCCACAAAGGCATCCTCGTCATCCCACTTTTTGTAGGCGGGGCATTTGCCGAACTCGGGCCCCGATTGCCCCTGACCGCGCGGCCCTTGGTACGGCAACGATGGGTCCGGAGCTTTGTGCTTCGCATCTCCTGTGTAACCGTCAGGGCACGTGACCATCTCACACGCACTCTTCGGATAGCCCGGCTGGTTGTCGTTGAAGCCGTTGAGCCACATGCAGCAGCTGTCGGTCGCTAGAGACCACTCGCCGGTGATCATGGGCATGTCGAGGAACGTCTCCATGTCGTGCAAGATCCCATCCAGCCCGCACGCCTTGTTGTGGTAGAAGGAGGCCTCCTGATCATACTCCCACGCCATGTACGTGTGCGTGTCCATCGCTTTGTTGGGGCATCCACGCATAAAGTCCCACCAAAGAGCGGGATACCCTCGGAATGAGTCTTGCATCACGTACTTCCAGCTCGGCACGCGTGCACGCACCTGTGACAAAGCACCGTGTTCGCGCTCGAGGATGGCATGAGGTGAGAGCAGCGATGAGAGAGGATGGCATCGGGTGAGAGCAGTGATGAGAGAGTCGATGGTCTCTCAGGCCGCGCACCTTCTGGTAGCCGTCCCAATAGAACTGCTTGAGCGGCTCGATTGGAGTAAAGTACCAGGGTTCGTTGAGAGGCTCCAGGCCCCAGATGACGGGCTCCTGCTGGTAGCGGTCAATGATCACGTCGAGGACGGACAGCGAGTGGTTGATGTGTTCATAGTTGTACTCCCCGCCGTCTGCAGAGGGCGAAGGTAAGGGGAGAGATGAGTCGCAAGAAACGGCCGCCAAAGGAAGCCGCACATGGCGCGCAGCTCACATGTCCACTTCGCCAAGTCCCAAGTGCCGATCCAGTCAGCACTGCGCACGCCCCAGTGGTTAAAGACAGGCAGCCCTGTGGCGGGGTCGAGGTCCCACTTGAGGTTCCACGTACGCCCCGAGTTGTCGAACCCATTCTGCGAGCCCGGGGCGGTGTGTACGTCGATCAGCATCTTGAGGTTATATTTCCGGCAGAGCTCGATGAGGCGGTTGAGCTCTTCGAGCGCGCCATCCCAGCAGCCAATGAACGGCTCCCGCGGAACGAAGATCCCTACGAGGTGAGCAGAAAGAAGCGTTCAGAGTCGGCGCAAAGTGAGGGCGTGGCATGGAGATCGAAGCGTTTGGCACTCACAGTCCGGGACCGGGACGCGGATGACGTTGGCTCCCGCTGCTGCGATGGCCTTGACGTCCTCATCACGAACCCATGCTGCCCAATGCAAGCGAAGCTGCCTATTTGCCTCATCGTCACCGAGGACCGTGCAGAAGGAGTAAGCATCCATCGCAGTGTGCGCCGCAGTCTCTTCCACGCTCTTATATTTCTCGTCTGTGCCAAGGAACTGATAGAACAGTGACGGCGTCACCCACGGCTCAATCACAAGCCAGCCACCTATCGCCGGACCGGATACCTTCCAATTCTCCTCCGGGTCCGTGATCTTGACACCTTCGGGACAAGAGTATGGATTGTTGGCGTTGAGCTGGAGACTTGGAATTGAGAATGTCGGCAGTTGAGCCCCATCTTGTGATCGTACAGCAGGCGGAGACCCACGCGCGAATGCGCTGCCCAGAAGCAGCATGCGAGACGTGGTGGTGATGACCATCAGGCGGCGGGCGGCAAGTCGTCGTGCTCCCACGCGTGTCCGCCGAGAGGCCGCGCGAAATCTCAATGTGCCGAGATCGTGCATCCCCATTGGTGCCGCACACATCCGAGAGGCCAGGCACGGCCGGCGCAATCAAACGGTTGTCAACGGCGGCGGCGACGCATTCCCCAACACACATTTGCGTTCACCAGGATTTCCTTTTCGGGAGTCGCACATCTAAAGAAACGACCCAAATAAGGGCACGGTTTTCAGGAAGCGCTGCTCGCTCTCGCTGCTGGGCCTCGTCGTGCCGAGCCTGTCCTTCTGGATAAGAAATGCCCGACGCAGTGAGCGCTGAGACATCAACCAGCTTATACGATCGACGACGAGCGCGCCTCTCGAAGAGTGTCAGCAGCCAAGCTCGGCGTGCGTATGTCTTCGCTTTCGCTTGTATGATCTCCTCGGCAGCTGGATACACCGCAACTCGAGCTTCAAACGTCGTGGCAGAGACGAACGTCGTGGCAGAGACGAACACGAGTGTTGCTCTTGGCACAACAGGCAAGCCGCTCAGCACGCCGACCACGGTCGATAAGCTGACCTCGACCCAGCAAATCTTTGACCACGCGACAGACCTCCGCAGAAAGTCCTCGGAGGAAGAGTACGAGCAAGACGCTGTGGACGTGCCGTGCGTCCTGTGGGCCAAACAGGGCGAGTGCAGACGTATTCCGGTGTATATGCGCTCCAAGTGCCCTGTGGCGTGCGGCGTGTCCGCTCCCACTCCCAGCTCGAGCCTGACCTCGACCACGCCGGCCTTGACTGAAGAGAAAGATGGGTGCAAGTCGTGGTGCGCGGATCACACCGGGCCATTGGAAGTCAAGTGCAGCTTTGCCCCGTGCAGCCAGTGTGGAGAGTGCCTTGTCCAAGCCGAGATGCTTGCTCGGCAAGCAAGCCGGCTAGGGAACACGTCAGAGGTCCACGCACCGACCACAGTCAATGCGCCGATCACGACCCAGCCGACCGCGCCGGCTATCGCCGAGATCAAAGCACCGATCGCGGTCGATGCGCCGAACTTGGTCCTGCCGACCGCGCCGGCCATTACCTATATCAAGGCACCGACCACGGTCAATGCACCGAGCTTGGTCCTGCCGACCTCGGGGAGGACAGTCCTCAAAACACCGGCCACGTCTAATGCGCCGAGCTCTACCAGACCGATTGCAGGGAACACGTCTGAGCTCCACGCACCGCCGACCACGGCCTATGCGCCGACCTGGAGCGTGCCGACCTCGGGGCAGAAGACCTACAAGACACCAACGACGGTCTATGCCCCGAGCTTGACCCAGCCGACCGCGCCGGCCATTACCAAGATCAAGACACCGACCACGGTCCATGCGCCGAGCTCGACCACGCCGACCTTCAATTCACCGACCGGCAAGGAGCGGACGACCGTCGTCATCATGTCCGATCGTTTCGAAGCTGTCGTGGTCGCCATCGGCTCTCTCTTCTTGAACAGCCCAGAGAGCGACATCGACGTCTGGCTCATCGGCGATATGCAGCGAGAAGCGAGAGGCAACGTGTCTCTGCTCCAGCGGCTCAACGCTGCGCTCCAACCGCAAGCGCCGAGGCAGACGATCAGTGTGATGGGCATCGACGAGGCGACATCGCTGCTCGAGGTTGATGGCGTCTCTCCAGTCTGGAAGTGGCCACAGTTCGGCTCGCTGGGCGCTGACCAGGACCAGGACCATCAGCCGCGGACCGTGCTCCATCCGGAGCCGTGGGACTATGACAACATGCACCACGACCCGTTCAACCTGCTGCGCTTCTACCTGCCGTACCTCGGACCGTTCAGAGAGCTCGATTCCCTCTTCTTATGTGACGACGACATCGTCGTTCAGAAGTCTATTTCCATGCTCGAGGTACCCATGGGTGATGGCCCCATCATCGCTGCGACGTGCAACGGATGGCTGTGGGCCGAGGACTGCATGCGCAACGAGCCGTACTACAATGGAAAGGGCTGGTTGGACTACCCGGCCACGTATCTGGGTAAGGACAAGGCACATGGATACAGTGGGTGCACGCGAACAGCAGCGGAGAGCGGGAACCTTATCTGCCAGAAGGACGAGTTTGCGGAGACGGTGCTGCGCTGGAGCAAGGATATCCAGGGCAAAGGGCTCGTCGCTGCCGACCAGCCGCGCTGGAACTTTGGCTTATCGCGCGTCAACCTGACCGAGTGGCGGGCGCAGAACATGACTCACGTCTTCGATAACTACATGCGCGCCAACTACGAAGCCAAGCTGATCCCCGAGACGTCCCTCGCGTTCGGCCTCGGGATCCCATACTTCGCGTTCGCGGACAAGATCATGTGCTGGAACGACGTTGTGGGCGACCCGGCCTTCGTGGACGGCCTCGGGTACATCTCGAAGGCCGACTTGAAAGCTAACCACCTGAACGCGTCGAAGTTGCTTGGAGAGGCGACCGTGCTCCACTGGTCCGGGCGCAACAAGCCGTTCGACCCCAAGTCCGAGATGGACCTCGAGCTCTACAGGCCGTTCGATGCCGTGCAGGACTATTATGTGCACAAGCCGCCTTCGCAGAGGACTCAGCAGGTTGTGGTGCCGGAGAGTGGCCTCCACGCAATCGTGAGGCAGACACCCGATGCGTCGCAGCAGAGCACCCGCGCGCTCTTGTATGCAGACCCTTATTCCGGGGCGGAGTGGTTCTTGCAGCTGCTCGATCAGACGCCTGATGTTTGTGCGTCAGGCTCGGCTGGCAATCCGACGGTTGCCTTCGCAGGAGAGAGCTTCATCCCGCCCCACTTCGAGGCCGTCGAGGACGCCATCCCAGTCTGCGCTCAGAAGCGCGCCTGCCTCTGGAGCTTCATCGCAGAAAACGTGCCTCGGTATGTGGAACAGCGCCGCAGCCTGTGCCAGAGCACTCACAAAGAGGGTATTGAAAGAAAGGGTACTTTGGCGGAGTTTGCTCTGCTTGAGGTCCACGACATGCACGGCGACATGCTTTGCTCTTGGGCCGATCGCTTGCTGACCATGTACCCCAATCGCACCAACTACTCCGACCTGGGCGGGATCCAGGCGCTCTGGAATCTGTACGAGCAGAACGTCTTCTCCATGGCAACGGATCTCGTCCCGTGCACCCAGGCGTGCGGGTACAAACCCGTCCGCATGCTCAAGTTCATGCGCGCGTGGGCCCAGCCGATGATGAACGGAAGCGAGCCGGCTTATTCGTGGCGCGAGAACGGCGATGCGCCCAAGTACTTTGTGGGCGACTTTGCGGGCGAGCACTGCGATGGCGAGGCCCTGCCGGGAGGAGGCTGCGACGGCAGCGAGTCTTACTTGCCAAAGATGAACTGGGACGCATACAAGATTGTCGAGCTCACCCGCTGGAATACTCTCGATCGTTGCCTCGCACAGACTGAATTCGCCATCGGGATCACCGAAGACCCGGCTGTTTCCGTTCAGCTCGACGGTGAGTCGAATCTCTCAGAAGGCAACGTCGACTTCGACGACCTGATGCGCTGCATCAGATACTCCGGCGCGCAGCGTGATGCGGACCGCCTGCGACTCAATGTCTTTTCCGGCGAACGCCTCGCCGATTGGATGACGCTCCCCTATGAGATCTGTTCCATGCCGAGCCACATTCAGGGATGCGTCGATGCCGCAGTAGCCCACGTCAGCGCGCAGTCTTTCAAGTTTCTCGGGAGACCTCACAGCGTTGGAACCGACATGATTGAGAATGTCAACATGGACTCCACATCAACTCTTGTGGAGGATTTGAAGCGCCGACGCTGGAGACGAGCACAAGGGAACCAACTGGCACCCCCCCGGCTCCCATCCCAGCTTGCCCCGAAGCCGCACGGGGAGACGCTTGACGCGGATTGGTTGTCAAACTTCCAGGAGGACAGTTTCGTCACAGCACTCCAGACTAACGTAAAATACGTAAGAGCGCCGCCGCCGCCGCCGTTCAGAAGAGTCGCGTCTTCGAGGCAATGTTGCTTGGAAGGTCTACCAACTTTTCAGAAATGTCTTCTGAAGGGCATTCCTGCTTGCTGCAAACCATGGGATAAAGCGTGCCTCAAGATGCAATCTGGTGGCGGTCTCGATCCAGCTACTGGCAAGTATGTCCCTGGCCCGAACTTTGATCCTAAATATGACCCGACGAAGGTTGGTCCTGCTCCTGCAGGCTGGAAAGCCCCCCCGGCAGGAAAAACCTATTCTTATGACGAAGACGACGAAAATGGTGGTGGCGGGCGACGGAAATGTAAGAAAGGTAAGCCCTGCCCCGCCGACGAAGACGACTCCTATTCGTATGAAGACGAAGGTGAAGACGAAGGTGGAGTTGGCGGAAGGAAAAAGTGCAGAGACAAGAAAGGAAAAGTCATTCCCTGTCCCGGAGAAGGTGGCGGTGCAGACTCCTATTCTTATGACGAGAACGGTAACAAGGTGAATAAGGCATGTTGCGTGGACCCCAGGAACACAAAATGTCTCGATAAGGGCATTCCTCATTGCTGCGCACCTTGGGATCTCGTGTGCATCAAGATGCAATCCGGAGGCTCTATCGATCCAATCACTGGCAAGTACGTCCCTGGCAAGAACTATGACCCTGACTATGACCCAACCAAGGCTGGCCCTGCTCCTAAAGGCTGGACACCTGAAAACGGCGGAGACAATGACGGTGGCGGTGAAGACTCCTACACTTATGACGAGAACGGTAACAGGAGAAAGAAGTGCAGAGACAAGAAAGGAAAAGTCATTCCCTGTCCCGCCGAAGGCGGCGGAGAAGATGGCGGAGATGGCGGCGGAGAAGATGGCAATCCCACCTATTCTTACGACGAGAGCGGCGGAAGGAAAAAGTGCAGAGACAAGAAAGGAAAAGTCATTCCCTGTCCCGCCGAAGGCGGCGGTGAAGACTCCTATACCTATGACGAGAACGGGAACAGGAGAAAGAAGCCCGGAGCAGGTGAAGACGAGGATGATGGTTCACGCGTACCACGCGCTCCCCGCGGGGCTGGCTATGGTCCCCATGGATTCACTCGCCGTACCATTCGCCGCGGCACCGTGCTCGAGCTGGCCGCCGCCGATGTAGAGCATGGTCGCACGTCGCGCTCCTCTCGATGGATGGGTGTTGCCAACGCCGAGCAGCTTTCCGCCGGTCTCATCCACGCTGGGTTCGCCACGTTCATCCAGCCGATCTACTGCTTCGCGTGGGAGGCGCATGCCGACGGCAACGAGATCGCCAAGTACCTCGCGCTTCTACCTGAGCATTACATTGTCCCCGGCTCGAGCGCGATGACGACTTTCGACGAGCATGTCTTCCAAGACAGTTTCGAAGAACTAGCAGTCGACACTCGAGCGCATGCGCTCATCGCATTTGGCCAGGTCGACAAGGACGGATACGAAGGCGGATGGGTGCACTCAGTGCGCGCTGCTACGAGCCGACCCATCGTGGTCCTGGGCCTCATGCGCGACGTGCTCGCGCATCGCGTCCAGCTCTTCTACAGCGACGACGCGCGGCGCCAGATGGCTGAACGGTCGTCGTCGACGTTTGTGAAGGCGATGATGCATTCGTGGATGCAGAACGACGAGTACCCACGCGATGCTCAGCTCGAATACATGTACGGCTTTAATGCCACTCTTCGCCACCTCCCGATCGACGACGTCTGGAAAGCTCGCAACACGTCCGCGATTGCGTCCGGTGTAGACCAGGGCGGCACCACCTCCACTGCCTCCGTGTATCTGGGTCCCGTCGGAGACTCGCAGAATGTACGCCGGAGCTTGTGCGTGTTTGCGCACTCGACCTCGCTGCCGATTCCGTGGCTGCGATATGAGACCGCCATGGATAGCGTCAGCAGCACCGTACCGTCGAAGCTCCTCAAGCACGTCGACGAGGACATAGTTGCCGCCATGCTCGCCAGGGAGCCGAGAGAGTTCTACTACGTCGCTCGCGCTCTGGATACCTTTGAAGCCTTTGCGGAGGAGTACGGATGCTTGGAGGAGCCAACAGAGGCGGCCCTGCTGCCGCCAAAGTACGGTGCTGGGCCGCTCACATACAGGAGCAGCTCGGAAACCACTTCAAAGCGTATCATGAGTGCGGCATCGTTTAACGCATCCCTCAGCAATACGGAAGCAATCGGCAACGAGACCTCGGGCGCGGCGTCCAGCCTGAGGAAGCCATTCACCGGCAGCTTGCCCTCAGAGTATCCGCTCTACTACTTCCACCACGTGCCGAAGACAGGCGGGACTACGCTCAGCGACTATCTTGTGCAGCTCCCTCGAGAGTACACCGTGCCCGGGTCGGAGCGCTCGGGCGCCTTTGATGTATCAGTCTTCCACAGGGCAGAAGATGAGGTGGCCGCGCGACGAAACTGTCTCATCGCATACAGCCACATGCAAGTGCGTGCGTTCACGGACATCATCAATCAGTCCCCATTAGCAAACAGGAAGCTCGAAGTCATCTTCATGATGCGTGATGTCCTCCCTCATCGCGTCTCGTTCTTCCACGAAATGATCGGACCAGAGGCGCACGGCCACGACCAGGCTGACCTCGATGCCGGAAAGACCGTCGCACGCCCGTATCTGAATTTCGCCACATGGGCTGCGAAGGACAAGGACCCTGAGATGGCGCTCGAGGCTTGGCGGACAAACCATTCACGCGAGACGGCCTTTGCACCGATTGCCACAGCCGAGTGCGTTAAAAACCAACACTGCCGTGACCCGAAGATGGACAACTTCCAGCTCAGGGCCGTCTACAAGTTGAACTTTGCCTGGTCGAATGAGCCCATCCAGGATGTGTATACGCAGCTTCATGCTGAGCATCCTCTCGAATCGTGCGCACGCTGGCAAGCTCCGGACGGGCAGGACAACGAGGTGCTCTTCCGTCACTGTCCGAATGCCACCGCAGACGTGGGCCTCGCTCTCATCGGGCACCTGAGCTTGATGCGCGAGACGCTCTGCCTGATCGACCGTATGCTCGGCGTGCCCGTACCGTGGAATGGCGTTGCCCACGAGGGAATGAACTGGCGCTTCAAGAAGCTCCGGCCGATGGATGCCGAGAGCAGCTTCGACAGCTCGTCAGCCAACGAGCTTCTCTCGCGCGAATCTCGTGAGCTCATCTTCAACTCGATGACCAAATCCAAGCTCATGGAGCAGGCGGCCATTTACCATTGCGGCCCGCCGCCGCCGTCGCCCCCCGCACAGCGGACATCGACGATCCTACCACCATGGGATGCGGCCGCGGAGTTACCACGCGAGAGACTCTACTTGGCCGACGAGCTGTCGAAGCTGTCGAAGCTAGCTAGTGGAAGGGTCGCCGAGGAGTTTCACCACGGCGAGTCCATGACTGCACTGGAGCACGTCGAGGCAGAGGCAGAAGCTGTAATGCTCGCCGCGTGTGGCGCAGATAGCATTGTATCCAGCGAAGAATCCGCAGCTGAGGTCGGTCTCCTCTCGACTTGCAACCCAGAGTCGTGCCTCGTCATGTCGACTGGCTGCGGCTCACGTCCCGAGTGCCAGGGCTGCGGCTCGCTGTGCCATGGAAGCTCCTCATCGGACGCCAGTGCGTGGTCCTTGGATGGGTTGGCCACAGGGCTCTCAGTGTATGGTACGGACCCCATCGGCACCGTGAAGACAGAGAACCGCTCGATGTGGCGCAATGTCAACCTCATTGTCAGGTGGTCGGACTTCGAGCCGAAACCAGACGAGTTCGACTGGGCCGCATTCGACGCGCTGCTGCTCGACGTTACAAAGAGGAGCAAGCCGTTCGCAGTGGGGATCACCTTTCTCTCGGGTCCAAACTACTACCCTCAATGGCTCTTTGAGTCGCCGTTCACTGTGACCAAGTACGTCGAGGTTTGCGGACGCCGGCGTCATACGACTGATACGCAGAGCATCGAGCGCTTGAGCGCTTGCACAGATTCATGTAACTACGCCATGGACGGTGAGTGTGACGAGGGCGGACCTGGGTCACTTGGATATTGCAGTCCTGGCACCGACTGCACCGATTGCGGCCCTCCAGAGATCTTGGCGCCACCATCTTCTCCGCCGCCACCGGACACCAGCGGATGCAATGAAACCGAGTTCGCAGTGCCCAACTTTTACGATCCCACCTACCTGGCTCGCTACAAGCGCGCACACATGGCGCTCGCGGCTAAGCTCGATGATATGCGCATCGTCAACAGCCAACTGAGGCTTCTCTATTTGCAAGCGTCCCTCGGTACAGGCATCCAAAACACACCAGTCTACTTCCACCCCATTCGAACCGAGGCGGACTATGTCTGGACGGATCCTCAGGGCCAATCGACGCCCACGGATGCAAGATGGAATCGGTGCGGCAGCTGCGAATTCGATTCATTCGCTCCGCCTCGCAATGTGTCCTTGGATCAGTTCATGTGCCCCAGCGGTGCTACGAGACAAGGACTCATCGTCACTCGGCGGCCGGCCTTCGAGCAGTACGCCCAGAGCGTGACCGCATTCCTGTACCATACCGTTTATGCGTCGCATCGCGAGGACGCCGGGCTGCGGCTGATGGTGACGAGCGACGATCCGAAGACATGGGTGAACTTCGCGAACGGAATGAATAGTGCCAGCCAGACTGATAAGCGGATGCAAGATGTGCAGCTGTTTACCAATGAGTGGCTCGATTCCAATGCGCCCGGCACATGGCTGATGCGCAACAAAGAGGGCGAAGGTGCCGGGCTGTCAGGCGAGCGCACGCGCGTCGCCCACTCAATCCTCAACATCTTCAGGGTGACGCAGGATGGACCCGTGCGCGCCCGCGCCGACCTGGACAAGTTCTGGTGCTGGACTGGCGAGGAGGGCAGCCGCGGACAGCTGGGCGCGGAGCCGGTCGCGCCAAGCTGCCTGATGCAGAATTGGCACTTGTATGCTGTAGCCATGTGGGCGCTCACTGCTCGCATCGACTACTGGAACATCCCGCTCACAGCTGCGAAGCAGCAGCTGACGGGAACTGACTTTGATGGCGTGTGGTGGTTTCTGAATCGCTACAGTGGTGTCCGCTTGAGCTCGCAATCTCCGGGGGCCTGGATCGGCTTCCGGGACGGCCTCGACACGCTCGACGTGGAACGCTTCCCCGAGGCGGAGTTCGGCGAGTTACCCATAGACTGGCAAACGATGTCCTTGAGCGCATCGCAGTCGCCGAAGAGCCAAGCGTTGCTTCTGAATCGTCGACGTTCCATCTGTGACTCCTTCGCAAAGAATGGCTGCCGCCTCGAGATCGACGAGGCCACCGACGATGGCAAGATGGCACTAGCTTACGGCAACGGCACCAACGACGTCAACGTGGACGTTTGGAGGAGTGACTACGGCATGTTCATGCAACGCCGCGACAACAGCTCCGGAAGCGTGGGCTACTGGTGGCAGGGCCCCACAGACCAAATGTATGGCCGCTACTCGCGGGGCTTTGCACACCCGCAATCGACGATCGAGCTGGTGCTGGACCAGGGACTGTGGGGTGGGCTGCCGCTGACCGCACAACGAGCTCACCTGACTCTGCGCCTCGTGTTCCTCGACAACTCCGTTGGCCAGTTTTACGTGGGTTACGACGCCTTGGACGGCCCCCGGGGATGGGTGGTCGACACCAAAGGCACGTCGCGCTGGCGGGAGGTCACCTTTGCTATCGACGATGGACGGTTTGCCCGCGTTGGGCCCAACGGTGCCGACGTGTGGCTGCGCGACATGAGCCAATGCATCACCTGGAGCGCTGCCGACTGCGCTCAGAAGCCGACGCTATTTGACAGCCTCGAAGTGGTGGAGATGGCGAGCGACGAGTCATTAGTTGACCCCGTGCATCTCGCTGTTGAAGATCTTCACATGCTTCCCGCGTCTCCCGCACCTCTGATGCTCGCTGCCAGTGCGCCTTGCCATTGGGGGGACGACCACGCGGGCGTGCCGTGCGCTGAGTATGCCAAACAAGGCGAGTGCAAACATAGTCCAGAGTTTATGCAGGAAAAGTGCGCTGCGTCGTGTGGCTGCTCGGCACCTAATGTGACTCGCCTGGCCCAGCTAGAGGCGGCCCTGCCAGCCTCGCACCTTAAAACACCGACCATGGTCTATGCGCCGTTGACGACCCAGCCGTCCGTGCCGGCCACGACCGAGATCAAGGCACCGGTCTATGCACCGTATGCACCCATCCATCTCAAGACACCGGCCTATGCACCGGCAGGGATTCAGCCGGTCTACGCGCCGACTTCGACCTCTCCGACTGCAAAAATTTGGAGGCAACCAGCAGAGCACGAAGCGCCCCACGTCCCTGTCCGGCTGACTATCACTGATAGAGAACTTTGGAGGCAACCGGACGATGTCGTGGAGACCCCCCCGAGCGCTGCTCTTGCCACGACGGATGGGTGCACGGACTCTACGGAAGTACCATGCGCCTCGTGGGCCGCACGGGGCGAATGCGAACACATCCCGGTGTATATGCACACGAATTGCGCTGCGTCGTGCGGCTGCCCCACGAGCCAGTCCGCTGCCAGTGAGAGACTGATCTCGGCCCAGTCGATCATCGGAGACACGACTATCCTGAAGGAGGTTGATGCGGCGATGGTCGATGCGGCGTCCACGGTTGATGAGGCTTCATCAACCAAGCCGACCTTGGGCGATACGGCAGGCGAGTTGACGCATACCCTCAGGCCCAGCCGGCGGAAATCGACATTCTTGTGGAGGCGATCAGGCGCGCTGGTGCCAGAGGGCGGCGAGCCCGAAAGCCACGTTGACACCATCGGACGTTCGCGATAAATGCGGCGGAATGGAGGCGGAGTGCATGCACATGGATGGAAGTGTGGACAGTGGATTTTGGGTCGCAAAACCATGTGCGCTGTGTGCCGTCATTGAGGTTTTTCCCATAGCGGCATCGAGCATGTGGGTGAGCAACTGCAACCGACAGAACATTAGCACTCACAGCGTCCGACAATCCCTAAGCCGAACACCTGGGGGGCGTACCCCCTCCCCGCGACATCTCACATCAGAACTTGAACACAGCGTCACATACCCAATAACACCGCGGCCACAACGACACGCCGAAGCTGTGAATTTTGCCAAATCTAACGCCGCAGACGCGGCAGGACCACATTCTCTCTAAACGTCAAGCTTCCTTTCATTACGCCGGTTGGCAACGATTCTATCCTTGAGTGGCGCGGCCTCGACGTCATCGGCGCGACAAGTGGTGGCGATGTGTAGGCATGAGGGTGGGCATGAGGCCAGGACAGGCTCATCTCCGGGAGGCGATCCCAAAAGAGCTCTCGATGTACCCACCAGATCGACTCGGCAGGAGACCACTGGTGGCCGCCCAGCGCTGGGAAGTGCGGAAGGAGGTACGCGCTAGATGCTTGGAAGCCGTTGAGATCAGACTCGAGCGGCGCAAGCGGTGGCGGTGGTGGTGATAGCCAAGGGTGCTGCGGTGGCACGCCCAGCTGGTGGAACCACTGCGTCTCCACACCAGCAGCCAACTTCTGAGGGCCAGTGCGTAACGGTCGAGACCGGATTCGTCTAAATGGTGTCGGAGGCGTAGGCGGCGATACGGGCTTTAGGGGTGCGTCGGGCTCGGGTGGCGGCGGAGGAGGACGATGCGGAAGCGGACGATATTTCGGCAGCCGAAGCAGCCCTCGATCTAATTCCTTGTAGTTGATTAGTCCGGAGCCGTCTTGATCAAAGTAGCTGAACGTGCGCTCAAGGTCCAACTCTGAGACGTGCACGATGCCAAGTGAAAAGACGGCCTCGAAGAACTCATCTAGTGTGAGCTCACCCGAGCTGTCCACGTCCCATTCCTTGAACCAATCGCTCGTGCGTAGTTTACGTCCCGTGCGCTTGAGCAGGTCACGCAGGGTGAATTCATCGAATGGCGGCGGCGGCAACGGCTTTGCCATGCGTGGAAGCGGCGGCGGAGGCGGCGGAGGCGGTGGAGGCGGTGGTAGTTGATGCGGAGGAACCACAGCCTTGGGCACAAACCACAGCTGCCGTCGAGGATCGTCGGTGCGGTGCGAGAGCATGTAGAAAGGCGTCCGGGCGTGTGAACCAGAACCTTGCCAATTAAGGTAGTCCGCTCGCACTCATTAGGGTAATTTTGGAAATCAGCCCTACATAAATCAATGAGTCCCAAGGCCCCCGGGGCGGGGGAGAGTGGGGGGGGGGGGGGGGGGGAGGGGGGGGA
>Ga0210248_100835_pt1 | contig 26073 bp, 23 predicted proteins | sample ChrtobMetP3_32mM_FD_155493 | JGI IMG/M metagenome (GOLD analysis project Ga0210248, IMG submission 155493) | Chrysochromulina tobin associated microbial communities from unialgal haptophyte culture, Seattle, Washington, United States - P3_32mM | ecosystem: Host-associated > Algae > Haptophytes >...
CGTTTGTCTCGCTTCTTCATCGCAGGGACCTTGGCAGGCGAGAGCGTGCTCGTGAGGTTGGTCACGGATTCGTTGCGAGCGAGCGCGAGCCATCGGCGGCCGAGCACCTCGAGATGCACCGAGGGCGAAGGGCTGTGCTTCAGCAGCACATCGACCACTTGCTGCACGATGGCTTTGGTGTCCACATCGATGGGACTCGGCGACGGCTCGCACTCCATCGGAACGGGCGGCTGATTCGGAAGGCCACCGAGCGCATTGGCGAAGGATTCGAAGTCGGTGTGCTGGGTGGCGAGCATGGCGACGAAAAGCAGGCGGACGGAGCAGCAGCGCATGCAAAATGCCTGCGAGTGCGCCCACGAATGACGTGCGAGCCCGGAAAGTGCGCAGCTCAGAGTACCCCGTAAACGATTGGATTTTCCTTTTTTATCGAGTGACAACGCCGACGCTCTGGAATTTGGTCACATACTAGCTAGCAGCTGTCAATAGGATCTTTTGCTTTAGGGACATACATGGCATTTGATTCCCGACCGATCCTCACGGTATTGGATACCCGACAGACCGAAATTCACGCATCACATCGTAACTGTAGAAATCGGCCTTCTCGCTCTTGCCTCTTGGCGCCGCGGTTAGGCGGTTCCCTGAGGCGGTTTGCGGTCGTCGCCTCTCTCGCCGTCGTCGGTCGTGTCGCCCGCACCGACACGCTAAATTCGATTGCGTGTCCGGCGCGGTGGCATGCCGGCGGTGGGCGTGGCCGTGTTAATGGCCGTGGGCCGGGGAAGTAACGAAAGGACGCGAGCTCAATGTACAACTTCAGCTGGGGGCCTGGGGCTTCAAACTCGTTCGACCGTCAAGTGTCATTCAGTTAGGTGTCATTCAGTCAAGTGTCATTCAGTTAGGTGTGCACTTAAGTGTGCACCCGAGGGAAACCCGAGGGCGGAGGATGGGCGTGGGTATTGTCACTGACCATACACACCGCAACCGCGCCGGCGGGATTTCCCGTTTGAACAGATTGGTTCAAGCGTTATTCATGGAAACGCCCGCGACCATGTGCGGCGCAATCTCACTGCGAGGCCTGAAGCGCTGTAGATAAAGCTCCTTCTGCGTGGCCGTCATGTTGTGCTCCTCGCAAGGCCTCGCCGGCCATGGCCACGTCGCCGGTCGGCAGTCCTTGCCCTCCTCGACGAGGCACCACCCTTGGGGGGTGCAACGGCCATCCACAAGTGGCAAGTCCTCCGCCGACACGCGCTGCACGCGCACACCGCGACGGTCGAGGACCGCCCGCAGGAGACGCTCCGAGTTGGTGATCCCGCGTCCAAGGTCCTTGATGAGGAAAAAGTCCTCAGAGGGCCCTCGCAACGCGCTGTCGGCGAATCGCCGTGGCAACACCATGGCCTTGTCATTGTATCCTCCCCATTCGACGCATTTCTTGGTGCGCGCACCGCCGGTTGCGTGATGCGGACTGATGACGAAGGGAGCGACCGCGACCGTGTTGTCTCGGAGTTTGAGGATCACATCGTAGTGCGAGTGCGTGGCGATCTCGCGCTGCTCGATCATTTGAGCACACGTGCGCATGTGCGCAAACTGCGAGAGGTGGTGCTGCAGGCGCGTCATGCGCTCCGCCGCCGGGCGGTCCTTGCGGTAACGCTTCCAATCGGCAAGATCGATGCTGCGGGTGGTGTGGTTGGAGAAGCTTGTGCCCGCGACAAAGGGCGCGAAGCGCCGCCGCACCTCGTCTGGCGAGATCTCCTTGCCGCAACTGCTGCCCTGCTGCGCGAGGATCGCGCCGAAGTCCAAGTTCGAGAAGAGATGCCCTCCCACCTCGAGCGCCAAAAAAAGGTCCAGAGCGTCCGGCTGCGTCGCCGCCGTCGGCTTGAGCACATTCTCGACCTTTGAGTCGATCTCAAGGCGGGAGAGTTGGCCGCCCACGCAAACGGCGATGCGAAGCCCGCCGCTACCGCTACCGTCGGCCGGGCCAGTGTTGTAACGGCTGCCACCCATCCTGCCTCCGCCGCCGCTCTTGCCGCCACCCTTGCCACCGACCTTGCCACCGACCTTGCCACCACCCTTGCCACCTGAGAATAAGCGTCGCCAGCCCGGCCGGCCAGCGGGCGGCGGCACGGGGGTCTGATCGGCAGCGATGGGCATGGGTGCGATGGTGGGTTCCATCGGAGGGCAGCTGGGTGGTCGCGGGAAGGAGCGCACGACGTGATCGACGCCGTGCCTAAAATGTATCTCCAGGTCCGTCAGGTTGATCAGCGTGGGAAAATTGCGCGAGAGCGAGCGACAGCGCGAGTGCTGCTGGCACCGTTCGTCTGACCAGGATCGGAATTCGCGTAGGAAAGCTGCACGCTTGGATTCGAACGCCTCGCGTTTCTTGGCACTGTGTGTGACCGTGTCAGCCGTGGCGATCGAATTATCGCGCGAGCGCAGGTAGAGCACGCCGCTGACAGTGGCAAGCTCCTCGTAGGACGAGTAGAAGAACTTGTACGGGTTGAGCTCCATGAAGGCGCTGCCAGGCCGCATGAACATAATGTTGGCATTCTGTGAGCCGTGGACTGAGACAAGCAGGTCACACGAGGCGAAGACGCTCAGCTGCTGCGAGAAGGTGTGATTTGAGTTGGCATTAACGAGCTCCACCCGCCCGTCTGGAGCCCGCGAGCGCAGGATGCGCAACATCGCCTCGAGCACCAGTTGCCGATTGACGATGACGCGAGCGCCTCCTTCCCATCGGCCTCCGGTGCTGCCCTCGGACCGTTGGAAGTAGCAAGCGCGCAAGGACGCGCACGCAGGACGAGCCTGCGCCACTTGCGCCGCGCCAAAAGCGGCGCTGCGAAGCGCGTCCGAGTCTGCCCGCCTGACAAAGTACGTGTTCTCTCGAGCGGCGGTGACGACGGTATGGAAGCAGCAGCCATCTGGCTTTGCTATCAGTGCGTCGACAGGCACAATTTCGGCCCGAGGTGCCACGAGCCTCAGCATTGATGAGGGCCACGAGTGTGCAAGATGGACGGCTGACGTGGCTGGAAAGGCGATGCGGTCGACGCTCTTCAGCCCGTAGACGGACGGCTGCTGGAGAATGCCGTGCAGCCTCAGCAATCGCTTGGCAAAGTGAGCGATGCCCATGGTTGCACCGCCGCCGTGCCGCAAGTCTGCAACGAAGGTCGTACCTCCATACTCACAGCGTGCGGACTGTTCGCCAAGGGCGCTTGTGAGGTTGGCCACGGGCTGCACGCGGAGTGGGTACCGCTGAAACGCGGCTGATCCAAACTCCTTGAGCCTGGGCAATCCGCTCCGCTGCTGCACAGAGAGAACCCATTTCTTGCGTGCAAAGCAAAGGTGGTCGTAGGCTGATGTTTGCCATGCGTCGTCGAAATGCACCGCCTCGCGAGCGTCGAAGGTGCGCTTCGCTGTCGCTTCGCGAAGGAGCGACGCCGCCGCCATGGGCAGCCCGGCACGGCGCTTTATGAGTGTGTTGCATTCCACAAAGATGGTGACTCTTCGGATCAACGTCCGTGTTTATAAGAGCACCAAGCGATACTGCACGCATTTTCCGTTACGTTTCCGCAACGTGCCCGGCGCCTCGTTGCGTTCGAGGTGTGGGGCGCTCCTGCTTGGCTGGGTCTCGGACGACGTTGTGGTCGTCCGTTCTCCACGCCCAGGAGCTGACAGGCGTGGCATGCCAAAGTCGAAGTCACCTTCTCGTGGTCGTGCTTCAAAGTCGCCCCGTGGACCCGATCCACTTCCACCGAGCTGGTCGGACCCCGCATTGCTTTCGCTCACGGTGATTGCCGCTGATGGAACTGCTGAGCCACTCGTGCAACATGTGCAACCCGAATTTCCACTTGTCACTCGCATCCGCTACGCGCTGCCACCTGGCTCCAAGTGCGTGAGCGTGCGAGCGGTGGCAAGAAGTCGCCGCTCCACCGTGCGCATTTATCGCTGGAATGCGAGTGCATCCCAGTCCTTGTGCAAGATGGTCGAGCTCCTTCATCTTACTGCTTGTCGTCCGCTGCCAACGCCGTCAAAACCAGCACTCATCCGCATCCAATCGGTGGTGCGTGGATGGATCGTGCGGACACGCTATAGGCAGCGCTCGGTAAGTGCCGAGGGCAAGCTGCAAATGCCACCGCTGCCAATCAGCGTGCACAACCAGTTCCAGGAGGCGGCCTTGGTTGGGCGTGCTGCGATCGAGCGATGGCAACGTGCAAAGCAGCAGCTAGCGACGAGTGCAGAAAGTTCAGCGCTCGAGGCAAAACTCAACAGCAAGAAGGGTAAGGGTGGCAAGAAGGGCAAGAAAGATGGCGGCGAGAAGAGTGGCAGCGCTGATCCCGACGCGGCGACGGCGCAGGATCCACGAGCGATCGTGCTGAGCGAACACGAGATTGGGCTCCGACAAGCTATGAGCACCGTCAACCCGGTGCTACTAAGCTTCTTGAGGGCAAGCTTCGTCGATTTGGATGCATATTGCCGCAAGTACTTGGAAACGCAGTCAGCCAGTGGTTCAACAAGCCCTCGAGGAAGCCCTCCTGAGAGCCCTCGAGGCATCGGCGGCTCGGCGGATGCTGAGGGTGACGCGGTGCTGGTGGACCAGACCGTTTTTGAGACTGCACTTTTAGAGCTTGGTCTCAGCCGCGCTGCCAGCACGCCGGCACACTTTGCTGCACTTTATAAGGCGATGGGCCTGCGCCCGGCGATTCGTGATGGTCCCAGGCGCAAGGTAAATCTGGGGTACCTCGCCTCTTTCTTACTACCGGCTGAGTCTGAGCTACACTTTGAGGTTGTCACTCGCCTGAGCTTGTATAGTACTTCACCTGAGGCATCCGTGAACGACGCGAATGCGGGCCAGCCGGATAACGCAAAAGCTGGATCCAATAAACCACCAAAGAAGGACAAGGGGGGTAAAGCGCCGAAGGAGGACAAGGGGGGCAAGTCGCCGAAGAAGGGCAAGGGAGGTAAAGGCGGGGATACCAAGCCTGATGAGAGCGAGGGTGGCGATTCTGGCAATCAGTATGCGGCGCTGGCTGCTGCTAATGATGCGAACGAGCAAGCTTTGATGAAGCACTTCCACCCAGAGGCCGTCGCCGTCATTCGAATTGTTGTTGTAGCGGAGGATCTGACCACCCGAACATACCTGCTCCACGTGCACATTGCGCCTCCGCTCTCAGTGCCCAAACCTCCTGAGGCGATCCGACCCGTGCTTGGCTACATCATTCGCTACTATGGTGAGATGGTCACCACTTCAATTGTTCACGCTGCCATGGCGCACTCTATCTTCAACATCGGCAGTCGGAATGCCAGGGAAAAGGCTCAAGCGACGTCGGTTGCTGCAGGCACTACGCAACTTGGCGAGCATGCACTCGCATTAGAGCGCTTCATGTCATGCTGCTCTCAGCTGGGAATAGCAACAACAGAGATAGCACGCGCTGCTTTCCTGCAGGTGTCACGTCAGAGGCCAGGCGCGTTGCTCGGGGCCTCCGCGACGTGGGTGGCCATTTTCTTTGCTTTCGTGCGTAGTCTCTCGCGCACGCCCCTCTTGACACGATGCTCACATCGCTGGACGTACGACCATGAAGTTGTTCTCGAGTTGGTAGTAATGAAGCTGACTCATCTGCAGTACAACTTGAACGCTGCTGCATCGCTCGGCAACCGGTGCATGCGTGGAGAGAGCATTGTCCTGCAGCAGCTATCCTCGCCTGTACGCCTCCCTCAAGAGGCAGATCACTACTTGGTGACCGGAACCCTGGCCGCCGGGCACGCTCTGGATGAAGTGAACGTCGAGGCCGATGCTAAGAACACAGCTAAAAGCAGCTGGAACCGTGCGCGGCATGCTGCTTTCGCCAACCACCTCCAAAGGATGCGCAGCCTCGCATTGCGCATCATAGCGGATGGCCGGACGCAGTCTCGACGTCTTGTTCAGAATGTGAATCATGGCCGTTCGTTGGCGACAAAGCTTTGGTTTCTTCCTTCAGATGACGAGCCCGGGCATGATTACGATGTTGACGGTCTCTATGATGAAGATGAGGAGGAGAATGTCGTGATCGACGCACGGCGTCCGCATGTCACCAATGCAGCGGCGAAAAACCAGCGCGATACACCTAAAGAACATGCTGCCTCCGTGCCTGAGCTGTACGCACGCAAAGAGCCATTTCACCTGCAGTTTCCGCTCGAGCAGACGGCCTCGACCGCGGGGATCATTCAGCGTGCAAAGGTTCCTGAGATACCACTCGAGTACAAGAAGCATAGCAGTCGACAAAGGGTCACCCGAGATGCATTGGATGGCATGCTGACAGAGTTGCGCATGACGGAGATGATGCGTATCAAGGCTGGCGCTGGGAGTAGCGGTCGCAACCAGGCACCGACGCATCGGGTTGCACCATCAAGACCCTTACAACAAGCGGCGGCGCCAGGTGTGAAGGCAGCAGACTCTACCGCTCCGCACTCTCAACTCTTGATGGAGAAGACGTGGGCTTGGCAGACCTTTCCAGAATCGGCGGCGAGTCCGAAACAACGGTCGAGACGCACCTTGCAGCAGCCACCACATCTCCCTGCAAGGCCAGAGATCAGCGTCGCGCATTTTCGGGACATTGAGTCATATTCGCCACACGAGCTCTCTCGTGAAAGCGACGATACGCGAGCATATCTCGACCACTTGACGAGTGTCTGGTTAGAGCCGCAACCTGGCGAAGAGGCTGACCTGGTGCGGAGGGAGAAACTGAGACGTAGCGGCGCCCGCCCAGGCGGATATGGTCTACCATCGTCGAACGCGATGCTTGCGCAGAAGCAGCAGAAACTCACCTTGGCTCGACGTTGGTATGCCATCCCGAGCCGACCTCCACCCTATGGCTTCTTCGAAGTGCAAGTTACGCCCTTCAGCTTGCGCAAATCAATCTGGGCGCCGCGTGAAAGGTGGTGTGACGCCAAGGACTTTTACGACAACGAGGAAGTTCTGTTCAAGCGATTCTCCAATGAATGGAGGCGGGTGCTACGCCACAACGTCATGCGCACGATCTTCCGTTTTGATGGCGACGCCGCGACGAACCACGACTCCGAAGGCATTCCAGAAGAGTATGAAGAGGTTGGTGCGATACTGTTGATTCATCACCAGCTGATCAACCTTGCGTTTAGCTACTATTGCAAAGCGGCGCTGTCTTCAGAGGACGATGTCGACTTGGTTGCGCTAGATGGATGGACCCGATTCGCCAATGATTCAAAGCTTTTCGTGAACGACTCTGAGCACTGCAAGAGGGTTGACATAGACTTGATCTTCTCCGAGGCGGTCGCCATGGGGGAAGCGCGGCAACACACGAGTGAGAACGCGTTGAAGAGCGAGACCGCCACGACGATCGAGAAGAAGGACGAAAAGAATCGGCAGAGTGGCCTGACCCGAATCGAGTTTATGTGCGCCATCGTCCGTGTCGCACTCAGTCGCTATCTTCTGAGTGGCGTCACAACCAACATGAGTGTGGCACTAGAGCAGCTTCTCGTGTCTGACGTCAGTCCGACTCTCCAGCCGTCTTTGAGTGCCCCAGACGAGTTCAGGCGCGGTCACTGCTACACACAAGAGGTGCATGACGTACTCACGAAGCACGAGATGTCGCTGCGCGTCATTTTTGACGGCCTGGACGCGCTTACCAACACACGCGGCCAGCTTGGAAAGCTTTGCAGCTTTGAGGTTTGGCGAGGCTTTTTGCGCAGCCTTGGCCTGATCGGCGAGAATTCTGGACCGAGCAAGAGCGTGTCGGCATACTGCTTCCTTTGGTCGATCATGTGCGTCATCGACGGGCAGACCGTCGGCGGCCGGCTCAAGGAAAAGCATCTGCCATTCGAGGGCTTCCTCGAAGCCCTCTGCCGGTTCGCAGCCATCGCACCTCTGCCCACAGACGATGAGATCCGTGACGCGGAACTCCCGGACGCGGGGGTTTTTGTGGCCCATCTGAAACGCGAGAAGCCAGCCATGTTCGAAGTGTTCCAGACCGAGCGCACCGGAAAGTGGAACTCGCCGCCTCGTCAGCCGATCCATCGGTGCCTTGAACATTTACTGCAGATAATCTTTCGCCGCATTGAGGGTTCGGATGAGACCCCATCAGAAGGTGCAACCCGAACCACGAATGTGCGAATCTCAGCAATTGAGTTTTTCACGTGGGCGAAGGACAACTCTATGCCAGGTGCAATGCACGAGTTGCAGACGAAGCAGAAATAGATGCTCGTTCTGCTAGTCGGCAGACCAGAGGCGAATGGGGGCAACCCGACCGCTCATGAGTCAGCGGCGATTGTGACAGCAGCGGCGAACACACGATGTCGACGCGCCGACTCCATCACCCGTCTCACGCGCGCAAGGCCGCCGCAGTGCGCAGAAATGAGAACTGCAAACGAAATTCAAAATACTCGGACCTACAAGGCCCTGCACTCGAGAGCGAGAACCTTAGAAGGCTAAGAGCGATTCTAGTATCGAGTACTTATGAGGTAAGCGGGTGTATAGACGAGCGGTACGGTATAGACGAGCGGCAAGCATTGAGACGCAGTAGAGATATACGGCCGGGCATATGCGGACATTTCTTCATTCTTGGTCGCGTCTCGGTTGGCGATTTATATGACTCTTGATTTTACGTTAATTTGATTTTCGTCCGCCGTTCGTTGGGCGTTTGGCGTGACACGGCGGCGAAGGACGACAACGGATTACCCCGCAACGTATCGGCCCGTCGAAAGCTAAAAACCTATTTTGAGCGCGGCGGGTCGGCGTCCCGCGATCCGCGCGCCCACGCCACCCGGCCGGCACCGGTCACCGCACTGCACGCAGAGGTGTGGTCCAAAAACGCGCGGCGGGCAGCCGATTCGGCTGCACTTCTCACTCCGTCGTCAGCGAGTCAGACATGGCAGTGGCATCCCGTCGCGGTGCAGTCTTCATCAGAACTTGATCTTCGTCGAGGCCTTTTTCTTTCCTGCTGCCGCTTTCTCCTTGCGAAGTATGAGCCCGCCGGACTGCTCGCTTTTGTCGAGCACCATCGGCGGCGGTGGCGCCTCACCGTCTGACTCAGAGTCGTCGTTAGCGCGTCGCTTTTTGCTGTGCTTACCTTTGGGTTTCTCGCTGCCGTTGCGTGCAGACGGTTCTTCGACCACTTTGACGCTCAAGAAGGGCAGCAACGCATTGCGGAAGTCGGCATTCTTCAGCGGAATCGGCGCGCCCGGACCGGCAGCACCAATCGAGATGTCGCTGTTTTCAGCAGCAGCAGCATCTGTAGCCGTGTTCACTGATTCTTGCTCCGGCTCAGCGGGTCTCACGAGAGTGCTCGAGAGCAGTGAGGAGAACTGCGGCGCGTCGTCCGCCGCACCGTCCGTCTGGGAGGCACCGTTTGCGACACGGTCGACGGCGGTGTGTGCAGCGGCGCCCACAGCGGTGGATGCAGAGGAAAGGGCCTGGCTCGCTCCTAGGGCAGGGGGCGGTAGCATTTGCAGCGGGGCCTTTAATGAGCCGGCAGCCGCCATCGAGGGGGCTGCTGTGCTGGCACCTGCTGGGGGCGCAGAGCCCACGGGCGGCGGGAAGACAACACGCGTCGGGCAGTCGCCGAGGCGTAGACGACCACCAGGCGGCCAGAGGGTGGGCGCGTTTGGCACTAATCGCGTCCACCCGCGGCCGAGGTCGAGGAACGTGCCCTTAGCGGAGTTGAGATCGATGATGTGGACCGAAGGCGCACCACCATCGCCCCGAAGGCCGTGCACGATGGCAGCGTGCTGGCGAGAGACTGAATCGTGTGGCACGATGATCTTGGCAGAGGCACTGCTCCGACCGAGCACGTATGAGGAATGCCGAGAGAGGTCGAGAGACTGGATCTTCTGGCCACCCTCCTGAAGCTGCATGATGACGGGCACTGGTGGCACCACAGCCCACGCAGGCGGCTCGAAGGCGGACACCGATGCTGCGGGCGGAGGCGGCATTGCTGCAAGGCCCTTGACAAAATAGCGGAGAGCAGTCTCTCCGAGCGCGATCTCGGAGCCCTCCTTCAATGTCGTGGCCTCGAGCGGCTTGACGCGCTGGCCGTCAACGGTGACTCCCGCGAGTGACTTGAGATCGATGAGGAAGAGCGCGTCATCCTTGTGCACCAGCGCTGCGTGCTGGCGAGAGACACCCTCATCCTCAACGAGGAGATCCGCAACGCCGACCTGCCGACCGAGCACGAAGGCCTTCTTCGCAACCAGACTGTGCGTTTTGAGCACGGTGGAACCATGGCGCACCTCGAGCGCAACCAAGCTGCTCTTCGGTAGGGTCGCCCAGGCGGGCGGTTCCCATCTCGCCGCCATTTATGCGAAATGAGAGCGCGATGCGGCGTGAAGTCAAGTCAAAGTCGGCGTGAACCGTGAAGTGGCAACCGACGTGTTGTCGTGAACGGCTCCGTTAAGAGGAACGGTTCGCGATGCGAGCACGCCCCATCTCACCTACAGGTAAGAGCTTGGGCATGTTTGGGTGCGAACGACCGAACGTGCGCACACGAGTGGGCACGAAGCAAGTTCAGTTCGGCAATGCACATACAATTGTATGTGCCGTAGCACGGTTTGTCGCGCACAAAGACCAGACCAAGTAGACACTGTGGACCGGGACGTGAATCTCTGAGATGAGGTTGAGATTGCATCTCATATGTGAACTTCGAGGAAACGGTTTTTGCCCCGAGGCCTTCACCGCTTCACGTCATATGACGGGAGCGATGTTTGCCCTAGCCTTGACTACGGCTTCCTGGTTGCCGACCTCGCTGGTTCCAACACCATTCACCTGCCGCGCGGCGCATCACCAGCGCACCGCAGTGCAGTGCGTCGCAGCCGAGCGTGTCGACGGTAAATCCACGCCGTTTGATGATGAATACATTTCGATTCCTGGAGATGAGGAGGTCGAGGCTGCGGACGTGCTCGCATCGTTAGCGCTCGACGACGACGGCGGCATAGCCGGCGACTCAGAGAAGCTGTGGGCCCTGGATGACGACGACCCGAATGCCGCACCCACGCCGGATCCGGACGATCCTGACCGTCCGCCGATCGCGATGTTTAACGTGGACGAGACCACGGTCACCATGCTCGCCGAGAAGGGCATCACTCACTTTACGCCCATCCAGGCCCAGTCGTACGACATGCTGCGTGCGGGGCATGACATGCTTGGGCGCTCGCGCACGGGTACAGGCAAGACTCTTGCCTTCGCGCTCCCACTCGTGCAGCGGCTGGCCGAAGAGCAGCGCCGCGAGCGGCCCGAACGTGGTCGGGCGCCGCGCATGCTCGTGCTCGTGCCGACGCGCGAGCTCGCCAAGCAGGTTGGCGAGGTCATCCAAATGCTCGGCCGGCCGCACCGCATGGAAGTTCACACTTTCACGGGTGGCACCCCATATCCGCCGCAGGAGCGTGCACTGCGCAACGGCATCGACGTGCTCGTGGGTACGCCAGGGCGCATCATCGACCATCTGAACAACGGCGGGCTGCTGCTCGACAACCTGCGCCACGTGGTGCTCGACGAGGCGGACGAGATGCTCAACATGGGTTTCAAGGAGGACGTGGAACAGATCCTCGAGGCGGCCTCTGCGCAGGACAGGCAGACGGTCCTCTTCTCGGCAACGCATCCGCCATGGGTGCGCGACGTATCGCGCCAGCATCAGACTGACCCGATCGAGATCGACGCCGTGGGCAAGGGCCAATCGGAGGCGGCCACATCGGTAGACCACCGCGCTGTGCTCACGCCCGCTGCCGAGACGGCACGCTGCTCGACCCTCGCGGATGTGATCGCCGTGTACGGAACGGAGAATGCGAAGACGATCGTGTTCACCTCGACCAAGCGCGAAGTCGACGAGCTGTGCGCCTCCTCGGCCCTCTCCGCCCTCTCGCCGCAGGCTCTCCACGGCGACTTTTCACAGGCTCAGCGCGATCTGACGCTGCGGAGATTCCGTGAGGGTCACTTCAACGTGCTCGTGGCGACGGACGTGGCAGCGCGTGGCATCGACATCCAGGGCATCGACCTCGTGGTTCAGTATCGCTTGCCACAGGACCCCGATTCGTACGTGCACCGCTCGGGCCGGACAGGCCGCGCAGGCCGTACCGGTACGTCGCTACTCCTTTACTCGGAGCGAGAAGAGCGCGAGGTCACCAATCTCGAGCGGCGCGCCAACGTGCGCTTCGTCAAGTCCGGACCGCCCTCGACGTCAACGGTGATGGCGGCGGCCGCGCAGCTCGTGCCACGCCGGCTCAAGGCCGTTGAGCCCAAGGTTCAAAAGTACTTCACGGCAGCGGCAGCCGAGCTGCTTGCGGGTGACGACGTGGTCGCCCACGTGGCGCAGGCGCTCGCGCTCGTTGCAGGCAAGGTGACGCTCACGCAGCGCTCACTGCTTACGGGCGAGGAGGGGCAGACGACCTTGCTCCTCGAGGCAAGTGATGGCAGCATGCTCACCGCCGGCGACGCCATGGCGGCCATCAATCGTCTCGGGAAGACTTCGAGTGGTGAGCGCGCTGCCGATCACGTTGGTAAGATCCGTGCGTGCGAAGACGCAAGCCAGGTACGTGCCTCGCGAACGCACTGCCCCCCTCTTCGGATGCACTGCGCCCTCGGCTACCCTAGCCTCCGCCGCATAAAAAGCACCGCAGTCGTGCCCTTCACCGCCGTGGCACCTGCGGACGTCGATGCGGCGCACAACACTTGCGTGCTTCGCCAATGGCTGCGCCTCCCTTGCTGCGGCCTTGGAGGGCCGGGGCCGCTGCGGGTACCATCACGCCAGGCCTGCTGCGATGTTGCTCGCGCTGCGTGCTGCTGACCGTCGCTGTATCGTGCTCCTCGCTCGCAGCTCGTGTTCGACTTGCCAGTCGAGATGGCCATAGACATGGTCACCGCTTCGACAGCCTCGAAGACTTTGGGACCTCTGACGCTCTCTGAGTGCCTCGATCTGCCGCCACTGCGCAAGGACCGGCCCTTCGGCCCAGGCGGTCGTGGCGTCGGTCGTGGCGTCGGTCGTGGCGGTCGCGGCGGTCGCGGCGGCGGCGGCGGCGGGTTCCGTGGTGGCGGCGGCGGGTACCGCAGCAGCTACAACGATCGCGGCGGCGATCGTGGCGGCGGCTCACCGTATGGCTCCCGCGGCGGCGGTGGCGGGGGTGCACGGTACAACGATCATGGAGACCGTGGTGGCGGCGGCAGCGGGCGGTACGGCGGGGAGCGCGGCGGCGGCAGCGGCGGCGGCGGCGGCAGCGGTGGCGGCGGCGGCAGCGGTGGCGGCGGCTATCGTGGCGGCCGCTTCTCTGACGCTTTCTGAGCTCTCGAGCCCTGCGGGTGAGTGTACGGGCAGCACGCGTGCAGCATGGGCATGCTCCACGCTGGATCGGCAGGGGGTTCTGGCGCATGACTTCACGCAAAAGGAGTGCCACAAGCACGCACCTGTCGGGTTTATGTATCGTTGTCTATACTGAACCGCGGACCGCCGCGCCGCATGCACGGGCCCGCGCACAGGGCCGACGTGACCACGGACGCTCAGATCGTCACAGATCCATCGTTTGTTGTTTTACGATTGTGAAGGCACGTCGTAGCAACAGGGCCATGGGTTGGGTTTTGCATCTCTTTATGAGGTGAGAAGTTTACGAGAACGGTCCGATCTCCGAAGCAAAACAATGCGAAAGCTCGTGCTCAACATGTTGTACGTGCTGTCCGTGCAGGCTTGGTCAGCACGCACGCTGTACAGAAGCAGCAGCAGCAGCAGCAGCAGCAGCAGCAGCAGCAGCAGCATTATCAGCAGCAGCAGCAGCAGCAGCATTATCACCAGCAGCAAAAGGCGCGTGGTCCAGGACCCACGGATGGAGAGTCTCGCGTCGAAGATGTTTGGAGACGTCTTTGGTGGCCTTAAGTCGGCGGCTGATCAGTTTGCAAAGGTTGCTGGGACCTCTACCCCCGCAGGGGATGAGGCTGCACCAAAGGCGGTGTCAACCGGTGCCGATGAGGTCGTCTCTGGAATCGACCGGCGAGCTGCGAGCGGAGAGGTCTCATTCGAGGACTTCCTTACAATGTCTTCTGCGTTCGCCAAACTGGGAGGCAAGGGTATCCCGGGGATGCCGACGCTCACCGACGCACAGCTCGCGGAGACCAAGCAGAAATTTCTGAAGCACGAGAAAATCGTCGAGGTGATGCTAGAAGACGAGCGGGCAAATCCCGAGATGCTGATTGAAGACCTCAAGTCAGGCGGCGCCAGGCCCGGCCCTCGCATCCAACGGCTCGCCGTCGCGAGCGGCCAGCCCGAGACGGAGGTCGGACTCTTCCTGATGCAGTTCGAGGCGATGCGTGAGTCGACGCGCCGCATCGCGGCAGGAGAGGACCCCGATGAGGTCAACGAAAGCATGGCCACACCGCCGGGAGCCAACCGCGCGGCCAAGAGGGCGGCGGCCAAGAGGGCGCAGAAGGCGAAGACCAAGAAGTGAGCACATCAGCACAGCGGCTGCATCATGGGGGTGTGCGTGTGTGGGCATGCGGACGGACGAAGGCACAATTTGACAAGACACTCGCTGCGAACCGCTGCGCGACCGAGCCGCGTCCGTCCCGCGAGCCGCGTGTACAACTTTTTGTGGCCCGTGTGGCATACGTGTGGCAACTCCGTGCGATCCTCAGAGTATTCACCCGCCATGTTATCCATTAATTTGCCATGATTAGAGAGAGGCATGAGCCATGACGGACGTGAGAGGCGCCCCCGGGCCAGAGTGCTCAGTGCAGCACGACTTACGAAACTAAGTTACAAACTATGCACACTCTATGGGATATGGGTAGCCTTGGGTACATACTACATGTGAGGTAAGTGTTAGCCCACGGGTTTTTTGCCGTTTTCACAGCCTCCGTGACCACCGAAAAGAGGGTCCCAAACGCGGACCGCGTCTCCTGAGCGAATCTCGTTTCGTCGCGGGATTGCGATCTGCGATCTGCGACGATCCCGATCTCGCTAAAAGCAATATCGACTCGCAACATGCTGTACCTCCGCATCGTCGTCCTTGCCGCCGTGCTCGCGCTCGCTCAGGCCTTCACTGGCCCCGCCTTCGCCCCCAAGCTGGCGCAGTCCAAGATCGCCATGGGCGGCAAGGGCTTCGGCGGTGGTGAGGCTACCCGCGACCCGGCGCCCACGTACGTCGACCCGAACGACCCGAAGGGCAAGCAGCAGGCCATCCACAAGGCCGAGTCGTTCGCCGAGTACCTCGCCAAGCGCGGTGGTGGCGGTGGCAAGGCCGCCCCGGCCCCCGCCCCGGCTGCTCGTGGCGCGCCCGCCCCGGCCGCGAAGGCTGCTGCCCCTGCTGCTACCCACGGCGGCAAGGGCTTCGGCGGTGGCGAGGCCACCCGCGACCCGGCGCCCACGTACGTCGACCCGAACGACCCGAAGGGCAAGCAGCAGGCCATCCACAAGGCCGAGTCGTTCGCCGAGTACCTCGCCAAGCGCGGGAAGTAAGCTCCTCTTAATCGCTGAGCAGTAGCGGGGGGAAGCAATCCATGTTCAGGGCGTACGCCTCGATCGAGGTCACGGGGCGCAAACGGGTGGGCCCTGCAGCAGCTGTCTCGTTGATGGTCAGGACTCCGGGATGCAGCGGAGCAGGTCGAACAAAGCGTCAAGGCTCGTCCTCTGCCAGGATGCGTTCGGACGGCATGAAACATGAATGAAGCTGTCCATACGCTCCCAGTCCCACCCACAGTCTTGTAGTGAGATTTTCATTCCAATTGTAACCATCTACAGCACTGATAAGCACGAAAACGCACGTGGTAACCGGCGATCAGACATCAGTATTTCTATTTGAGGCGCGTCGCAACGACGTGAACGAGAACGACCGATGCGCGCGAGCGCGCCGGACGGCGCGCGTCGCCGTTTAGTCGGCGCGTTCGGCGCGCGGGCCGCGGCGCATTCGCGCGCCGACCAGGGAGAGGCGACGCGCGCGCGCCCAGCCCGCGGCCGTGCGCCAGCGCGGCGCGCGGCGGGGGCGGGCGCCTCCCTCGTCCGGCGTCCGGCGGTCCGGGGGCGTGCCGCTCGGACTCCCGGCGCCGCGCCTGTAGCCCGGCCACGCGGCGCGGGGGCGGCTTCCGGCTACAGGTGGAAGCGCGGAACGCTGCACTCTACACGTGGAGGCTGACGCGAGTGGAGACTGGACCACAAAAGGCCGGCATGAAGGCCGATGAGACGGGGGCGCGATAGATCCAAAGATCCGGAATTATTGTCAAGATATGATCCGGAGAAGTGTGCGCTACCGTTCGGCGTGTTGCACTCAATTGCTTTATACTGACCCTGAAGGCGCGTGATGGGCTATGGCGCGCTCGTGGTACGCTCGTGGTATGCTCGTGGGGCGCGACGCGCGAGCGCCGAGCGGCCGGGGCGAGGTCCGAGGTGTTCCAGAGGCAGAGCTCGCCGCCGCCGCCGGGCCCGTCGCGCGTCGCCGGTTCCTCCTGTTCGCATCGTGTAACGATACTCGACTTCTCGTTTCATCGGTCCCTTGCCTTCTTATTGCCATCTTCAATGTTTGGCGCGAGATTGCACGAGATCGACTAAATCTTTCCTTTATGCTGAGGCCGACTGCGACCGACCGATCGTCCCGATGCCAGGCTGGGCGTCATTGACGTTGCTGAATGCCGCGTTGGCTTCTATGGAAGTCGGCTTTTGCGACGACAACGGCGATGGCTTCTATATGCAGCAGCCTGCAAATCATCTAGAGCGCTGGCAGTTGCCGCGGGACAACGGCACGCACCTGCTCATCCAGTGGAAGATTGACCGACGCATGGCCAATCGCAATGTGAGCTCGTACATGGCGGACGTGAAGACGTCGGTGCCGGTCTTAAACCTCTTCGTTGGCACATTTGGCGGCTTTCCGCAGGATATTTGCGCTGCCGAGGGGTCCAAGGCGAGAAACGCCGTGAAGACCCATGAGGCGGTCCGTCACCCAACGTGCTCACCCTACGCATGGGACGCGGCCTCGGTGCAGAGAAGTACGTCCTTCGAGATTCCAGATGCATTGAGACTCATGGCATCATGGGATGTGAGCGTGGTCGTACGCGCCTACGGGTCTCACGCGCCCATCGGGCAGCCCGAAGCAGCCGTGCCATGCGTGTGGTGGTGCCATACCTACCGCCGCCGCCGCGAAGTGGACATGAAGCCATCGGGCGCAGCTGGTGCGCGGGGACGCAGGCGGCTGCCGCGATGGATGCACAACGTTTGGCGCATATTGAGGAGGAGCGCCGTGGACAAGGGTCGTGAACTCTAACGTGTCGGGTGGCGACGTGGGGCGTCGCAGTCGTGCGCGCGCTCACTCGCGGGTCCGACGAACACGAAGCGACGAAGGCTGGGGCCCGGGCGTCGAGCCGGCACAAACGAGTCGCCCCTGGCTGCGTAGAGTTATTGAGTATCGAAGTTTTGTAGGATGTAGGACGCGAGCGCGCGCACGAATCTGATCACTTTATGATAGATGAGATTGAGTTCACGCGCCGAGAATCCCCCGGCGCCCGGGCCGCGAGAGGGGCGAGACCACGGAGTTCAGAAATGAGAATGCCGGTTCGAGTTTCCGTCGACGCGGTTGTCCGCGCCGCGGCTGCCGTGGTCCCATCCCGTCCGCTCCGGGGCCTGTCCCCGTGTCCGCGAAGCGCTACCGCTCCGCGCGGTCTTGACGCACGACCGGACGGGAGTTTCATGCCTTCGATTATGGAGCCACTTCAACCGCTTTGCGCTCCCCACTCTATACGTCGCGTTTCGGGCTTTCCGGACCCCGCGGGGGCGCGGAGCCCGGCGGCGCGGGACGACGCCCGCGGTGAGGCGTGAGGCAAGGCGCGGCGCGACGTGCGGCGGCTGTGCGGCTGGCGGGGGGCGCGCGTGGGGGGGGGGGCGGGGCGCGCCGCGGCGGTATAACGCGGCATACGTTCTGTGGGCCCGGCGAGACCTGGTGGTCAGCCACTTAGCCTGTGCCTTCTTCGCGGCCCCGCGGCCAGCCCGGCGCTTGTGCGGCGACCGCGCACGCACCCCGCACTTCTTGTGCGTGTGCGCACAGCAGAGCCAGAGACCCGCCAGCGCTACGCCAGCGCGATCTCATTTGCCTCCAAGGAAAGCAGTGACACAGCCCAGCCGCGAAACGTCGCCGCGCGGGTCAACGTCGGCAGAGCACCACGAGATGACGTCGTTCGCAAGGAGCACCTCTTTCTCGGCCTTCTTGCTGCGTTCTGTCTCGAGCACCGCAAGCCACTCGCCAAATTCAAACTTGAGGAACGGCTTGCTCCCCGCGCCGCTCACAGCGACGGCGAGGGCGCGCAAGCTAAAGGCCGCCTTGGCATCGCCGTTGAACTTGGTCAGCTGGCGGCCAATGAGACGATCGTATGAGACGGTGAGCTCTGACTCGAGGATCGAGGCGAGCAGCACAACGCACTCTTCGGGCTCCTTGCGCCGTGCGCCTAACTTGCGCACCAAGTCTCCGGTCGAAATAGGGTCCGACAAGTAATCAAGCATCCCAGCGTCGACGAGCGGCAGCGAGAGCTGCAGGAACACGAGGCCGCCCACGATGACGTATGAGGGGCTAGCATCCACGCCGTCGTGGAACGGCACCAGCCGCGGCTCCGCCACCAGCCGCACCGTCTTCGAAAAGCGCGAGCCATCGCGTGCGATCTCGATCTCTATGTCATCTCCCACCGGACGCTTTGTGACCAGGTACTCCCATGGCATGCGCAGCCCTGGCCACGCCTCGACTGTGCCGTCCTCCGCGAGGTCGTGCCCGTCGAGCTTCATCACCACGTCGCCCGGTGACAGCCCAGCCTTGGCCGCGGGCATCAGCGGCGCCACATGAACGACCAGCAGGCCGTTACGGCCTGCTTCGTCAAGTCTGAGGCTCTTGCGCAAGCTCTTGTTTTCTGTGGACTGGAAGGTGACTCCCAGGCTGGGTAGCTGCCCAAAGGAGCCCGAGGCCTCGAAGATCTTCAAGAAGAGACGCACCACCGGCATCGGGATCACGTAGCCGATATTGTCCGCTTCGTCCAGCCCCGCAAAGGCGACGCCCACGGCCGCGCCCACCTGGTCAAAGACCGGTCCGCCCGAGTTGCCGGGGTTGATGGCGGCGTCGATCTGCAGCACGAGAAGGCGCTCGCCCTGCACCTGCTCGAGGAACGTGTAGTCGAGCAGGTCGACGCGGCTCACCACGCCGCGCGTCACGCAGATGTTCTCGCCGCCTACGGGGTAACCCACCGCTGTCACCGTCGACTGCAGAGTCGGAACCGAGTCGGAGCAGAGCTGCAGCGGTAGCCCGTCCCAAAACGAGTCGTCGTCGACAGCGAGCAGCGCGAGATCACACTGAATCGCCTCGCTCAGCAGCCGCGCCGTCCATTTGCCCGGGCGGTCGTGCCGCTGCACCTGCAGTAGCTGGGCATGGTTGACCACGTGAGAGTTTGTCAGGATACGGCGTCCCTCGATGGCGAAGCCACTCCCAGAGCAGGACTGGCCCTCGTGTTTGGTCCACGGCCGCAGGTAGTTGGGAAACACGTAGTGGTTGTAGATCTTGACAGTCGACGCCATCGCCTCCTCGGGCACCATTGTGCTGCCAGCCGGTGGTGGCGGCGGCGGCCGAGGCGGCTGAGCGGGCGGGGGCTTCTGATCGACCTGCGCCGCCTTGCGCGCCGAGCTCTGCCGAAACATAATGACGCGCACGGTTTGAAGCTGAATGGCCGCGAGGGAAAGGTCGAGCACAACGAGTCGCGAGCCAGCGCCGCGATCAGAGGGTCGTCAAGGACCCATGTTTTTGTGCCTGTGGCGCGCGTTTCGTTCGATCGCCGCCCGCAAGACCGAATGCTTGTGAGGAGTCAAGTCAAGTCAAGTCAAGAGACTGTGAGGAGAACGCGCTGACTCTTTTTCGTGGGAACGAAAAGCGCAAGCAAGTAAGGAAGCAAGCTCCAAGCCCTCCATGCGGCTTCTCGAAAAATGATCATGTTGGGGGCCCAGCACGAAAGCCTTCAATGCTTCAAAGCCCAAGACGGAAACTCGACGACAGCGCCACCCAGCGACCCAGCAGCGCCATCGTGGGCGGCGCGTTGACGGCTTTCGCGGCTTTCGAGACTATTTTGACCCAAAGGGGTAGGGGTAGGTATTCTTTCTGGATTCACACACCGATCGCGCCGACCACCTGATTTTGAATTCAGTGCACATACGCTTTTGTAGCAAGGCCAAGGGGCTACCGCGGGATCTCTCAACACTGTCGCTCTGGGACTCACCTCCTGCGCCGTCGCTGGCGCGCGGCATGCTGTGGCTGCGCCGTGCGCCGTTCTGCAGCATGCGTGAGCCAAACAAAAGCGTCGTTCGCGTCAAAGCTGCTGGGCAGGCGGAGCTCGAGACGGCTCGCGCTGCCACCAGCGCGGCGGGCCATGCCGGCCACACCGGTCACGCCAGCCGCACCTGCTGAGAGACCGCCTTTCCCAACTTCGCCAATCGAGATCGCCACGTCGGCCAGGAACTCCTCTTGAGGGAGCAACCTTGGCACTCCTCGAAGCAACGTGAGCAGCCGTCGCAAGGAGTCGACTTGGGCGTCGGTGGCCGCAGGCGCGCCGTGGCACTCGACAGCCGCGCAGCCGAGGCGCTCCCTGAGGGCCTCTGAGAGTGCGTACCGCCGCTGACACTGTCCGATCACACGCCACTCACGCCGTACAAAAGCAAGGGCGCCCGAGGCGCCAGCGAGGCCACTGACCACCAGCGTGCCTCCGCCACAGGAAGCATCGCCCAGTGCCACAGCCGCCGGCGCCGTCGCACGCGCATCGTCATCGGCGCGCGCACCACCACCATCGTCGCCCTCGCACACGTCGTCGCGGGCGTCGTCATCTGGGCTCTCGAGCACCAGATGCAGCCCCGTCCACGGCCCATCGAGAGCAGACCGCAAGCCCGCAGCGTGCACGAGGAGCTCTTCGTACATGCCCAGCCACGCCGCCGCCGCCACTGGCGATGAACCAGCGCCGCTCGCACCAGCTCCGCTCGTGCCGCCGCCGGCGCCGCCGCTGCCACCTCTCGGGCGCTGCTGCAAACCACTGCCACCTCTCGGAGCTTCTCGCGTTCGCACCGCTTCGCAGCCCAGCGCGATGCGTAGCTGCCGAGCGGCCCCGAGCATCCCAGCGGCTTCGGCGCGGCGTAAGGCGGCCTCGGCACCGCCGGCTGACGCGCGCGCACGCCATAGGCTCTGGCGCAACGCCTCACCGTTCGCATCGAGCCGCACGCATGCAAACCCACGCCCAACGGCCGTCGGCGGCGGCGGGCCGCCGCAGACGAGGATGGGTCCATGAGTAGCCCCCGCCGGAAGCACCTCGTGCACGAGTGCCGCGAGCCGCTCCGTCGCCGCTGGCCGCTCCGACTCGGCCACGGCGTGGAAGAAGAGCATCGTTCGCTGCAGCGTCCCTCCTCCTGGCAGCGGTGGCGGCGGCTTCTGATCCGACGGCGACGACGGCTGCGATGTGGCGCCGCGGCAGCGGTTGGCAGCAGCGGCTGCGGTGTGGATGAGATTCTCGGCCGCCTCGAGCACACCCTGGGAGGCCTCGGGCGCGTGCTCCTCCAAAGACATCGCGTGCTCCGGGCTGATCTGGCTCAACAGCGTCGCCACGCAACCCTCGGCACTACGCCGCCACAGCTCGGCGTGGGCGGTGGATGAGCGCTGGGCCGAAGTGAGCAGCGGCGACGGCGGTCGCCACGCAACTGAAATCTCGCGCAGCGCAGCGCCCTTTTCTGCCTCCTCCTCCTCCTCCCTCGGATGCACATAGAAGCTCAGCCGCTGCGCGCGCGGCGGCACGGCAGGCACGGCACCACCCGAGCGCAAGGCCTTCTGGCACTCCTCGGCTGCATCGAGCAGCGCGCGTAGCGACTGCATCGAGCGCTCGTTGGCCGCCTGCTCCGCAGGATGCCGGACGAACAGGTCGGGGTGCACGTGCTTCCAGAGGCTTCGGAGTGCCTTTGCAGCCATCGCCCCCTTCTATAGTTCTAAAGGATACCGGTACCTCACACGAAGCGGGCAGTAGGAATCACAGTGCCGTAGCACCAGTTGCCGCGTCTGCCGTGTTAATTCACACTCACACCTCCGCGAAATCGCTGGGCGGGCGGTCGCGCCCCCCAATGCCGCAGTCTCCCAGGCAACGAGGAGCCGCGAGGTCGCCCGCTTCGGATGTTAGTCCGGAGTGCCGCATGGCCGGCCTCTTGGTTGTATGGTACGGCTCATCGGTGCTCACGTCGCTCTCGACAAAGGAGATCCTGAGCAGCTTCCCGCACCCGGTGACAGTCGCGCTTATACAACAGGCCGTCGCCTTCTCGTGCAGCTTAGCGGGCCTCTCCGAAGGCGAGGAGGGCAGCCGCAGCCGCAGCCGCAACGGCGGCGGCGGCGGCGGCGGCAGCAGCTACGGCTCCCGGTGGGAGATGCTCAGCGACTGGCAGCTCCACGCAGTGACACTGCAAATGTCTGGGGTCATGGTGGTGTCGCTCGTCGCGTATCGCTGGTCGCTGATGGCCGCGTCTATCGCCTTCGTGCATACAGTCAAGACGCTCGGTCCGGTTTTCACGGTCGTGTTCGCGCGCCTGCTGCTCGGCGAACGGCTGCCGCTCTTGCATTACCTAGCGGTGGTGCCGATCGTGCTGGGCGTAGCGCTCACGTCGATCACGGACGCAGAAGGTAGTTTGGTCGGCCTCGTCGCGGCCAGCATCTCAATGAGCGCTTCCGCCCTGCAGGCCGTGACCGCCAAACGGCTACTCAAGGACCGCCTCGTGAGCTCACGAGCGGACCTATTCGCGATCGCAGCACTCCAAGCCTTCTTTCTGCTGCTCCCGCTGTCTCTCGCGGTCGACACATCGGCCTGGAGACAGCTGCCCGCACTCGAGCCGCGCGCGCGCGTGCGCATCGCGTCGTGGCTCGTGCTCAACGGCCTGTGCTCCTTCGTCAACCAGTACGTGTCGCTCTCAGTGCTCGATGCGATGGCTTCGCCCCTCTCGTATGCGCTGGCGCAGGTGATGAAACGCGCGACAGTGATCACGGTGGCGATGGCGTACACGTGGAAGCCGGTGACGCTGCTGCATGGGAGTGGCATCGCGCTCTCGCTGGCCGGTGCCCTATGCTATCAGTATGCTCATGTTCTCTATCAACCAGAGCGAGGCGGCAGGGCGGCCGACGTGGAGGCGACCGAGGCGAGATATGAGCTCGTCGGGATAATGAAACCGTCGCCCGGGAGCAAGCTGACGACAGTGCTCGAGGCTGAGGACTCGACCGACTCCACTTCGTCCTCTGAGGCGGGTGATGAAACGGAAGCGTCACTGCTCGACATCGCCGCGCACCGCGACGGTGGCAGGCCCGGCCGTGGCCTCGGCACATGAACGGCACCGCTCTGATGAGTAAATATTAAATTGAATTAAAATTGATAATTACATGTCGAGATGTCGTGTACAGACTGGAATAGCTGCCAATTTCCACAGATCAGAACCGGCTGCGGCTGCGGACCCCATCCGACCGCCGCGTACCAACCGCGCCGGGGCCCGAGACGGCGAGAGCGGCCAGCGCGCGTAGGGCGTGAAGGATCGAGGACGTGGGACGCGCACGCGGCCCGCGCGCCCGCGCGGCGCGCGTTTTAGCGGGTTTAAGCGCGCCGGGGGGGGATGGGGGGGGCGGGCGGGGGGCGGGGGGCGGGGGGGGCGCCCTAGAGCCGCCCGCATCATGGCCGGCCTCCCCGGCCTCGCTGGCCGTGCCCTGTGTGCTGTGATTCTCTGAGTCTGATCGACTGATCCTTCCGGACCTTCCCACTGGCACTGCGCTGGCCGCTGCCGCTGTGCGTTCACGCCAACTGTCGAGTTGTCCTCGGTTGTCGATTTGTCACGAGTTGATCACTGAGTTGTCGAGTCGTTAGAGTCGGATGTCGAGTTCGGTCGGAGGCCGCCACGAGGGCTCAAGTTTTGCCCTCGCCCAGATTCGACCCGTACGTCGCTAAAACGTGTAAGCTGTAACGACGTTTTCTTTTCGCGTCATGCTTTTCGTAATTCTCGTATGAACAGGCGACGGGTGCGCGCGACCACGACGCGGGCTGTGTTTGGTATTTGAATCGATCGCCCAAGCAAACCTGCCATCCATGCGATGACATGGCAAGTTTTTTCGGGGAGTCGAGCGCTCAATTTTCCAGCGATTGTTTTCCAGTAAGGTGTAAGCAGACGTTCGTCGTTCCGCGTTCGGTTGTTCCCGATACAATCTCTCTCAGTCCTCTACGTCTGCGGCGGTGGTCGACGCGGGCGTTTAGCGCGCGCCGCAGCTGCAAAATGGAACGCAGAGAACATCATGTCGTCCGGGAGCCGCACAACCTTAAGCATGATTTGCACGTGTTGCTGTTCGGTACACAGCACTGATCGCACGGCCGCGCACCACATTATGCTCGTCCATCGCCGACGTTCTCGGTGAGAATCTCGGCCATCAGCCCCGTCGGCTGCGCGCCAGAGAAAGCGACGGGCTGCGCACCGTTCGGAGGGTGCACGATAAAGTAGGGCACCCCCGACACGCCCTGCCGAGACCATGACTTGGCCTTGGCATCCACCTCACTTACGTATCGGTCACTTTCGAGCATGGCCTTGCATGCTGAGGTATCGAGTCCGCACGTGGTGGCGCATGCGAGGAGCTCGGCGTGCCGTGAGACGTCCTTGGCTTCAGTGAAGTAGGCATGGAAAATGGCATTCATCAGAGCATCCTCCTTGGCGGGCGCCACCTCCTTGCACCACTCGACCAGCCGGTGCGAGTCTCGAGTTCGGATGATGCGGCGGGCTGGGTTGAAGGTGAGGCCCACCTTTGAGCCTGCTTGATCGAGTGGATTATTTGGCTGCGTAAAGGCTCGAGCCTTGGCAACGCCGTACTTGGCAGCGAGGTGCTCGTACATGCCCTCGCCCTCCTCCGGCGTATTATGGTTCAAGTAGAAGGGCTGCCAGTCTATGTGCACCGGGATCCCAGTCGTCTGCGAGGCAAGCTCCATGTGGCGCTTCCCCACGTAGCACCAAGGTCAGATGGTGTCCGAGATTACTGTGACACGTACCAGCGCGGAGGCCATGCAACGCCAGCTACGCCCTCTGCAAACACATTGGATTCGTGCACCGTAAAAAGACATCGATAAAAAGACACCGGGGGGGACGCGGGACAAAACACGGGACACACGGTCATGAGCTTCAAGCTCACCCTGGGCATGTCGCCCTTCTAAACCGCCCCCGCGCGGTATCCGCCTTGGTGTGAATGTGTGTGTGTGAATGTGAATGTGTGTCTGTGTGACTTCTAACACACGGTCAGCCGAACCTCACAACCATCCCAACCCACCAACGCACCCGCGCGACCGCGAGTCGACCGAATCCGCGGCCGACTCAACGGCCGCAGGCCCGCAGCCCCGGAGCCGACCGCTCCTCTCGCGGCCGACTCGGAGGAGGCCGCCCCCTGCGAACCCAGCCCAGCCTACGTGTACCGGTATCGGATACAGTCCGTGAACTCGAATTTCGCAATCTCGACACCTAGTAGGAATCCTAAAGAGCTGAACATAGCATTCATATATAGCGCCCCACCAAGAACATCACGCGCCCGCTTTTTCATTACCGGGCGCGGCCCGCGATACTTTTTTTAGCAGCGGTTCCCCGCCGCATCATTACCGGGTAAACACCGCGCGCGTGCCGGATACATGTACAGTACATGTACATTTTTCACGCTGATACTCTTTCTCTTGACGCACTTCGCTCCAAGCTTCGCTCTACATGTACTCACACAACGACACATATTTCTCGCTATCGCCAAGTACACTCCGATGCCCGCCCTACCGCCCTATACCGCCCCTCTTGCCGGTTGTGTGACATTACAGTAGGGGAAATGTAATTTCAACCTTCGGACTCTCGGAATCCTAAACCTCTTGGCCTTGGGGGCCTTTCGGGGCCGGGATTGGAATTAGGAATCTGGGAATTAGCCAAGGTTAGCGAGTTTGCAAGGAGCGCTGGGGGCCGGAAGTGGAATCGGGAATTTTGGAATCCTGGGTTTGCAAGGAGCGCTGGGGGCCGGAAGTGGAATCGGGAATTTCGGAATCCTAGGTTTGCAAGCTGGAGCGCTGGGGGCCGGAAGTGG